>Ga0209075_1004156_pt1 | contig 11709 bp, 9 predicted proteins | sample Stecom2011_FD_187523 | JGI IMG/M metagenome (GOLD analysis project Ga0209075, IMG submission 187523) | Agricultural soil microbial communities from Utah to study Nitrogen management - Steer compost 2011 (SPAdes) (version 2) | ecosystem: Environmental > Terrestrial > Soil > Agricultural land...
AATAAGAACAAGTAAGAACTCCCATGATTGGAATCAATGAATAATTTTTCAAGAAAGTGAAAATTGACACAAATGAAGCAAACAATAGGAAAATGATGAATAATATCTCTTCCGTATTTTGAAAGCTAAATTCAGTAAAAGCTGCTTCTACTCTTCCTCTAAAGATGTATATAAATACCATCAGCAATAGAGGAATTATATATTTTCCGTTGATATAAGGCAAATGAAATTTCCCTGGCTCTTTGATTTTTGGAGGTAAAAACAAAACACCACCAGAAACCAAAAGAAATGCAAACAAAGTTCCTATACTTGTCAAATCCGTGACCAAATCACTTTCAATAAACAAGGCGCCTACACCTACGATGATTCCTGTAACTATGGTTGAAAATGAAGGCGTTTGATATTTTGGATGAATTTTTTGAAAAGCCTTTGGCAACAAACCATCGCGACTCATACTCAACCAAATCCTTGGTTGACCGATTTGGAAAACCAATAAAACTGAAGTCGTCGCTACAACTGCACTGACAGAAACCAAAGTTTCGATCCAAGGTGCTCTGTCTTTAAAAACAAAAGCCAGCGGATCTGTGACATTATTGAAGTGTGAATAATTCTCAATTCCCGTTAGCGTTAGAGCAATTAAAATATACAAAACCGTACAAATCAAGAGCGAATAGATCATACCTTTTGGCATATCTCTTTGAGGATCTTTGGTTTCCTCGGCCAAAGTTGAAATTGCATCGAAACCAATGTAAGCATAAAACACAGCAGAAACTCCTTTCAGAACTCCTTCGAATCCATTGGGTAAAAACGGTCGCCAATTGTTAGTATCGACAAAAAATGCACCTGCTACGATTACAAAAATTATTACTGCGACTTTAAAATAAACCATAAAGTTGGCCGACTTCTTACTTTCTTTGATCCCTATATATGCCAACCAAGTAATTAACGCCACAATAATAAATGCTGGTAAATTGAAGAAAACTTTGGTATCTCCAATCATCGGTGCTTCATTATAAGCTTGGATAGCAAACCGATAGGATTCTATCATTTTAGGACTGATGACTTCTCCTGATGCCAACGCAGCTTTCGATTCTAAATATGCATTTTTAGCGGTCATCGGATCGATCAACATCCAATCCGGCAGATGTATATTAAAGACTTGAACCAATAAATTATTGAAATAACTACTCCAAGAAATCGCTACCACTATATTTCCTATCGAGTATTCCAAAATCAAAGCCCAACCGATGATCCAAGCTACAACTTCTCCAAATGCAACATACGAATATGTATAAGCACTTCCAGAAACTGGAATTCTACTTGCAAATTCAGCATAGCACAAAGCCGTGAAACCACAAGTAATAGCAGTGATTATAAACAAAGTAGATACTCCAGGACCGCCACTATAAGCCGCCGAGCCAATGGTTGAAAAAATCCCAGCTCCTAAAACAGCAGCCAAACCCATAAAAGTTAAATCTTTGACCGATAAAACTCTTTTCAGTGGATCGGCACTTTCGCTCTCCCTTTTTAAGTTTTCTATAGATTTTTTTCGAAATAGCCTTTTTCTCATGTAAGTTGTTTATAATCGAAGTTATGAAGGTAACATTTTTTTGATAATTTCATATTTCTTGTGGTGCAGTTCTACTTTAAGGTTTTTTCAAATGCTTTTCTTGGTCCATCATATACTTGAATTTCTCCACAATAAGTATAATTCAACTTTTCGAGTATTCGAAGCATGGCGAGATTATCAAAGTTGGTATCGATCTTTATACTATAAACATCATTTTCCTTTGCAAAATCTTCCATCAATAGAAAAAAATGAGTAGCTATACCTTTTCCAAGGACTTTATCGGAAACGGCTACTCTATGAATCACCATAAAGTCACCATCGCTCAACCATTTCCCATCGATTTTCTCATAAGTCGGTTCATCGTTAAAGGCAATAGCTGCAGTAGCGATGATTTTATCATTCAAACAAAGTGAATAAGCAATTCCTTTTTCAATATCATTTATTACCGTTTGCAAATTTGGATATCCGCCCTGCCATTGAGTACTTCCATCTTCTTTTCGCCTGCGAATCGCTTGTTGAAGAATTTCCCAGACTTCATTTGCTTCATGTGGCAAGGTTTTTCTAAGGGTTAAGTCCATTTGATTTAATTTATTTTTCCAAAATTACATTTAAAAATAAAAGGCAAAATAAGCTTTATATAAAATTTCTTATCTACTGATGAATTTTAGTTTAAAGTACTCAAACTGAAAACTTTTATCGAATTTTCATCAAATTTTATTGAGAAATAAAACAAAAGCCGTAAATTTGCACCCACTTTGGCGGATTTAGAAACAAAGTATTGATAAACAATGTATAACAAACTCTCAAAATCCTGAATTCCGCATTTTTTTCATCAGTTCAATTTTGGGATACAAATTAATTATTATGTCAAAAGAGACAAAAACAGAAGAAACAAACGAAAATGTCAAAAACTTATTAGACGAAGTTTCTTCATTGAATGCTAACGTTGCTCCTGAAGAATTTGATTGGGAGTCATTTGAATCTGGTCTTAACGAGGAAGATCGTAAAGAAAAAGAAGAATTAGAGAAAATGTACGATGATACATTGGAGGATTTAAATGAAAACGAGGTAATCAAAGGAAAGGTTGTTCGTATCACTGACAAGGAAGCAATCGTTGACATTAACTTCAAATCTGAAGGTGTTATCTCTTTGAACGAATTCCGTTACAATCCAAACTTATCAGTAGGTGATGAAGTTGAGGTAATGGTTGATGTACGTGAGGATAAAAACGGTCAATTGGTTCTTTCACACAGAAAGGCAAGAACATTAAATGCTTGGGATGCTGTAAACAAAGCTCATGATGAGCAAGAAATTGTTAACGGATATATCAAAGCTCGTACGAAAGGAGGAATGATCGTAGATGTATTTGGCATCGAAGCGTTCTTACCTGGTTCTCAAATCGATGTTAAACCTATCCGTGATTACGAACAATATGTTGGTAAAACCATGGAGTTCAAGGTAGTTAAAATCAATCCTGAGTTTAAAAACGTTGTAGTTTCTCACAAAGCATTGATTGAAGCTGACATTGAAGAGCAGAAAAAAGAAATCGTTGCACAACTTGAAAAAGGACAAGTTCTTGAAGGTGAAGTTAAAAACATCACTTCATACGGTGTGTTCATTGACTTAGGTGGTGTTGACGGTTTGATCCATATCACTGACCTTTCATGGTCAAGAATCAACCATCCTTCTGAAATTTTAGAAGATGGTCAGAAAGTAAATGTTGTAATTTTAGATTTCGACGAAGACAAAACAAGAATTCAATTAGGAATCAAACAATTAGAAAAACATCCTTGGGAAGCTTTGGATCAAGAATTGAAAGTTGGTGACAAAGTAAAAGGAAAAGTTGTTGTATTGGCTGACTACGGTGCATTTGTTGAAGTTGCTCCAGGTGTAGAAGGTTTGATCCACGTTTCTGAAATGTCTTGGTCAACTCACTTACGTTCTGCACAGGACTTTGTAAAAGTAGGTGATGAAGTTGAAGCTGTAGTTTTAACTTTGGACAGAGACGAAAGAAAAATGTCTTTGGGTATCAAACAATTGACTCCAGATCCATGGACAGATATTACTGCTAAGTACCCTGTAGGTTCACAACACAAAGGAAAAGTTAGAAACTTTACTAACTTTGGTGTGTTTGTAGAATTAGAAGAAGGTGTTGACGGTTTGATCTATATTTCTGATTTATCTTGGACCAAGAAAATCAAACATCCATCTGAATTCTGTAACGTAGATGACGTATTAGACGTTGTAGTTTTAGAACTTGATGTTGAAGCTCGTCGTTTAAGCTTAGGTCACAAACAATTGACAGAAAATCCTTGGGACAAATACGAAACTAAATATGCTGTTGGTACACGCCATACAGGAACTGCAGTTGACGTATTTGACAAAGGTGCTACTGTTCAATTTGAAGACGTTGACGTTGAAGCTTTCGCTCCAGCAAGAACTTTAGAAAAAGAAGATGGCTCAAGAGTGAAGAAAGGCGAAGAATTAGAATTTGTAGTGATCGAATTCAACAAAGAGTTCCGTCGTGTAGTAGTTTCTCATTCTGCAACTTATCGTGAAGAAGAGGAAAGACAAGCTAAAAAAGCAATGGAAAACCAAAGTACGGAAACAGCTACTTTAGGTGACCTTGATGAATTGGCTGAACTGAAAAAGAAAATGGAAGGTAAATAATTCACCTGAAGTTTTATCATAATTATGAAGCCGTCTCAAATGAGACGGCTTCTTTATTTATAAATGTAAGGCTTCAATCAACACCTACTTTCTAATAGGTTAATAAATCACTATCGTTTGATACATGAATCGATTAACAATGTTTTAAAACCTCTTAATTAAAACAACTTATAATTTTAATTGAATAATAATTAAAAGTTCTAAGAAACGCTCGTAATTGTCTGATTTAAGAGTTTAGGTTTAATTGAATTAGAATTCCACTTAAAAGGAATTAAAATTTAAACCACTTTCAAACAAGAGTTATTTTTCTCAACAAGACACAAAAAAAGCTGCTCCTTTTGGAACAGCTTCTTTATCATAATATTATTCTAAAGAATTACTCAGTAGCTTCTTCGATAGCTTGCTCAGTGTTCTCGATTCCTTCTTCTACAGAATCAATTGCTTCCTCAGCAGCTTGCTCAGCATCCTCAGCTAACTCCTCAGCAGCATCACCAGCTTCGTTTAACATATCTTCAGTAGCTTCAGCAGTTTCGTCTGCAGCTTCTTCTAAGTGCTCAGCAGCGCTATCTAAGTTATCTTGTGGAGATGAATCACATGATACGTTAGCGAATGATAAACCTGCGATGAAAGCTAATGCTAATCCTTTTACAAATACTTTTTTCATAACTAATAATTTTTAATGTTTTTATTTGTACCAAAAGTACATTAGCTTTGTCCTTGAGTTAGTGAAAAAGGCTTGTAATAACTTTGTAAATTAATTTACAATTTACAAAAACCTATAAACCAACTAATTAACACCGAAAGCATTGAAAGAAATTTCTGATAAAGAATTATTCGAATTATTAAAAACCGAGATAACTACTTGTTTTTTTGAGTCAAACTCGGCTTCTTCACCGGATATTTCCGAGTGGAAAGGCCAAGACATTGTCACTTTTCAAGAAGATTTGTTTGAAAAAACAAAAGCAACAGTCAGTGAAAAATGGTTTTATACTTATTTTAAATCGGAGTTCGAGAAGTTGCCGAGAATTGATATGCTAAATATTTTGGCCGAGTACGCTGGCTATAACAATTGGCATGAATTCACTAATAAACATCAAAGCATAAAAGTTGAAGAAGTTCCTAAAGAGGAAGTTGAAATAGTTGATAAAGAAGAATCGAAAGTTGAAGCAACTCAAGAACAAAATCATGAGAAAAAAACTGAAATCAAGGTTGAGAAAGTCAACAAAAAGTCTAAACTTCTGCCAGCAATTATAATTAGTCTAATCATCTTAGGAGCGATTGCAGCAGCTGTTTACTTTGTTTTTTTCTATCAAAAAACCTATGAATTTTGCTTTGTCGATTCCGATCGAAATACACCTATCACGGAGCCAATAGAAATTACAATCGATAGAGAAGGATTTACACCTTGGAGTAAATTCATTGAAAATGGATGTTTAGAATTCCAATCCAAAGAAGACACCTTGTTAATGATTATAAAATCGACTTATTACAAACAAGATACATTTAAAATTAATTTAAATTTGTATCAAGGTGCGGAGACGATTAGATTGGAACCTGATGATTATAAAGTTATGCTTCGCCATTATTCTAAGTCATCTCAAAGTGTAAAAGAACGAATTAAGATGCTTGACGCGATGATTGCAGACGATGCACTTATTTATCAAGTCTATGACAATGAGTATTTTGGAGTTGAAGTTTTAAGCAAAAAACAATACATCAATTTGGTTTCTTTGCCGACGACTTCACTTAAAAATTATACATTGATTGAAGCAGAGCGTAAAGATGGTAAAATCATTAAAATTAAATTCAAAATCCAATCAGATGAAGGTTAAATCATACATAATAGTTTTAATTGGATTAATTTTCATCCTTGGTAGTTGCAAAAACGACAAGATTTTCCAAGGTGAACACGACCCTGAAGTCATTAAAACTTATCGAAATCAACCCACGGGTATGTCCAAAATGGATTCTATAGAATCCGTGAACTACATTACGAAACAAAAGCTTACAGAGATTTACGAATTAACTTCGCTTTATACTGTCAACAAAAACGATAGTCTAATGCGAGATATTCTCTATCCACAAATCAAGAGTTATTTCACTGAAAATGACACGATTAACATCAATAACATTCTCTCTGAACTGGATTCTCTCAAAGTTAATTTTATAGAAATAAGCGAATTAAAAATTCCTGAAAAAGATTCTATGAGTTTGGATTCTATTCGAATCATCAATTATAAAGTCGATTATTATTCGAGCAATAAAAAACTGATTGATTCATTCGATAAAACGGCTCGATACATTCTCAAAAAAGAACCTAAGAAGTTCAAACACGAGTTTATATTTTATTTCACTGACCTTTCTCCAATTCAAGCAGTAAACGACACGATTTCTCTTGAAGTGATGCAATAATCGAGTGGAATATCCGTCGGCTCCACATCTTCTATTGCTTCGATAGGAGAAAAATAATTGATACCGATTTTTAAAACATCTTTTCCGATTTCTTGAAAGAAACGATCGTAAAATCCACCACCATAGCCTACTCGATTTCCTGATTGATCACAAATCAACATTGGCACAAATACCACTTCAATCAAATCATTTTCAATGATTTCAAATTGTTTAGGTTCAGGTACATCAAAACGACCTTTCACCCATTCTACATTTTCATCGATTTTACAATTTATCATTTGTGAGTCATTCACTTTGGGCACAACAACTGTTTTGTTTAAATTGAATAGATAATCGATGAGCAAATGCGTATTGATTTCATTTTGTGATTTTATAGGAACGAATACATGATAATACGATTTGTTCCAAATGGGCATTTTCTTTAAATTTTCAAGGATTTTTTGGCTAAAATCTTGAATTTCCAGAGTCGAAAGTAGATTTCTCTGATTTTTATAAATTTTTCTAAGTTCGGATTTAATCATATTTGTTTCACCGAAATAATTTTCACTGGACAAGCTTTTGCAGCTCTATCGACTGCATCATAAATCAAATCATCAGGATCTTTCAAAGTATGAAAGCCCTTTTTGTCATTAGCCCTTAACAATACTGATTTTCCGTCTTTTTTAGACATACGAAATCGCTCTGGCGCTAATTCTACACAATAATTACATCCGATACATTTATCGCGCTGTAAAGTTATAATGACCATTTCTGAAAATTTAGAATAGGGATTAAATTTCCCTGAAAACACAGTTCAAAGGTATGATAAAATTATAGATTCAAATGCTGTATGGCGGAATTGGATTTTTATTTTACGGTAATAAGACCATTGATAATGGCATATTTCATTAGTCCAACTATAGATTTTGTTTTGGTTTTTATGAATATATTTCTTCGATGCGCTTCTACAGTTCTTTCGCTAATAAACAATTTCTCACCAATTTCTTCATTGGTAAATTCTTGAGCAATGAGTTTGAGAACTTCCAATTCACGGGCCGAAAGTATAGGTTTTTCATCTTTCTCATCTTTTAATAAATCATCAGCACTCATCAAATTATCCATTATAATCTTTTGAGTATTATTACTTAAGTATTTTTTATTATGGTAAACAGTTTTTATAGCTTCAAGAACTTCATTCATTTGTGTACGTTTCAACAAATAACCAGATGCACCAGCTTTTATCATTTTTGTAATTATAGATATATCATCGTGCATGGTGAGAGCAACAACTTTAATATTTGGAAATTTCTCTTTCATTAACTCTGTTGCTTCAATTCCTGTAACTTTTGGCATATTGACATCCATTAATACAACATCAATTTCGTATTTTTCAAGTAATTCAAATGCCATATCGGAAGAATTCGCACCATAAACTTTAGAAATACTTTCTTCATCTTCTAATAAAACCTTTAAACCTTCAATCATCAGTTGATGATCATCTACAATTAAAACTCTTATATTATCCACAGTCATTATTTTATTTTAAAGGTATATAAATACTAATGATAGTTCCTCTATTCAATTTTGAATCAACATGTATATTGCCGTTTAAACTCTCGATGGACGACTTCAGATGATGCAATCCAAAACTTGTTTTGCCTTTTAATTTATCGACTTCAAAACCTTTACCATTATCTTCAGAAATTAATATAATTTGACTCTCTCCTTTGGTTATTTGAACAAACAGCTTAGTTGCAAATGAATGTTTTATGGTATTATTGACAATTTCTTGTATGCATCGATACAATACATTTTCTATCAGTTCGTCCAATTTACCCTCCACTCCATAAGTATCAAATTCCATTTTCAGAGTCGAACTTTGATTGACTTTATCTGAAATGTTTTTAAGAACTCCTTTAAGGCCAAGTTCGGAAAGTAATGAAGGTGATAAGTTATGTGAAATATCACGAACCTCTTCAAATGCTTCATCTATACAGTCCATTAAAGTCCCTAAATGCATTTCTTTTTTTTGTTGACTAAGGTTTTTCTTTTTTTGAAGTACACTAACATGCAAAGCCGCCAATGAAAGTAAATACCCCAAACTATCATGTAATTCTTGACCAATTCTTTTTCGTTCTCTAATTTCAGCTTCCAATGCCGTATGAGACTTCTTTTGGGTAAGATCGATTATAGTTTTTTGCAGTTTTACATTCTGTTTGTGTTTATGGTTTTTGTATAATAAATAAAGTCCTATAATCAACAAAACAAAAACCAATATTATAAATATTAATAAATTGTTCTTTTTACTAATTAACAATTCCTTTTTATCAAGCTCCAATTGTTGAAGTGTATTTAGTCGGCTCAGACTACTCAACTCTAAATCATATATCTGACTAATCACAGCTTGATTTGTAAGCTCTTCCTGAGCTTTCACATAATCTTTATAATGAGTAAGTCCATTTTTGTAGTCATCGCTATTTGTGTAAATTTCTGAAAGTAATAAATGAGCTTTACTTTTTAAAACTAAACTATTTTGTTCACTTGCAACATCCATCACTTCTTGTGCTATTTGAAGAGATTTTTTTACTTCTCCTTGTTTCAATAATACATTTCCTAAGCCTATTTTAGAGCTATTTTTTTGATGGTAAAGATTGGAATTTTCGGCAATTTCGATGCTTTTTGAGTAAGCTTCATACGCATTTACATAATCATCTAAAAGCATGTGGATATTTCCCATGACTTGATAGGAAATACATAATCCATATTGATTATTCACCTTTTCCGATAATTCGATTGCTTTTCTCAACTCCTTAAAAGCAAGTTGTGAATTGTTTTGAGAATAACAAATTGCCATATTGTTCAAAACGGAAGCGACTAAAATTGTATCTTTATTTAAAATTGTTGAATCAAGAACTTTATCAAAAAAATCCAAGGCTTTATCGTAGTTTTTTAAATTCAAATAAACCACTCCTATATTGTTATAAGTACCTATTTTCTTATCCTTATTATTGGATAAATCATAATGATCAATTGCCGTCATATAATAATTATAAGCGGATTTATAACTTCCTAATTCATTGTAAATCATCCCTAAATTATTATTCAAGTTAGCTATCTCACTAGAATTTTCAGTTTTTTCTGCTAAATTGAGTGCGCGGTTATAATATGTAATTGCTTCAGGATAATTGCTTTCAAATACATAAGATGAACCTATATATTTTAAAAGTTTGATTTGAGAATCTATTGAATTTGGAGAAATCGAATCCAATAAACCAATTGATTTTTTTCTGGCTTCCAATGGATTTTCATAATTCAATGCGTGAATTTCCTTGAAAGTATTTTCATTTATTTCTATATAGTTTTTTAGATGTTTACTTGCTTTAGTCTCATGTTCCTTTTCACAACAGACATTTAACAGCATCAAAACAATTATGCTTAATGAACATTTGCTAAATAAATTATTTTTTAAACTTTTTAACCACATCTCAGATATATAATCTTTTGGATAAATTTCATTTTTATTTTTGAGAACTTCAATAGCTTATGAACAATAAAGCTTGAAAATCAAAAAATTAAGTACTAACACTTAAAAAGTTAGCTTTCAAAATACCATCAACTACCAATTGACTTAAAAAATTTTATTAGTTTTATTTGTATAACACATTACGAATTAAACACTTACTAATTATGAGAAATTTATTTATTTTACTTTTTATGATGTTGGGATTAGCCTATATGAAAGGTCAAACCACACTTTTTTATGAAGATTTTAATTATCCAACTGGTGCATTACCTGATCATTGGGTAATTGACGCCGAACAACCGCCTAGCTGGTCTATTAACGAATCGCAAATCGCTGGTGGAGTTTATCCAGAATTGTATATGACATATGGCTTTCAAACTGGTTTAAGTCGATTAATTTCACCGGCTATCAATATTGAAGGTCATGAATTATTGGCAATTAGATACAAACAATACATGATCAATTATGCTGGAGATTGGGGTGAAATTATAGGTATGGATATTACTTTTGACGATGGTAATACTTGGACTCCTCTCTGGGAACAATTACTTGGAACTCTAAACATTCCACAAGATGAATTTGTACATTTTATTGTTCCACCTAGTGGTACAAGTGAACTTAAAGTTGCATTCAGATTTGATGGAAATAATCAAGGAATCAACGGTTGGGCAATCGACGATTTGAGTGTTGAAACTGTCGTTGAAAAAGATTTGCTTACAAGAAATCTGAGTGGAATGACAACTCCAAATATTGGACAAGAAGCTGTTTTCTTTGCAGAAATTGAGAATGGTGGCTCTGAAAATCAAAGCGATTATATCGTTAAACTGATGTCTGAAAATGGAGATGTGTTGGCTACAGAAGTTGGAGAAATATTAGAGTTTGCTCAAAAAACTTATGTTGCACTTATTTGGACTCCAAACAGCAATGATTTAGGAGAACATAAAGTTTATGCAAAAGTTGAACTTGAAAACGATCAAAACCCTGAAAACGACAATTCCAAACTGCTAGTTGTCAACGTTTTACCAGAAAACACTTCAAATATACAAATCGGTCAAGGTAGTGAAACATCACAACATTCAGTACCCTATGACTTTTTCTATCCAAATAGTTTGTCTCAATCACTCTATCTAGCCGATGATATAGGTGAAGTAAGCGAATCTGCATCAATTATAGGTATTCAATACACTTGTTTTTTTGATGTGGATGTAGATAATGTTCCTATCCAAATCTATATGGCAGAAACAACTCAAAACAATTTAGATTCAGATTGGCTGGATCCTTCAAACTTTACTTTGGTTTATGACAATAATATGAGTTTTAAGACTGGCTTAAATACTCATTACATTGCTTTGGACAATGCTTTTGAGTACAACGGTGGAAATTTAGTGATCTATTCCAATAAAGCACATGACGAACAAGTTTTATGGACGACTTTTATTACAACTTTCAACCAAGATGTGGTTTATTCGAGATTGGCTTCAGGTTCTTCTGAACCTTATGATCCAATGAATCCTTCAACAGGTTATAATTCTTTTTCGACCCCAAATATAAATTT
>Ga0209075_1004159_pt1 | contig 11706 bp, 4 predicted proteins | sample Stecom2011_FD_187523 | JGI IMG/M metagenome (GOLD analysis project Ga0209075, IMG submission 187523) | Agricultural soil microbial communities from Utah to study Nitrogen management - Steer compost 2011 (SPAdes) (version 2) | ecosystem: Environmental > Terrestrial > Soil > Agricultural land...
TGATTCTTTGTTTGTTCATGCTGCAATTCTTTGCACTTGAAGTATATGGCCAAGGATTTAAACTACCATGGAACAGTGGTGTTAGTCATTACGTATCAAGAACGGGTTCTCCAGCACCTACAGGTTCAACAGGATCGAGTTGTGGCCCAAATTCAGTCTATAATTACACTGCACATGGTTATGTAGCTATCGACTTTGACACGCCCAACAATGTTTACGATCCCGTTCGTGCAGTTAAGGCAGGAGTTGTTATTTTTGCAGGGTGGAATGGTGGATATGGTAACCTTGTTCGGGTTCGACATTCTGATGGAACACAAACTTATTATGCACACAACGATGCGATTTTTGTTTCAACAGGTCAGTCAGTTCAGCAAGGATGTATCCTAGCTGATGGAGGAGACACGGGAAACTCATTTGGTGACCACATTCATTTTGAATGGAGAGACGTTGGTGGAGTGCCATTTTCAGACAACCGATATCCAAGTTTTTTAGAATGTTCATGTAAAGTTAAAGCAAAATACTGCTATACTTCTACCAACAGCAATGGAGCTTGTACAGGAACACCGTGTACAGCACCAACAAATGATAACTGTAGTAATGCAACAACAATAATATCGAATGGACCAACATTATCGGGTACTGTAAAATGTGCCACAGGGTCGTTTGGTGCCAATCAATGTGATGGATGTAATTGTTCATCTCCTGACGATTTAGATGTTTACTTTAAGTTTGTTGCACAAGCGACAAGTCATACTGTCACATTATCCAACTATGCCAGTAATTTTGATGGAGTTATTGAACTCAGGTCAGGATGTTCACTAGGAACAAATTTAGGTTGTTATGACCCAAGCGGTGTACCCAATTCAATCTCTAGAACCTTTAATGGATTAACAGTAGGACAAACTTATTATGTTCGCATATTTGAATGGGATAACATCAATACACCACCAAGCTCACCAACATTTAAAGTGAAAGTCACACACATTTGTCCATTGCCCGGAAATATTCAAAATATTTCAGGAAACACAAGCATTTGTTCCAACACTACACAAACCTACTCTGTTGCAGCGGTTTCAAACGCAACAAGTTATACTTGGACGCTACCTTCAGGATGGACAGGGACTTCAACGAGTAATTCAATTACTGTAAATGTGGGGAATAATGGTGGACAGATTTCTGTAAAAGCAAACAATAATTGTGGAAGTAGTGATCTTGTCACAAAACAAATTGATGTTTCCATAATGCCAAGTATTCCGAGTGCAATAGCAGGAAAAAGCACTTTATGTGAGGGGCCATCTCAAGAAAATTATTCGATTAGTCCGGTAAGCGGTGCAACAAGTTTTACATGGACATTACCTTCAGGTTGGACAGGAAGTTCTAATTCAACACTCATTACCGCTACGACAGATGGAACAGGAGGAACCATAAAAGTAAAGGCCAATAGTGGTTGCGGAAGTGGTCCAGAAAGAACATTAGAGGTCACCGCAATAAACTTAGACAATACGGTCAATTATATCAATGGTGAACTTACAGCTAACGCAGCTGGAGCAAGTTATCAATGGATTGATTGCAGCACAAATTATCCAATATATGGGGCTACAAACCAAAGTTTCATACCAAATCAAATTGGAGATTACGCTGTAGTGCTCACGATGGGGAATTGTATTGACACTTCGGCATGTGTTTCAGTTTCAGATTTAGGACTCACCTATTCTGATCAAACGATACAATTAATCGCTTATCCTAATCCCACAAGAAATACAGTTTCTATTGCTGGAAAAGGCCTAAATAATGAAAAACACCACATCAGATTTACTAATGTTCAAGGTCAAGTGTTTATTCATGAGGAATTTAGTATCAACAATAACAAACTCGATGCGCAATTTGACATCAGAAAATTACCCAGTGGCTTATACTTTATCTCAATCAGCTCTGGCACACTTAAACATGTGTTTAAACTTGAAAAGATTTAAAGGCATAAGTCTGAAATAAGGATATGGTTTAGACACCTTTTGCTTCGATAAAGATTTAACTTCGAAGCAAAAGGTGTTTTTTCGTTCTAGAATAAAAAAGCCTTTGGTGTCTCGTCCAAAGGCTTCTTGCGCTTTAAATTATGAAAAAAGCAATCTGATAGTAGGCATGATTGGAAATTTATACTCTACATTAAAAGAACAATCGATCCTACACTTCAAAGATAGATAAGATAAAAAGAAGTCATACAAGGGTTTTCCCTAGAAAAGTATACACTTTTGATTTTAAAGCAATTAATCTAAAACTTTTACAACAAAAAAACTTCAGCGATTTTGTCTAAAGGTTGTTCATCACAATTTGATATAAAATTGGTTTCACTTTGTGGCTTAGAGGATAGTTATTTTTATTTGCCCCTCTACTTCTAACACATCACCTTTTCGGATTTTAGCTCGTTTACGTGTTTCTACTTGACCCTCACGCACTACGCCACCATCGTCAACAATCATCTTGGCGTGCCCTCCAGTTTGGGCAACACCAATAGCTTTCAACAATTGTAAAAGTTCAATATACTCCCCTTCGAGATTAAATTCAATAGCTTCCATAAAATCAATTTATCATTTTGATGTAAAACTAAAAACCGATGAAATAGTTCACCGGTTTTCAGAAAATCAATTATTGTTATGACGGGAATTATTTTACACCGTGCATTAATTTCTTCAACAATGGGTTAAGCACTGCAATCAGTACACCTGCAACAACAGGGATAATTGTAAAGATCAAGAAGAAGAAAGAAATACTGTATTCCTCTTGAATTTCGTCTACCATTCCACCCATAGAGGCGGCAATTTTATTTCCAATTGCAATGGCCAAGTACCACATTCCAAACATCAAGGCAATCATTCTTGCCGGAACAAGTTTACTTACGTATGAAAGCCCTACTGGAGATAAGAAGAGTTCTCCAAGTGTATGGAAGAAGTAGGCTAGAATTAACCAGACCATACTTACACGAACAATACCTGCTTCAGTTCCTTGAGGAATAAAGCTTGAACCATAAGCCAACACAGCAAATCCGATTCCCATTACGATTAATCCTAAAGAGTACTTCATCGCCGCAGAAGGATTGTATTTACTTTCCCACCATTTTGAGAAGAAAGAGGCGAAAGCAATAATGAAGAATGAGTTCAGAATACTGAACCAAGAAACAGTAATTTCGACTTCATTATCTTTAATTTCAGACACACTAGCTTGAATAATTTTAGATGATTTTTCAGCTTTTACATAATCCTCGGCAAGCTTATTTTCTTTTTCTCCATCTAAGTAAACAAACTTACCAAGCTCAACATGAGTTGCGACATTATCTCCAACTTTAAGCTCTTCATTTGTAGAGAAAAACAACGGTTTATTCATTGTTTCTTCCCCACTTAGTAAAGGACGTGCTTCAGAAACTGGTTGATATACAATCGTTTGCTGCCCAACAAGAACTGTATCTATACTCACTGAAATTTCACCATTTGCGTTTTCAACAATTTCACCATACGCAAAACGAACTGGCTCTATTTCACTTTTTTGATCACGTTGAACAGCGACTTCGCTATTTTCCTTCACCGATCCAGGGGCGTCTAATAAATACGCTGCTTCGGCACCTAATGATAGTTTTGCATTGGTGTTGTTAGACATAAATGGTGCAGAAAGATAAGTCTTTTCATCAGCCTCTGCTTCTCCCTTTTTCTTGTAAATCGGGAAGTTTTGTTGACTACGCACTGCAGTTACATCCAATTTAAAATGTGTTGAATCGGCATTTTTAACATTTCCAAAAGCAAAGTGTAAATCTTCTCTTTCTTCTTGGTAGTTCACTACTACTTTGTTGTTTTTAACCGTATCTAAAGAAACATAATCACCTTCACCAAGTCTTACAGCAACAAGGCTTCCTACCTTAAAGTGGTCATTATTGCTTGCATTGGAAACTTCATCATTTGAAAATGCTTCATAAACATATTCTCCTTTTTCGTTTGCAATTTGTTCAACAGGTACAGCGGCATATTGCGCTTCGTATGAAACTGTATTAAAGTCTCTTGCCAGCATCCATATTACGATACCCCAAACCAAGGAGAAACACAAGGCCAAAACGACGTTACTTCCTGGAATCTTTTTGAAAGATTTTTTATTCAACAAGTACAATACCCAAGTAATGATCATTAATGGGATAATCGTCAACAAAGTATTTACGATATTAAAAATCAATGCTGAGTTTCCTGTCAAGACCCTATCGGTATAATCTCTTGCGAAAATTACCATAGAAGTTGCCGCTTGTTCAAAAGGGATAAAGAACAATACGGTAAAGAATGCAAAGATGATCACTGCAATCATTCGGTCTCTGATGACTTTTTCATACCTTCTAATACGTGTTATTATAAGGTAAAGGAATAAAAGAAGACCTCCTAGTACAATTACCAAAGGCCCAGATAAAGTGTCTTTTGACAAGAAGAATTCTTCTGGCAATAAATTAACCTCACCAATTTTAGAAACCGGGTCATTAATTAGATAAAGCAAACCAATAATAGCAGTAACAACGATTAATACTTTATCAACCATTGTAAATTTGTTCTCTTTGTAATCTTTTACTTCAGCTGCTTTTTCTTCTTTAGTTTGACGCACAGGAGGTGCTCCAATCTTACCAAAGAGAGGTTTAGCCAATAAGAACTGTACTGTTCCGAAAAGCATAAAGATACCGGCTAATCCGAATCCCCAAGACCACCCTACACGTTCAGCAAGGTACCCACAAAGCATCATCCCGAAAAATGCACCTGCGTTAACTCCCATGTAGAAAATAGTATAAGCACCATCCTTTTTTTCTGGGAGGTAAGTATACATTTCAGAAATAATTGAAGTGATATTAGGCTTAAAGAAACCAGTACCTAGTACCAAAAGGGCCAATCCCATATAAAGAGAGAATTCAGTTTCGAATGCCATAGAAGCATGACCTGCAGTCATGATTACACAACCAATCAATACTGCCCAACGGTATCCAGTAAATTTATCAGCGATAACTCCTCCAAGTATTGGTGTTAGATAAAGCAAACCGGCATAAGTTCCGAAAAGTGCACCAGCATTTTCTGCGGTCCATTCCCAACCCGGATTACTACCGATAACAGCCATTGTAAGGAAGTTTATCAATAATACCCTCATTCCATAGAATGAGAATCTTTCCCACATTTCAGTAAAGAAAAGTACAAATAAACCAGCTGGGTGGCCTAAAACTTTACTCTTAAAAAACTCATCGTGTTGAGTTGTATCTACATTTGCCATAATTGTGTACTGTATTTAACTTTTATCCTTTTATTTCAGTATCCGCTATTTCATAACCTTCTGCCTCTAAGCCTTCAACTTCTTTATCCTCCGCACCGTGTGTTAATTTCTTAAGCTTGTTGAGGAATAAAATCAGTAAAAGACCAAAGCTTACCGTAAAAATAGTTAGCCATAAGAAGGTCTTATATTCTTGTTCATTTTGTTGTTCTTCTACAACAAAGGTTACAGTATAATTTTTACCATCACCCTTGTTTTCAGTCGCTTTCACAGCGTCTTGATCTTTTTCGAACTGCAACTTTGCATGATAACGGTTCTCTTGATCCACATTGTGTTCTGCCAAGTATTCTTTTAACTCTGTTTTTCTTTCATCATCTAAGGAGAACAAACCTGTAACCTCCTTTTTCGATTTGTAGTCCGCAAACTTAATTTCTCCATCTTGCAAGAAAAGACTTGTTTTAATCTCGAAGTTTTTGTCTTGCGTAATTGGATAATCATAAATCGTCATTTCTTTATTATTGTCATCACGCACCTTCATAGAATCTTTTGTAATAAAAGGAGTTAATTCATCCATTTCATATACAAGATCACCGTTGTAAGGAGTAAGTTGAGATGACTCTCCAATACTTCCTGCCAGTTTGTTTCCAAAACCAGAAGCTGCGAAGAAAATACCCATCATGATAGAGGCATACTTTAATGGTGCTAGTTTCGTAATAAAAGACAAAGAAACAGGGGAAGTAGACAATTCACCAATGGTATGGAATAGATAAGCGAGGAAAATCCAGAACATTGCTGCTTTTCCAAAAGTTTCAGAAGCTGCTTCTTTAGAGGCAAACATCATAAATACATATCCTAATCCCATGATAATTGTACCAATGGCCATTTTAAAAAGAGAAGATGATTCTCTTCCTTTTTTCTTCCACCACACCCAGAATCCACCGATTACAGTACCAAATATGATAATGTATGCAGCATTCAAAGACTGAAACACTGCTGCTGGAATTTCTTCTAACCAACTTAAGCCAATAGTTCTGTCAATTTTTGTATCTGTATAAAGATTCATTAACCCTCCGGCTTGTTCGAAAGCACCCCAGAAAACAATAACAATAAGGAATGAAATCAAAAGTACAATAACTCTGTCTTTTTCGATTTTTGTTAAAGGACGTTTAGCAGCAGCTTTCATTTCAGGAGTTGCTTTGTCTCCACCTGTAAATTCACCCACTCCAACAAGGTATTTTTGTCCCCACATGTAAACTGCTTGACCTAATAACATACCAATACCAGCCAATCCGAATCCATAGTGCCATCCATAAATATGTGCCACCATTCCTACGGTAATACTTGCAAGGAATGCTCCAATGTTAATTCCAATATAGAAAATAGTAAACCCACTATCTCTTCTGATGTCACCTTCTTCATAAAGTCCACCAACCATCGTAGAAATATTTGGTTTTAATCCACCAACTCCTAAGATAATGAAAGCCAATCCTGTGAAAAACGCCCAATCTTGAGGAATTGCAAGTACTCCGTGACCAATACACAAAAGAATACCACCCCACATTACTGTTTTCTTAGGCCCTAAGAATTTGTCGGCTACCCAACCTCCAGGGATTGATGCCACATAAACCAACATTGTATACCAACCGTAAAGCCAAATTCCGTCTTTACTGCTCCAACCTAATCCTGGATCTGCTGCTGTTGCGGAGGCTACAATATACAAAGTTAGAATACCACGCATTCCATAATAAGAGAAGCGTTCCCACATTTCAGTAAAGAACAAAATGAACAACCCAATTGGGTGTCCCATAACCTCCCGTTTCACACTACTGTCTAAACTCATAATTGATACTTTACGATTTGGGTGGTGAAAATAATTAAAAAAAGTGAGCCTTTGCTAAAATACGTTAATTTGTTTATCACAAAATAAATAATCGTTTGATTTGGCGGACTTAACGATAATTCTACGTGATTCGGCAATTTATTTAAGAATTACAGGAATAAAGTTTTAGTTTTACACTCTGAAAATGGTAAAAATATTATGATAAAAAGATTAATCCCTGCTTTTATTGCTATCACATTATTCTCATGTGAACAGGTCGAAACACCTCAAAATGAGGAACAAAAACCAAGTACAACCATCAAAAACCATAGCTATGGCAACATTGATGAAATCAGTACAAACCACTTGCATCTAGAGCTGAATGTTGATTTTGAAAACAAATCTCTGGCGGGTGTTGCTCGACACACAATGGACAACAAAGGAGCTGATAAGGCTGTTTTTGACATTAAAAAGATCAATATTGAAAAAGTTACTTTAGGTAAAAAAGGCGCTGAAACAGAAACTACATTCACCATCGGTCAATACGACTCATTGCTGGGAGCTCCACTAATTGTTGACCTTAGTTCGGAAGACCTATTTGTTAATATTTATTACTCCACTCAAAAAGATGCAGATGCTTTAGATTGGCTTCCTGCCGAATTAACAGGTAGTAAAAAATATCCTTTTTTATATACACAAGGACAAGCCATCTTAACAAGAACATGGATTCCTGTGCAGGACACTCCAGAAAATAGGTTTACTTATTCTGCTGATTTAAAAGTTCCAAGTGAATTATTGGCTTTAATGAGTGCTACAAATCCTACCGAAAAGAATGAAACAGGTGAATATTCATTCGAAATGAAACAACCTATCCCGTCTTATTTACTAGCACTTGCAGTTGGGGAATTAGATTACAGACAACTGAGCGACAACTCTGGGGTTTATGCTGAACCACATTTAATTGATGCCGCCGAAGCTGAATTCAAAGACATTCCAAAAATGATTGATGCAGCCGAAGGACTTTATGGAGAATATTTATGGGATGTTTACGATGTTATTATTCTTCCTTACTCTTTCCCATTTGGAGGAATGGAAAATCCAAGGCTAACATTCTTAACACCTACCTTAATTGCTGGAGATGGAAGTCTAGTGAGTACAGTGGCGCATGAATTAGCACATTCATGGTCAGGAAACCTAGTAACCAACGCAAGTTGGAATGACTTCTGGCTAAACGAAGGCTTTACTGTTTATTTCGAGAATAGAATTATGGAGGAAGTATATGGTAAAGAAATCGCCGACATGCTGGCCATGATTGAATTTCAAGAACTTAAGAGGAGTGTTGATGATTTAATGGCTGAAGGTCGCGAAAAAGACACTTATCTTAAATTGGATTTACACGGGAGAGACCCTGACGATGGAATGACTGACATTGCCTATGTCAAAGGAGCATTTTTCTTAAAGACGATTGAAGAAAAAGTAGGAAGAGAGAAATTTGATGTATTCTTAAACGCTTATTTTAAAGCGCATGAATTTAAAACTTTAACGACAGAGAAGTTTGTTGAATACATCAATGAAAACTTATTCGAAAAAGAAAATATTGAATTCAATCTTAACGAATGGATTTATGGGGAGGGAATCCCATCTAACGTGATCCAACTAAATTCTGACCGTTTTGTTGTAGCACAAGAACTTGCTCAAGAGGTAAAAGACGGAAATAAATTACCTGCTGATTTAAAGCGCAGTGATAAAATCACCCAAGAATGGTTAGCCTTTATTCGCGCATTTGATGGTGAGCTTTCAAAAGAACAAATGATCATGGTCGATGAGCAGCTGAACTTTAAGAACAGTGGCAATTCAGAAATCATGTCTGAATGGTTTGTACTCGGAATCAAAAATGATTACAAAGAAATTCGTCCTGAAATAAAAGCTTTCTTGAAAAAAGTAGGAAGGAGAAAGTTTTTGGAGCCACTCTATACGACTCTTGCGAAAACTGAGGAAACACTAGAATGGGGTAAAGAAGTCTACAAAGAAGCTCGACCTTACTACCATGCTGTATCATTCCACACAATTGATAAAATATTAGGCGTAAATCACTAATCCGGATTTAAAAACAATGGCCTGTCTTGAAAAATCAAGGCAGGCTTTTTTATTTGTAAAGATTTAGAACCTAAGAATCAAATAAGACAATGCTAAATTGTTACGTACACTAAACCTTATTTTCAGAATTATTGCCCCCTACTTTTTGAAACAAAAAAAAGAATCCTCAAAAGCGAACTTTATAAAAGTAAGCCTTTGAGGAAACAAAACAGATTTATTAAAACATTGCTACAAAAGAAATTATTGGATTGTGTAGCGCAATCCTACAAAACCTCTAATTCCCTGGTTCGCTCCATAAATATAATCAGGATCGAACTTTAAGGCATACGGATTATCGGGTGTAGCTAAAATATCTCCATTCCCATCATACTGTACGTTTTGATCAAAAGGATCATCCGTTCTAGCAATTATGAAGGGATTTTCTTTATTGGGTGTCCAGTTCAAAAGGTTCTTTACTCCACCGAAGATTTCCAATCCATTTTTAAATACTTTTGTTATTTGAATATTCTGAATACTATAAGGTTTTGACTCTCCCATCCTAGGGTCTAAATCACTAATTAAAGGCAGAACCATCGGTCCATATAAATTACCTGTATATTCTAATTTCATTCCAACAGAAGCAAAATCATACCCTAAATTCCATGTCATGGTATAGGTTTCTTGGAATTCTTGACGAATACGCTCCCCACCCTCAACACTAGACACATCCATAATTGTCCCTCCTACTCTAGCATTAAAATGTTGATAACGAGCATCTAGATTCAATGATATTCCTTTAGACTCAGCATAACCATCAAGGTTATCATAAATAATTAGATCTGGGTCTGTTTCATAATCTGGAATAATTTTATTATCAAAATAAGTATAGAACACAGAAGCATCGATATTCAAGAACAGCCCATTGTCGAAACTTAATTTCCTAACGTAATTAATGTTTCCATTCCAAGAGGTTTCAGGATTTAGATCAGACAGAAACACGACGTCTCTTGCCCCTGTCAATGCCGCGTGATCTTCTGTAAAAACATTAGCTACTCTATATCCAGACCCGGCACTTAAACGCAAGGTGTTTAATTTATTCCTTGATGTCCATTTATAGTTGATTCTGGGTGTAAAAATATCTCCATGCAGTGAGTTATAATCATATCTCAATCCCATTAAAAGGGTTTGCTGTGGTGCAAACTTCCATTCATCTTGAAGGAAAATTCCTGGCAAATAGATTGCTGAAGGATCATTCACTATTTCACCATTCACCTTCTTTTCTGTTGCAGTGGTATTGTCATCATAAAAAGTATAACGCAATGCAGCACCTGCCAATAAATTATGTCTACCTAGCTTTTTATCCCAAGTAAACTGACCAAAACCAATGTTCTGTACCGCATCATAAACCTCATCGCCATACCTCGAGTTTTGATCATGTCCATTAGCACTAAACATAAACATCACTTTCTCCTTTAATGGCAATTGATAATTCCCCAACAACTCCCACCGACTCGTATAAATAGTTTCTGCATAAATTGAATCAGAACCCCTATATTCAGGTGTCCAATTCATGTCACCTCCCCATCTATCTTCATATACATATCTACCTGCCAAAGTAAAAACCCTACCTTCTTTTCTTTTAAAGTTCCATTTATTGAAAATTGAGATCCTGTCTTGCAAAGTAATGTCTGTAAACCCATCATTGTTGTTATCAATCGGATTGCTATAATTAAAGTAGTTTACCCCAAGTAAGGTAGAAACTTTTTCACCAAAATTAGCACGATAACCAACATCAGCATTAACTTCTCCCCAAGAAGTTCCGAAAGCTTCTGCATAAAATAGAGGTGCTTGATCTGGTGATTTAGTAATGACATTAATCAGTCCGCCAACCGCTTCTGACCCATACAATGTTGAAGCAGGACCTTTTACAATTTCAACCCTTTCAATTAAAGCTTGTGGAATACCATTTAAACCATAAACAGTTGAAAGACCACTTACGATTGGCATTCCATCAATTAAAATCATTGTATACGGACCTTCTAATCCATTAATATGTATATCACCTGTATTACAAACACTGCAATTTACGCTAGGTTTAACTCCATTCACTTGTCCTAGCGATTCAAAAATGGACGGCGCAGGATTAGACCTAAAAAACTCTTTAGAGTATACTTCAATGGGCACTGGACTATCAGATTTTCGAACCGTTCTCATTGTTCCTGATACCACAACCTCCTCAAATGAAGTAGCGATGGCTTCTAACTCAAAACTAACCGTTATTGGATTATTGTCTTTTAGTTCCACAGCAATAGTATCATTATGAAAATCCGTAGACCGAGAAATTAATTGGTAAGAACCTTTTGGTAACCCTGAAATAGTGAACTCACCAGCAGCATTAGAGGTAGCTCCTTTATTCATTCCATCTACAACGATGTCAATCCATGCTAAGCGCTCTCCCTCATCGCTTTGAACGACACCCATTATTGTGGTTTGTGAAAAAACTATTCCTGAAGAGACAGAGATAAACAATGCTAAAA
>Ga0209075_1004160_pt1 | contig 11705 bp, 10 predicted proteins | sample Stecom2011_FD_187523 | JGI IMG/M metagenome (GOLD analysis project Ga0209075, IMG submission 187523) | Agricultural soil microbial communities from Utah to study Nitrogen management - Steer compost 2011 (SPAdes) (version 2) | ecosystem: Environmental > Terrestrial > Soil > Agricultural land...
ATCGAAAAATATAACAATCGGAAACATCAAGGAGTGAAGAGAATAAAACCAATTTGTCTTTACAACCAAAAACAAATATTACACCTTAAATCTGCTTAAATTGGTCTAGAGAATGGGTAGTAGTACAATTCATTATGAGCAATGGCTCCCCGAAACGAAGAATATTTTTAAAAAATGAAGTTTGCTATGATGTCATCTTAAAGCAATGAAGTTTTTATTTACAACTATACCGAAACACAATCTGGAAAAACTATGAGTTCTTATATAAAGTTAAAATCCCTTGTGAGGAATAAAATTGTTTATACTAGTTTACGGTTACATGCGTATTCTTTAAAAAACGCTATCATCCTTACTAGTGAACCGCGGAGTGGCAGTACGTGGCTTATGGAGGTTATAGCGGATTTGTTAGGCTGTGTAGTGAATTGGGAACCGCTTCATGTGGATAAGGGGATTGTTCCAAAGAATTACAAATTAGGGGAGCGCCCCTTTATTAAAACATCCGATAATACAGAGTCGTTAAAGAGTCTGTTTGAAGATATGTTAACGTTCAAAAAATATAGTGTTTGGACTACTCAACATATCGCTATTAGAAATTTGCTCAACAGAAAATATGTCTTGACAAAATTTGTTCGTGCAAACAATCTACTACCTTGGTTTACATCGAGTTTAGCCCTTGAGCACAAACCTATATTATTGCTCAGACATCCAATTACGACTTGTTCCTCTCAGTTAAAAAACTTTCAAAGACTAACAGGAGCATCACTATCGCAACCATATAGAGATGAGAAATTGTATTCGCCACCCGATTGTATTAATAATGATCGTTATATTGAACATCAACACTATGTGAATTCTTTACAAACACCATTAGAAAGACAGATTGCGCTATGGTGTATAAATAATTATGAAGTGCTCAACCATCCCGATCGAGAGAAGTGGATCACAGTATATTATGAACACTTAATGCTAAATCCTGGAGAGGAACTCAATGCTCTATTTAAAAAACTTAATTTGTCCTTTGCAATGCAAGATGCAGATAATGTTGATTTTAGAAAGCCCAGTCGCACAAATTTTTTAAAAGAGTACAATCGTAATCCTACCGTTCAGCTGGAGTCTTTTCTCGAGAGTTTTGACGAGGCATATTTACAAAAAATTCAGGATATCCTAGATTATTTTGAGATTGCCAATTACGCTGCATTTGATGCGTATCCTATAAATAAAACGTACTGATGATTGAGCGCACTCCTTTGGTTTCCATCATCATTCCCACCCACAACCGACCGGAGAAGCTTCAAAGATGTCTTCAATCAGTTTTGGAGCAAACTTATTTTCGTTTTGAAGTTTTTGTGATAGATGACGCATCCAGTGAAGCTTTTGAATATAAGAGAGATATAAGAGTTCAAGTTATTCAAAATGCCAAAAACTTTGGACCTGGTCCATCGCGGAATATCGGATTACAACAGGCTAACGGAGAGTTTATAGCATTTTTAGACTCGGATGATTTTTGGGAAACAAACTTTCTAGAAATCACCGTAGCAGCGCTTATCCAAAATCCGTCGGCCGCTATGGTCTATGTCAATGGATATGATGTGGATGAGTACGGTGAAATTCTCAGTATTCGAAGAAACAAAGTCAAGCAATTAAAGGCCATTCTTCCAGAAATTTTAATAAATAATAGGCATTGGGGAACGGGTGGTTGCCTGTGGCGTAAAAACGACATTCAGGACATCCGATGGATTGATTCCCGAGCTTGGGAAGACTATGCCTTCGATATTGATGTAGCTCTTCATAACAACACTATTGTAGCCGTAGATAAAAACTTGGTGTATTATGATGTTTCTGGAAAAGACAAACTATCAGAAAGTAGTTCAGACAATCTAATGACACAAAAAATAATATCCATTCAAAATATTTCAGATGCTTTGTATGCCTCAAAATGGCGAAGGAATTCCGTCATCAAAAAAGCGATGCATTATATTTTTATAATAAATTATATGGCTTGTACAGATGAGAAAAATAGGCTGTTATTGTCGCAAAACTTTGTGCGTTGGCATGGTGTTTTTGGTAAGGTTTTGTGGAAATTAGTCTTAAAATTACCCGAACCACAACGATTGGATATGTTAGAGTTATTCAGCCGGGTTTATAGAAAGCAAATTAGATAAACGCAGCTAAATATTTGATTGTATATACGCTATTATGCTTAAATTATGCTGCGAGTAAAAAAGGCACTACAACCTGAGTTATAAATTCCATTGAAAGTGAAAAAAATATTTCTCCGAATGCTTTATTTTTGAATAAATACCTCTGTTTTATGGTCAAACCATTGGTTTCTATCATCGTTCCTACCTATAACCGCGCTCATCTAATCGGTGAAACGTTGGATTCTATTTTGGCACAGACCTACCAGAATTGGGAGTGTATTGTGGTGGACGACAGCAGTACGGACAATACCGAGGAAGTGATGCGGAAATATATAGCAAAAGACGCCCGCTTCCAATTCCACCACCGCCCCAAAGACCGATTGCCGGGGGGCAATGCGGTACGGAATTATGGGTTTGAGGTGAGTAAAGGCGAGTTTGTGCAGTGGTTTGATGACGATGATATTATGTTACCAGGATTCATAGAAAGCAAAGTTAAAGTTGCAACAGAGGAAATCAGCTTAATAATTAGTCCGATTTCTTATTGGAATCCAAAGAATGATTCAAAAAATTTCAAAGCAATTAGTGTTCAAAACTCTCTCTATGAGGATTATTTATGTTGGAAAATAAAAGTTATGACCCCATCTGTGCTTTTTAGAAAGAGTTTTTTAGAGGATAAAGAGCTTTTCTCCAATCGCATTCTTCGGGGACAGGAGACGGAGTTTTTTCTAAGGTTGTTTTATAAGTTGCCCGTAGCTTCCTACATTGTGTTGGATGAGTCAAAAGTGTTGTATCGACAACATGAAGAAACGAAATCACATCGCAACAAAACTTATGTTCCAGAATATATGAACTCGACATTTATTATCTATTTTGAAAATTATTTAAAACTTAATGATAGAGAGGATTTAACAGCAAAAGAGTTTTGTTATCGTCATTTGTTAGGCATATTTTACCATAGTATCCACAATAAGGATTTACCATTAGCCAAGAAGATACTTCAAGATTTTTTCTCGGTTTTATATGAAAAAGACAAATGGAAAGGCACTGAAATGATTGTGATGGGACGTTTGTTTATTTTTTTTAGAAGAGGAGTATGGAAATTTATTGCACGTTGGAAGAAATTTGAATTTGATTGAATAACATGGTTAAACTATCCATCATCATCCCTATTTATAACGGCGATCCCTTCTTGGAAAAACTGATCCAAACCATCACTGCTTTTACGATATCCGATTTTGAATGTGTTTTTATCGATAATAATTCCACAGACAATTCCTTAGCAATTTTAAAAGAACTGCTTCAAAACGCTTCTTTTAATTATTCGATTTTAACAGAAGAAAAACAAGGCGCGGGACACGCTCGAAATACGGGGATAAAAAATGCCAAAGGAGATTATCTGGCTTTTTTAGATTGTGATGATGTCATCCTGCCCGAGAAATTTGAACGTGACTTCAATATCCTCAAGAGCCACGACGTAGACTTTGTTTTTTGCCGTGCGAAACGATTTTATGCAGATGGTCGGATTATTAAACATCCCATTACTAATATCAAGGAAGGCATTAATACGCCTCCATCCTTAGGACTCCTGTGGCTTCGGAATTTCTTTCTACTTCAAGGAACAGGTTCATTAGTTGTAAAGAAAAGTGTAGTTGAAAACTTACAAGGTTTTCATACCGCAACAACAGGAGAAGATGCGTTTCTATTTATAAGAATGGGTTTGCTCTATAGAGGATACTTTTATAATGAAACGTATTTCCATTATTTTAGACATTCAGAATCTACGATTTCAAGGTCTAATAAAGCCGAGAATGGCGCAATGAGAAGATATTTTGAGTTGCGACAAAATCTTTTTAATGATGACATTGTGAGTAATAATCCTATCGCCTTGCATATTTTAAAAGATCAATTACAAACAGACATCTTAAAGTTGCATCGATTGGGGGGAAGTATAAAGGAATTGAAAAGCGACAAATTGAAAGGTTTAAAGCTTTCCTCGTTTTTATTTAATCCGTTAAGCCTTTTTATAAACAAGAGGATCCCTCACATAAAATACAATCTGTTTTTTCAATTGGATAGAAAACTGCTGAAAAGAGGAAGAGATAAAGTAATAAGAAAACTAAGATTGGAGGAATTATGAACACGCTAAAAATCATCCTCTTCGACGGCAGTTTTAAAACCACTTCCTTCATCAACCGTTTGGCAACAGAATTGGCAGCACGGCATGAGGTATATATTCTGGGGTTTAACGAAGCACTGTCCAAAAAAATCGAGGGTGTGCATTATGTCCCGCTGGGAAGCAATCAAAATAAATTTCGGTTTGCGATGACCTCCTTAGGATATGCGCTGCGGTCAGGTTCGGTAAAACAATTATTCTCAACATTTAAACGTCTTTTTAAGGGCGAAAAACGAAAGCTACAAGAAGCGAATTTGCGGTTTGTTTTGCATAAAATAGACCCTGATATTATTCATTTGCAATGGCCTTCTGTCATTCCTTGGTTTGAAGACGTGCTCACAGAACAAAAAAAACCTGTCATACTCAGCCAACGGGGGTATCACGTTAATGTGCGCCCTTTTGTAAATTCAGAAAACTTTGCCTACTTCCAAAAATGGTATCCTAAAATAGCGGGTTTCCATTCGGTTTCTAATGCCATCGCTGTCAACGGGGATAAAATCTGGAAATCACCAGATAAAGTAGACCATGTAGTGTATACGGGAATTAATTTAGAAAAACTTTCTTTTTTACAAGAATATCAACGTACCACGCCCATACAAATCCTTTCGGTAGGAAGACCGCATTGGATCAAAGGGTATGACTATGCACTTCGCACATGTACCCTGCTCAAAACACAAGGCGTGCGTTTTCAGTACCGCATCATCGGCGGTGCAGGCGAGGAAGAATTGCAGTTTCTCATCGCCGATTTGGGTTTGGAAGATTGTGTTTTTTTAGAAGATCGCGTTTCCCAAAAAGTAGTATATCAACGGATGCAAAAAGCCTCCCTGCTCCTGATGCCGAGTGTGGAAGAAGGCTTGCCTAATGTGGTGGTGGAAGCCATGGCGCTGGGGCTGCCGGTGTTGTCATCGGACTGCGGTGGCGTACCGGAATTGATCACGCACGGCGTGGACGGATGGCTGTTCCCAAGCCGGGATGTGGAGGCGATGGCGGCGGGGGTGGTTGATTTCTTGGAATTTTCAGAAGCGGAAATATTGAAAGTTCGTGAGGCGGCGCGCGAGAAAGTGGAGGGGCAGCATGGTGTGGAGCAGATGGTGGCGGGGATGGAGGAGCTGTATTATGATGTACTGGGTGGGGGTTCACGCAGAGACGCGGAGTTTGGCGCGGAGTGCGCAGAGAAGAAATAATTGTATATTAGTATGCTCAATTTGATTGGATATGGAAATAAATACCATTACTGGAAAAATAGTGGATACTGCTTATAAGGTATACTCAGCATTGGGTCCCAGACTTTTGGAAAGCGTCTATGAGAAATGCTTGGAAATGGATTTAAGAGATAAAGGTTTAGAAGTTCAGTCTCAGGTGGGTGTTCCTTTAAAATATAAAAGTTTACTATTCGATACTGGGTATCGATTGGATCTACTAGTTGAAAATACCGTTATTGTCGAAATAAAATCTGTAGAGAATTTAGCGCCAGTCCATTATTCTCAACTCATCACCTATCTTAAGCTTTATAATAAGCCGGTGGGGTTCTTAATTAACTTTAATTCGAAATCCTTAAAAGATGGTCTCCATCGATTAGTCAATAACTTTAAAGAATAACTCCACGTCCTCTGCGAAAACTCTGCGTCCTCTGCGAGAACCAGTAAGCCAAATCTTCTATGAAAACTCTGAAAACCACCATAATCCCCACCCACCAGCATTTCGTCAAAGTCCACGCCCCCCACGAAATCGACAAAAAAGCCCTCTGCATTTTCGCCGCCATTGGCTATTTCCTCGGGTCGGATACGTATTGGAAGGATTTAAAAGTATTGCCCCCCGGCACCATCAACACCATAGACGATGAAGGATGTTGGGTAGCTAGCAAGCCGTGGTTTGAATGGTATTATAAGCCTCGTGCTATTTCCTTTGACCAAGCAGTTTCAGAATTCACCGAACTATTCCACACCATCTGTAAAGAACAAGCTGGCGATAGCACCGTGCTACTGCCGCTCTCGGGCGGGCTCGACAGCAGAACCCAAGCCGTGGCATATTCCAAAGTGGACAACCCTGTAATTTCCTACAGCTATTCGTTTCACAACGGCTACAAAGAAGGCGCGATTGCCAAACAGATCGCTGAGGTTTTTGACTATGAGTATCGCGATATGGTCATTCCACCCGACTATCTTTGGGACCGCATCGAGGAATTGGCGTCGTTGATCGGGTGTTATACCGAATTCACCCACCCCCGGCAAATGGCCGTTATCGACGAATTCCGGAAGATGGACGGCGTGTTTACGCTCGGTCACTGGGGCGATGTGCTGTTCGACATACAAGCGCCCGAGGATTTGAAGATGGCGGATGCCTTGGATTGGCTGTGCAACCGGTTGTTTGTAAAAGGAGGTTTGGAGCTCGCCGAAGCTTTGTGGGAATTGTGGGAGCTTGAAGGCGATTTCAAGTCTTATTTCAGGAGTCGGGTGAAAACCATTTGGGATGACATTCCGATAGATTCTGTAACCGCCAAGGTGCGTGCCTACCTCAGCAGTACGCGGGCGGTGCGTTGGACCAACATCGGGTTTGCGATTTTTGAAGCTGCCAATCCCATCGAGGCGCCCTATTACGACGATCGGATGGCGGAACTTATCTGCGGCATTCCCGAAGACTTTTTGGCACACCGTCAGATTCAGATTGCCTACCTCAAGGTACAGAGTCCGGCAGTGTCTAAAATAACCTGGCAGGCAGAAAAGCCGTATCATTTATATAATTTCCACAAAAACAAAATGCCCCACAACCTGCCGTATCGGGTAACCGACAAGCTCAAGCGCCTGTATCTTGAAAAACGGGGCAAGCCTTTTATACAGCGCAATTGGGAACTGCAATTTTTGGGCATGGAAAACGACAAAAAACTCCAAGGTTGGCTTTTTGGCGAGAATTTGCATCCGTTTCTTTCTAAGGAATTGTTGACCCGATTTTACAACAAATTTAAAACCGACGATCCGGTGGTGTATTCCCACCCTTTAAGTATGTTGTTGACATTAGCAGTGTGGTATAAAAAAAAAGGCGAGTGGAAGTTATGAACCCAATGTCCCTGAGTATTTTTTTTAGGCGCGATAGCGCATAAGAAAATGTATCGAAGGGAGTATGTTATTGAGGTTAGCGGTGTGTTATAAAAAACAGGAAAAAAGGACTTAAGACTAAGGACTAAAAGTTGTATTAAATCGACAGAAAAAAACGTTCAATGTTCAACGATCAATTTTCAATGAAGGATAAATTATACTGAATGGGTAATTATAGATAAAGTTATATGTCGAAGGTTAAGATACTTTATACAATTCCAAACTTTGATACCGCCGGTAGCGGTAAGGTGGTTTATGACCTTGTGAAAGGATTGGATAAAGATAAATTTGAAGTTGAAGTTGCATGTCGTCATAATAAAGGCGCCTTTTTTAAAGAGATAGAATCACTGAACGTTCCGATTCATCTGATTGAAACCACTTGTGCATATCGACCATATACGTCACTTTATAAACGATTAAGACCAATCGTGAAATTCTTCAAAGAAAACAAGTATGATATCATACACTCTTGGCATTGGAGTAGCGATTGGACAGAAGTTTTGGCCGCACGATTGGCGGGCGTAAAATGGATTTACACAAAAAAAGCTATGAGTTGGGGCAATAAACATTGGAAGATCCGAAGTTATTTGGCAAATTTAATCATTACCATTAACGACGAGATGCATCAATACTTTCCAAACAAGAAAAACCAGGCACTGATTCCTTTAGGGATTGATACAGCATATTATAATCCCAACCATTTTTCTAAATCGACAAATCAAGATGGACATTTCAATATTATTACGGTTGCCAATTTAGTTCCTGTTAAAGGAGTGGAAATTTTAATACATGCGCTAAAAGAACTGAACAATACAAATTTAAAGCTGACGGTATTAGGTGATAATACCAATGAATATGGAGCGTATTTGCTGTCGTTGTGCGAAGAATTGAAACTATTAGATCAAGTTAATTTCTTAGGAAAAAAACTGGATGTGCGTCCGTATATTGTAGATTCAGATCTATATGTGATCCCTACCATAGGTAAAGGAGAAGGTATGCCGATGGCTTTGGTTGAGGCGATGAGCATGGGCATTCCCGTTTTGGGATCCGATATTTCAGGGATAAATTTTGTTCTGAAAGATTTTAAAAGTCTGCTGTTTGAAGCAGGAAATTATTTAGAACTATCTAAAGCGATTAAAGACATTCAAAGCCGTAGTTTTGAAGACAGACAACAGTTGGGTACTAAACTGCGAAATTATATTTTGAATAATTATAGCTATGACAGGTTTATTGAAGCCCATCAAAAACTCTATAAAGACCTTGTAAAAAGAAATCCATGAAAATCGCTCTTGTCCTTTCCCAACCCCCTGGTTATTCCGAAACATTTTTGCGATCCAAAATTATAGGACTTCAGAAAAATGGTATGGAAGTGACCTTGTATTGCCGAAGTGCAAAAGGCAGTTTCAATCTGTGTCCAGTAGTGTTAAGACCAATAGTAAGTAAAAATCCGTTGTTGCAGCTGCTGTATTTTGCAAAGACATTTTTAGGGTTGTTGCCTCATATTTCTGTCGTGAGAAGATATTTGACATTAGAAAAAAGGGAAGGTGTTACGGGGATTTTATTGATAAAGCACGTGTACCTAAATTCGCATCTACTTAAGTCAAAATCCGATTGGCTTCATTTTGGCTTTGCAACGATGGCGATTGGCAGTGAAACAGTTGCCCAGGCCATCGGCGCTAAGATGGGAGTGAGTTTTCGTGGGTTCGATATGGGAACCTATCCCATAAAGAATCCAGGATGCTACGATGTGTTGTGGAAATATGTGGATCAGGTGCACACAAACTCCAATGATCTGTGGGCGGCTGCAAAACGCTTTGGCATGCCCGACTCCATTTCGGTGCAGAAAATTACCCCAGCTATTGATGTTGCCCTATTTCAAACGGAATTGCCAACTTTTGAAACCATGGATCCTCTAAGCTTTATGACAACAGGAAGATTGCATTGGAAAAAAGGTTATGTAGAGATGTTGGAAGCACTAGCCTTGCTGAAAGAAGAAGGGCTTGTGTTTGAATATAAAATCATTGGCGATGGGGATGCATACGAGCGCATTGCCTTTGCAGCCTACGATTTAGGGTTAGCGGAGGAAGTCCAGTTTTTGGGAAGAATTCCACACGAAGAAGTTCGTAAACATTTAAAAACGGCTACAATCTATTTACAACAGAGTATTCAGGAAGGTTTTTGCAATGCTGTATTGGAAGCTCAGGCAATGGGCAAGCTTTGCATTGTAAGTGATGCAGAAGGGTTGGCAGAGAATATTTTGCACGGACATTCGGGTTGGGTAGTACCAAAATATGCGCCTGAACTGGTAGCGGCTCAAATTAAAACAGTCTTGAAACTCTCCGCACCGGAAAAAAGAAGATTTGCCCAAAATGCTATGGCTCGGGTGCGCGATGAATTCACCATTGAACAGCAGGAGGAGAAGTTTTTGGCGTTTTTTGGGGGAAGGGTTCACGCTGAGACCGCGGAGTAGGCACTGAGTTCGCGGATGACTTGACTTGGTCAGGTGCGGGGTGCGAGGGGGCTCCTCCTATGTTAAAGTTTCGGAGGATGAAGAGACTTTGGGGAGTTGTCAATTTGAAGACTAACTGCGGTTTGCGGAGATCTGCGAGATTTGCGGGAGGATGACGAGGTGCGAGGTACGGGGTTGGAAATAAAGCTCGATTTGTCTTGTGTCCTGACTTTAAATTAGCAATTTCTCTCTGCGTACTCGGAATAAAACTCGGCGGATTCTGCGTGAAAAAAGTACGAAGTTGGATTTACGATTTACGAAGTATAAACTTATGAAGTTAGAATTTCCATAAAAAAACTGACAACCGCTTGCCCTTCCGAAGCTTTAACGTAGGAAGGACAACCAACAACCGATAACCGACAACTGAGAGCCGACAACCGATAATCGACCATGAAACTCTATTACCCCAAATCCCATTACGACAAATCCCACAGAGGTGCAGTATTTCCCTTGCTAAAACCTTTTATCAAAAGCGAAGGTTTTACAGACGAAGAACGAATTGCGATGTATCATGTTTCGGAAAACAACTTTCAGTTTGCGAAGACTTTGGAGGACGCCGATGTGGCGGTGCTCACCATGGCGTGGAATTATTATGTGCACACTGGGCAAGTTGATAAGGCAGAAGGTTTTGTGCGTGCATGTGGGGCGAGTGGCAGGAAAGTACTGGTCTGGAATGCAGGCGATTTTGGGGTGAAGATTCCAAAATACGACCACCTGATTATTTTTAGAGAAAGCGGTTATCGATCAAAATTCGCCGAGAATGAGTATACGTTGCCGAGTTTTATCGCCGATCCGTTAAAGAAATACTACCAGACGCAACATCCATTTCTGTTGCCTTATTCGGAGAAGCCGCGTATTGGCTTTTGTGGGCAGGCCAGTTTGTCTCAAGTGAGAGCAGCCAAGGAATTGTTGTTGACAGCTTCCCGGAATTTGAAGTATCACATTGGGATGCGCCAGGAAGAACCTCAAACCCTGATTCCAACCACGTATTTGCGCGCTGCTATTTTAGACCGGTTGCAGCAGTCGGATTTGGTGGCGACGGATTTCATCTTGCGCAAACAATACCGGGCAGGCGTTACTGCCAATAAAGACCGTCATGCTACGACCTTGGAATTCTATGACAATTTAAAGAATGCTCCTTACGTGGTCTGCGTTCGGGGCGGTGGGAACTTTTCTGTTAGGTTCTATGAAGCCTTGGCGATGGGCCGCATTCCTGTTTTTATCAATACCGACTGTTCCCTGCCATTGCACCATGATATGGATTGGAAAAACCACGTGGTATGGGTGGAGTACGAAAATCGCCATCGGGTGGCGGAGCGCGTAAACGCCTTTCATCAAGCCTTGTCCGAATCGGAGTTCATCGCCTTACAACAACGCAATCGAAAGTTGTGGGAGGAGCTATTGACGTTGGGTGGGTTTTTTAGGGCGTTTTTGAAGGGGTTGTAAAACGCTATCTAGGGTTTTCTTATATTTACGAAATTGAAGCTTATAGGAATTATTTTGTCTTCAATTTTTAATTGTCACATTTCATGTGATCGGGGTAACTAATTGGAATTAGTAAGGTTTAGAAAAGGAATAATATTCTAAAAATACGTTTTGAAAAAGGAAATCAAAATTTGATTAAATATGTCTGACCACAAAGTATTTGTTTTGGGTTTTCAAAAAACAGGAACAACCTCCCTAGAAACTGCCTTAAAGTCTCTTGGATACCGAGTTTATGGAGGTGATAAAAACTTAATGCGATATGGTAACGAAGAAGAATTAAAGAAATATATATCAAAAACTATGGA
>Ga0209075_1004161_pt1 | contig 11703 bp, 15 predicted proteins | sample Stecom2011_FD_187523 | JGI IMG/M metagenome (GOLD analysis project Ga0209075, IMG submission 187523) | Agricultural soil microbial communities from Utah to study Nitrogen management - Steer compost 2011 (SPAdes) (version 2) | ecosystem: Environmental > Terrestrial > Soil > Agricultural land...
GGCTTTAGCCCATTCCAAAGGATAAAAATAATCGAACTCAGGTTAATACCAATCTGCGTGGTGTCTGTAATCTCCCAAATAAAATACAAAACCCGCATTTGCCGTCAAAAGAAAACCTGATTGTGACTTATAATCTTTATCAAGCAAATCTCCTCCGTAAGAATAATGTTGTTTTAAATTCATAATTGGCGTTGCATCCAGATAGAATGCGATCTTATCTGTAATTTTAATCATAGGAGTGATTCCAAGCTGCAGGTTTCCGATTCGTTCATAAACCAACCCTTCTTTGGGCAACAGTATAGAAATCCCTGCACCTCCGTGCAATAACAAAGTGAAGCGATCTTGCAGACTGTAAGAAAAATTAAACAACTCACCTAAATTGTAAACTGCTTCTAAAGTAACCTTGTGTACTTTTGCTTTGTTTAGATCATTATCCTTGTCTTGAAAATCAAAGTAAGCATATTGTCCTTTCAATCCTATTTTTTCATTGAACATATATCTTCCGGAAAGTTGAAACTGTTTAAAAGAAATGAAATTGGAGAGTTCTGTTTCATCTTTAGGACTAAAAGGAATATGAACACCTCCGCCTAATTCTAAAGAGAAATTATTAAATCTTTGCCCTTGCGCAGCATTAAAATTGAGAAACAAAAAAGCTAAAATGAGAATAAAACGCATAAAACTATAAGTTTATTATTGATACTGTAGATACTAAACTTATAGTTGCAATAACCAAGCCCATCCGATCATAACCGGAGAGCTGACCTATGTACAAAACACAAAAATCAAAATGAATATTTATTGCGAAACCAACATCTCATCAGAGATGAAAGCGGATGGTGTTAATGGTAAAAAAGAGTTTTTTTTAATACTCTGCATTTTAAAGATGCAAAGTATTGTAAACTTTAAGTTGTAGAAAAATTACCCGAAAGCATCAAATTAATTTCAGGCAATTCTTTATGTATGATTTTCCATATTTAGTTCTTTCCTGTATTCCATCACTAATTCTAAAACGATCATTATCTGATTTCCAAAAGGAATACTATCAATGACTATTTCTAATTCTATCATATCTTTGCTCAGTACTTGGTACACTGGGTTGTGGTTTTATGTTTCGCAACACAAATTTCCGCAACCCTTTACTTTTATCAAAAAAAAGTCAAGATAACTTTAATATAAAATTAGTTTTAATGTACCATAAAAATGATCGTATGTACTTTTTTGTAAGGTTTTCAGATGTTGTTTCTCTAAATATTAATTTTCTTGCTATTTTTCCTGTTTAACGGATTCCTTTTCTATGTTTCTAAAGAGGTAAGTTGTTGAAAAATAAATCACAGAGATAAACAGCGTAAAAATACCCATCATTCCAAAAAATTCAACAAACCTCATCATCATACTTGGTTTTACCATATCGCCGTCCATTACAAGAGCGATTGTGGTAAGAACAAAAGCTAAAGATAAAATATTTAAAAATACTTTTTTCATAGTTCAGGTATTTGTTGTTTATATACTAAACGAATCAGGTTGGTTTTTAGTGTTTATTCCGTGAGATTTTGTAGATAATGAAAAACTATTTCTTACTCTCATTCAACATACGTTTCAGCAATGCCCATTGTTTCAAAGTATCCCGGGCTTCTAATGCCGGATAACCCAACATTGTTTTACCCGCCTCTACATCGCCCGTAACTCCGGAGCCCGCGCCAATAACCGCACGGTCGCCAATAGTGGTATGATCTTTTATAGATGCGCTTCCGCCGATGATCACTCCGTTTCCTAATTTCACAGAACCAGCCAGGCCGCTGTTTCCTGCCATGATACAAAACATTCCCAGTTCACTGTTGTGTCCTATTTGTACCAAATTGTCTATTTTACAGCCATCGCCAATAATCGTAGAGCTGAATTTGCCACGATCTACACAGGCATTGGCTCCTATTTCAACTTGATTACCAATAACCACATCACCTATCTGCGGAATTTTAACCAAACCTCTTTCCGGGCAAGGACGAAATCCAAATCCGTCGGCACCAATCGTCGCGTTGGGATGAATGATACACTGATGTCCTATTTTTGAGCGTTCGCGAACCACTACTCCTGACCAAATAACCGTTTGTTTGCCAATAATACAATCGTCTAAAACAGTAACATTTGGATATAAAATGGTGCCGTCTCCGATTTCAGTTCGGGGTCCTATGTAACATCCCGCACCAATTTTGACTCCATTTCCGACTTTTGCCGACTCGTCAATAATTGCGGTTGGATGAATGTCAACTGAAAATTCAGGCATAGGCGAGGCAAACAATTCCAAAATCTGTGACATTGCCAAATCTGCATTATCCACCTGAATAAACGCGCGGTTTTCTCCCGGCTCAATAGAAATATCTTTGTTTACAACTGCAATGCTGGCAGCCGATGTATTCCATAATTTCTCATATTTTTTATTTCCAATAAAGGATATATCGGATAATCTGGCTCTTGTAAGCTCTTCGGTTGAGGTGATATTTTGGGAGGTAGATCCGATGATGGTTCCTTTCAAAATGTCATTGATTTCAAAAATGGAATACGATTTCATTCTGTTGTTTTATGTTTTAGTCTATTTTACGCTTCAAATAAAAGGTAAAAACGTAAGTATTACTATTTTTATTTTACAAATCTTTAAACAAAGCCTTCCGTCATTGATGGAAGGCTTTATTAATTACCCGATAAAATCAAATTTATCTTCAAAGAATTTTCCGATAACAGGCAACGGTTTCATTTGTCCGTTTACAGCGTTGATAATGCCGATGATAAATAATATCAACAAAAGAAGTCCGATGAGATTAACGATCATTCCCAAAAAGGAAATGCTAATAGTGATGATGTTTAAGACTATGCCTACAATTGCTAAACCCAAAGACTGGCGCAAATGATATTTTGAAAAAGCATCTAAATTGTCTTTACCTACCAAGTAGGCGATCAGCCATCCTACGATGGTGATATACGAAATGATTGAAATGGTTTTGTTATCCATAATGCAATTTTTTTAATGAACAAAATTTAAAAAATATTTATAATTCTGCAAGTTATTTTATGGTTAATAATGTTATTTTTTAAATTTCAATAAAAATCGCTCAATAAAATCGTTCAATGGAAGTATCCATTTTTGTTGGTAACATATTCCTGCAAAGAACGCTACAAACAATCCGCATTTAAAAACAAACCCAAAAGGAATGAAGCTTTGCAACGGAAGAAAATACAAAAAGACAAGTAAAACTAAAGCGCAGATGATCACTTTTAAATAAGTTGCATCAATCGGTAAAAGACCAAATTTCCGATAAATAAACAGCAATTTTGAGCCGTTGAAGATTAAAAGAGCAAACATGGAGGTATATGCAACCCCCAGAATTCCCAGTGTTGTTTGCGTTAGAATAAAATAATTCAAGCTAATATTCAAAACCGCGAGCAGTAAAATAGCCACCAGATTAAAACGGTAATATTTGGAGTAAGCAATAATCTCCGTATTAAAACCCGTTGCCATATTCAAAACAACATTTGCCCCCAACAAATAAATAATCGGAAGCGTAGGAGCGAGTTGCTCTGCTGTGGGAAGCAGAGCAAACAAATCCTTGATGCCTAACAATACGCAGCCGTACATTAAAATACCGATAAAAAACAAGTTTTTGGCAACTTCAATGTATTTTACTTTGAGCAATTTTAGTTCATTTTTTTTCAACGCTTCGGAAATAACAGGGCTATACAGCGCAAACACTCCGGCAGCCGGAATCATCAAAGCATTGGCAAGATTCACTCCGATGTTAAAATCTCCGTTGGCTTCATTGGAAATAAAATGCGGAATCATCACAGAATCAATCCGAAAAGCGAAAAATGAGCCTAAACTCGCACAAAATGCATAAAGACTGTATTGATAGTAATTTTTTTTGGATATTTCTTGAAATAAATCACTGTAATTTAATGTATAAACAGGTTTGAAATACCGGAACACATAGAATGCAACAGCCACAAAAATCAATAAAAAGGAAAAAGTATAAAGGCGCAGTCCTTGCGTTTCTGTCGTTGAAAAATAAAAGATCGCTAAAAAGATCAGCGGTAATGTTAGTTTCGGAATGATTTTTTCAAAAAAGGTTGGGAATGCTAATTTTTGTAAATTGGTTGCCTGCCGTTTAAACAAGTCAACATAAGCAAGGCAAATTGCGATACAAAACGCATAAATATAATACTGCTTGTTGGAATACCATTCAAAAAAATAAACCAACGACAAGCCGATTCCACATAAAACAGTCATCCAGACAATAGAAATAAGGCTGTATGAAAACAATTTTCGTTGTAAAAAAGGCTGTAGTTTGGGTTGAAAATTCAATAAAGCAGTAGATGCCCCAAAAACCATCATCGGATAGAGAATCTGAGCCAAACCATCCACAAACCGGAAAATACCCAACAAATCTTTATCCTTTGGATAAATAAAAAGCGTAGAAACCACACCTATTAAAACTCCAAGGTAGTTAATAGTAGTAAAAAGAAAAGCTTGTTTTGTGGAAAACCGATTGTTCATAAACGCTTTTTTGCAAATATAATCCTTAATATTCAAATAGATTTTAATTACTTTTGAGAATCTAAATTTTCAATAATGTACGAAAAAACTTATCCAAAAAAACGTTTTGAAAAGACTTTGGGTTTTTTAAATAAACATATTTCAAAAGATGCCCGGATTTTAGATTTGGGCGTGCCAAATCCTTTGTCAAAACTAATGTTGGAACAAGGTTTTAATGTGAGTAATACCCAGGGCGAAGATTTGGATGAAGATCAATCTGTTTTGAAACAACCAACGTATGATGTTTTAACGGCTTTTGAAATTTTCGAACATTTACTCAACCCATATACGATTTTAAAAGCGTGCAAAGCTAAAACGATCGTTATTTCTGTTCCGTTGCGTTTGTGGTTTTCTCCGGCATACCGAAGCAAAACGGATAGGTGGGATCGTCATTATCACGAATTTGAAGATTGGCAACTGGATTGGTTATTGGAAAAATGCGGATATAAAATCATCGCTCGTGAAAAATGGGCACATCCTGTACAGAAGTTTGGAATTCGTCCGTTGTTAAGAAAATTCACACCGAGATATTATATGGTTTTAGCAGAAAAAACATCGTTGAAATGAAAATCTATTGTGTAATTCCCACATACAACGAAGAGGCTTTTATCGGAAAAATGCTGCAATCTTTGACTGAACAAACTTTTTTACCCGAAAAGGTGGTCGTGGTAAACGATAATTCTACCGATAACACTGCTGAAATCATCAAGTCTTTTTCCGAAAAACATCTTTTTATAAAACAGGTTTTTAATCCATCGGAAAACAAACATTTGCCAGGCAGCAAGGTCATCAACGCTTTTTACAAAGGCTATGAAACATTGGATAATTCGTACGATATTATTGTAAAATTAGATGCCGATTTAATTCTGCCGAAAAACTATTTTGAACAGGTTGCTGCCGTTTTCCAATCTGATGTTAATGTCGGAATGGCGGGCGGATTTGCTTATATCGAAAAAAATGGTTCGTGGATTTTGGAAAATCTGACCGATAGAGACCACATCCGCGGCGCATTTAAAGCATATAGAAAAGAATGTTTTGAACAAATCGGAGGGCTGAAACCTGCTATGGGTTGGGACACAGTAGATGAATTGCTTTGCAGGTTTTACGGATGGAAAATCGTTACATTGCCCGATTTAAAAGTAAAACACCTGAAACCCACCGGAGCTATCTACGATAAAACGGCACGCTACAAGCAAGGCGAAGCTTTTTACACCCTGGGCTATGGTTTTTGGATTACTGCAATTGCAAGTTTAAAACTGGCTTTACGAAAACAAAAACCGTTGCTTTTCGTTGATTATTTAAAAGGATTTTTTAAAGCAAAACAAAGCAATGTACCGTTGTTGGTTACTAAAGAGCAAGCACAATTTATCCGTAATTACCGCTGGAAGAAAATGAAACAGAAGTTGTTTTAATTATCTTATTTAAAGAAATAATCACTGGATTTTGGTAAATTAGCAATTTAAAACAGAGATATGATATCACGAATGTTGACAAACGTCGGGAAGTACTTCATAATGATTGGCGAAATCTTTAGAAGACCAACCAAATGGCGTATTATGAGGGGACTTATTTTCAAAGAAATCGATGAGTTGATTATTGGTTCTCTGGGAATTGTTGCTTTTCTTTCGTTCTTTATCGGAGCGGTAGTAACAATTCAGACAGCGTTGAACTTAAACAACCCCATCATTCCGAAATACCTTATCGGGTTTACTGCACGTCAATCCATCATATTGGAATTTTCGCCTACGTTTGTTTCTATTATTATGGCAGGACGTATGGGCTCATACATTACCTCGAGTATAGGAACAATGCGCGTGACTGAACAAATCGACGCTTTGGAAGTAATGGGAATCAACCCCTTGAATTATTTAGTGTTTCCTAAGCTGATCGCTTCTTTATTGTATCCGTTTCTCATTGGGATAAGTATGTTTGTAGGGGTGTTTGGTGGTTATATAGCCGGTTCTTTGGGAGGATATCTTGCGCCTGAAGAATTTATAAAAGGACTTCAGGACGATTTTCAACCGTTTCATATTACCTATGCATTCATCAAAACGTTTGTCTTTGGACTAGTATTGGCAACCGTGCCGTCTTTTTACGGATATTATATGGAAGGTGGTGCACTGGAAGTAGGTAAAGCAGCTACCAAATCATTTGTGTGGACTTCGATTACCATCATTATCTGCAACTATTTACTAACTCAAATCTTACTGGCATAATGATAGAGGTAAAAGATTTAAAAAAATCCTTTGACGGAAAAGAAGTTTTAAAAGGAATCTCCACCAAATATGAACCGGGTAAAACCAATCTGATTATCGGACAGTCGGGTTCGGGAAAGACAGTAATGCTCAAAACCTTGCTTGGAGTTCATACGCCGGATAGCGGTCAGATTTTATTTGACGGCAAAGACTTTGCAACGTTAGAACCCAATGACAAGCGTAACTTAAGAACCGAAATGGGAATGGTTTTTCAGGGAAGTGCCTTGTTTGACTCGATGAATGTGGAGGAAAACATCGGTTTTCCTTTGAAAATGTTTACTACAAAAAGCAATGCCGAAATTAAAGACCGGGTTCAGGAGGTAATTGAACGTGTCAACCTTGTGGGGGCTAATCAAAAAATGCCGTCGGAAATTTCCGGAGGAATGCAAAAACGGGTTGCTATTGCACGGGCTATTGTAAATAATCCCAAATATCTGTTTTGTGACGAACCCAACTCGGGTCTGGATCCCCAAACAGCCATTGTTATTGACGAACTCATTCAGGAAATTACCCGCGAATATAATATGACTACGGTGATCAATACCCACGATATGAACTCTGTTTTACAAATTGGCGAGCATATTGTGTTTCTGAAAAACGGTAAATTGGTCTGGGAAGGAAACAGCGAAGAGATTATGAAAACAGACAACGAAGATATTGTCAATTTCGTATATTCGTCTGAATTGCTGAAAGAGATAAGACGTTTTCATAAAAATAAATAAAGCATAAAAAATAAAATGTCATCGAAGCCTTCTAATTATGCTGAAAATTAATAGCTAAAAACAAAAAGATGCTTTCGTTTTTTAAATCTAATAAAGAAAAGAAGTTAGAAAAGCTTGGGTATCAATCACTGATTCAAAGCTATAAAGAGAAGGTCCGCAGCAAAGAGTGGACAAAAAATAAATATAGTCAAGCTATTGATAATCTGTACGATGAGAAAAAAGCAGCACTCGACAATGCTGAAAACATCAATGTAGCCACCCGCCAATCTTTTAACGAAGATGAGGTTATGGTTCCATTAAATCTTCAAAATATTCAGCAGGAATATATCGATTATGATTTCATTTATAGTTCGCTTATTTTTGAATACAATAATTACGGACGTGTTCATACCAAAGCTTTGTATGAACTGGAACGCCACCTGGACGAACTTTTTCCTGATACACAAGCTTCAGAAAAAGACCTGCAAGAATTACAGCAACTCCATATAAGAATGCTTATTGACCAAGCTTTACTGCCTATGTCGTTGGAAAATAAAGAATATCTGAAAGCCGTTTTTCAGGTTTTGAAAGAGAAAATCGGTTTATAGTTTTTTTGTTGATTGATGAAAGATCAACCAAAGAAAACTGGAAAACGCTATTAACCTTATTGTATTGTTCCGGAAACATTAAGTTAACATTGAGGTTCTACCTTTGTCGAAATTCTGATACAAACAAAATGATTAGAAATTTCACTATTGTAATTATTGCTTCAATTGTTGTTTTAGTTTCTTGTTTTTCCAATGAAAGTAAATATGTAGCACTTAGAGTCAGAGGTTCTGATTCGGAAGTAAATCTGGTTCAGTCCATTGCGGAGAACTTTATGGATCAGGACAGCCTTGTTTCTGTGGGAGTTACAGGAGGCGGATCCGGTGCCGGAATTGCGGCATTGATCAATAATAAAACGGATATTGCCAATTCTTCACGAGCGATTACCGATGAGGAAATCACCATTGCAAAAGAACGCGGGGTTCATCCTTACGAAATTATCTTTGCTCAGGACGTTCTTGCCATCATTATTAATGAAAGCAATCCTATACAAAGCCTTACTTTAGAGCAATTGGGAAAAATCTACAGCGGTGAAATCAGCAACTGGAAAGAGCTTGGCGGCAACGATGAAAAGATTATGTTGTACGGACGCCAAAGCAGCTCCGGAACCTATATATTTTTCAGAGAATTTATTGTAAAAGCAGAATACGATCAGTCGATGATCGGAATGAGCGGAACCGCACAAATTGTGGAAGCTGTCCGTGCCGACAAAACAGGGGTTGGATATGTAAGTGCCGGGTATCTTGATGAAAAAGTGAGAGGTGGTTTGAAAGTGGTCGAAATTCAAAAAGATGAAAACACAACGGCTTATTCTCCGTTAGATAAAAGCAATGTGGTTTCAGGAAATTACGCCATTACCCGCCCGTTGATGCAATATACCAACGGAAAACCTGAAGGAAAGTTGTTGGAATTTCTCCTTTATCAATTCTCGCCGGAAGGACAGGAAATCATCGAATCCAATGGGTTTTATCCAGTAAACACACAAGCAATCATTAAAAAACTTACTACTGATGAATAGCAGACTGCTTCAGGATAAATTGATGCGATGGGGGCTAACGTTGATGGGGTATTTTACCATCATAGTCTTGTTAGGTATTCTTTACTTGTTGTTTTCAAACACACTCAAAGCATTTGTTTCCATACCGGCTTCTTCTTTTTTTAATATTTATTGGAATCCGTCGGCTCACGGCGAACCTTCGTATGGTTTGTTGCAATTGTTGTGGAGTTCCGTTTTGGTAACAGTTGTGGCAATGGCTATTGCCATACCGTTGGGAGTTGGTGTAGCCGTGTTCTTATCAGAAATCGCATCGCGCAGACTCAGAGGAATCATCAAACCGATTATCGAAATATTAGCGGGCGTACCATCTGTAGCCATCGGTTTTATCGGAATTGTTTTAATCGGACCGTTTATTGCCAAAACATTTGGGCTGAGCAACGGTTTTAACGCACTCAACGGAGCTATTCTTTTAGCTTTTATGTCTTTGCCAACTATTGTCAGCGTTTCAGAAGATGCCTTGCGGTCGGTTCCCCAATCGTTTAGAGAAGCATCGTATGCCTTGGGCGGAAACAAATGGGTAAGCATATTGAAAGTGGTATTGCCGGCAGCAGGTTCGGGAATTATTGCCGCCTGTATTTTAGGATTTGGAAGAGCTATCGGAGAAACGATGACCGTTTTGATGGTAACAGGGAATGCCACCGCAATGCCCGACAGCCTTTTTGATCCGGTACGAACACTTACGGCAACAATAGCCATAGAATTAGGAGAAGTGCCGTTTGACTCTCCCCACTATTACGCTTTGTTTGTCTTGGGATTGCTTTTGTTTATCATAAGCTTGTTTATCAACTTCTTATCCGAATGGGTAGCTTCTAAATTTAGATATAAAATCTGATGAGTATAGCAAATAAAAAAATCACCGCTTTTTTAGGGCTGCAATCATTGGTGTTGTGTACGCTTATTGTGCTTGCCTTTATCTTTATGGTGTTGTTTGATATCTTTTATAAAGGTATCGGAGTTTTGAGTTGGGATTTTATTTTCAATATTCCAAGAAAGGGGATGACCGAGGGGGGGATTTATCCCGCTTTGGCAGGAACGGTTATGGTAACGATTATTACTGCTGTGTTCAGCATTCCGGTGGGCGTGGCTGCCGCGGTTTATCTGAACGAATATGCCAAAGAAAATATGCTAACAAAAATCCTTCGTGCGTCGATTCGAAATTTAGCAGGAGTTCCTTCTATTATTTACGGATTATTTGGCGTAGCTTTATTTGTAGAAGCATTGCATTTGGGAAGTTCTGTGGTTTCTTCCGGATTGACTTTAGGTCTGATGACGCTTCCTTATATTATTACGTCCACCGAAGAAGCCTTGCGTTCCGTTCCTCATTCACATCGCGAAGGTGCATTGGCATTGGGTGCTACCAAATGGGAAGCCATTAAAACAATCGTATTGCCTTCTGCAATTCCCGGTATTACTACAGGTAGTATTTTAGGTTTGTCGAGAGCAGCCGGAGAAACCGCACCGATTCTGTTTACAGGAGTAACGTTTTATCTTCGTTTTCCGCCCGATACGCTCAACAGTGAATTTATGGCATTGCCTTATCATTTATATATCCTTGCCACACAGCACCACGCAATTGAACAAGTACGTCCTTTGGCTTATGGAACAGCTTTGGTGTTGTTGTTACTGATAATAATACTCAATATCATTGCGTTTATTATCCGAAAAAAATATACTAAAGAATTAGTAAAATAAAAAATGGAGAACAAAATTGAAATCAAAGATCTGAAACTGAGTTTTGGAGACAAGCAGATCTTGAAAGGAATAGATATGAACATCCCGAAAAATTCGGTGGTAGCCTTAATCGGACCTTCCGGATGCGGAAAATCTACATTGCTGCGGGCAATCAACCGGATGCACGATTTGAATCCAGATGCAAAAATCACCGGAGATATTTTGCTTGACGGCGAAAATATTATGGCTTCTAATCAGGATGTTACAGCTATCAGAAGAAAAATTGGAATGGTTTTTCAACGTCCCAACCCTTTTCCAAAATCAATTTTCAACAACATAGCTTACGGATTGAAAATTAACGGTTTGGATAAGAAAACAGATGTGAAATTTTCGGTACAGGAAGCTCTTTCCGATTGTTATTTGTGGGATGAATTAAAAGACAGTCTCAACCGCAGTGCCCTGGAATTGTCCGGAGGTCAACAACAACGGTTGTGTATAGCACGCGCCATCGCCATTAGTCCCGATGTGATTTTGATGGACGAGCCTTGTTCGGCATTAGACCCTATTAGTACCGCAAAGATCGAAGAGTTGATTATGCGCCTTAAAAAGGATTACACCATTGTGATTGTAACCCACAATATGCAGCAAGCCATAAGAACTGCCGATTATACCGGGTTTATGTATCTGGGTGAATTGATCGAATTTGGCGAAACCAACCAGATTTTTGAAAATCCGCAACAGGAATTGACCCAACGATATGTAGAAGGTAACTTCGGATAAAAAAAACTTTTTAATGAATAAACTCCCGGATTTTAAGCGAGGGAGTTTTTT
>Ga0209075_1004162_pt1 | contig 11702 bp, 9 predicted proteins | sample Stecom2011_FD_187523 | JGI IMG/M metagenome (GOLD analysis project Ga0209075, IMG submission 187523) | Agricultural soil microbial communities from Utah to study Nitrogen management - Steer compost 2011 (SPAdes) (version 2) | ecosystem: Environmental > Terrestrial > Soil > Agricultural land...
CCGGCCGGTTAAGGTCATGACTTACAATGAAATCTGTGAAATGGCCCACCTGGGTACCAAAGTAATTCACCCCCGGGCGGTGGAAATTGCCCGAGAAGGTCGGGTGCCTTTGCGGGTCAGGTCCACTTTTTCCGAAGGAGAAGGAACTTTAATTGTTGACGGGTATTTTCCGGGCAGGGTGGAGATCAGAGGCGACAAGGTGGTCACGGGTCTGGCGCATATGGAAGAGATGGCCCGGGTGCGGCTTGTTTCCGAAGAAGATTTTAACCAGAGCGGCCTGGCTTTGAAAATTTTTCATCGACTGGCCGAGGCAGGGATTAGCCTTGATATGATTCAGGTTTCCCCGGAGACCATTTCGTTTATTGTCAAAGAGAAACAATACGGTAAAGCCCTGTCTTTGCTGGAAAAGACCGGGCTTAAAATTCAAGCCGGGACAGGTTTTGCCAAAGTGGCGGTAGTGGGAGCGGGAATGCGCGGCGTTCCCGGGGTAATGGCCCGGGTGGTTCAGGGGTTAACCAAAGCTCAGGTCGGCGTGTATCAGACGACCGATTCTCATACCAGCATTGCCTGTCTGGTAAAAAAAGAGGATATGTCCCGGGCCCTCGTTGCTCTGCACGAGGAATTCGGGCTGGGATAAGCCGCCCGGTTGGAAAAAGAGGGGAAAATTAATAGGAAACCGGTTGTTGGTTAAAATAACGCTGGATAATTTTACGAGGCCACCCGGGTTATGCGGACAAAAACCAAAACGGGGGGAATGATTATGGTGGAATTTGGACGGGTTATAACAGCGATGGTCACACCTTTTGATGAAAAAGGGGAAGTGGATTACAAAATTGCCGGTGAACTGGCGGGCAAACTGGTGGAGAATGGATCGGACGGGTTGGTGGTGGTGGGGACAACCGGAGAATCACCCACATTGACGGATGAAGAGAAACTGCGGATGTTTGCAACGGTTGTGGATTCCGTTGGCGGGAAAGCAGCGGTCATTGCCGGTACCGGGACCAATAATACGAAAAAAAGTATGGAACTGACCGGGGAAGCGGAGAAAACAGGAGTGGACGGAATCCTGGCGGTGGCCCCTTACTACAACAAGCCTCCCCAGGAAGGTCTTTACCGGCACTTTAAATCGATAGCCGAGGCAACCTCGTTACCGGTGATGGTTTATAATGTTCCGGGAAGAACCGCTGTGAATATAACCCCCGCCACCATGGCCCGCCTGGCGGAGATTGAAAACATTATCGCCCTTAAAGAAGCGACCGGAAATCTTGAGCAGGCCGCAGAAATGGGACGGGTTCTTCCCAAAGATTTTTTGGTTTACAGCGGGGACGACAGCATGACCCTTCCCATCCTCGCCGTGGGCGGCGTAGGAGTGGTGAGTGTGGCTTCACACCTCGCCGGGCGGAGAATAGCGTTGATGGTGAAAAATTATCTCCAAGGCGAGGTCGAGAAAGCAACGCAGGTACATAAGGAGCTTTTACCATTGTTTAAAGTGTTGTTTCAAACTACAAATCCAATTATGGTGAAAGCAGCCCTTAATTTATTGGGAATAAATGTGGGCGCTACCCGCCTGCCTTTGGTACAGGCCACAGAAGACGAGATGGAGAAGTTAAAAACGGTCTTAAACAGATTGGGCTTGTTGTAATGGTTGTAAGGTATCATCCTTATTTATCTATCGTGTTTCACTTAAGCAAGGTTAGGCCGAACGGGTTTTTACAAAACCCGTTTTTTTTGACTGGGTAATTATACCGTATACATGCGGCGATAGGATTGACAATCGCTTGTACTGCGTGATATAGTAATAGAAAATTTAACGGCGGTCACCCCCCCTCTCTGCTTTTTCTGTTTTTATGTGGTAACCGGTATAAAAGAGGGGTTTATATTTATAGAATTGGTAAAGACCGGCGGGTAAATATGAAGAGAGAATGGAAAGCTTATGTTGGGAAAGGGGATTGGCATGTATAAAAACAAAGCGGTACAGGAATGGGTGGCAGAAATGGCCCGGCTTACCAAACCGGATAAGATCCAGTGGCTTGACGGTTCGGAAGAGGAATGCCGGCTTTTAACGGAACGGGCTCTGCAAACAGGAGAATTGGACCGGTTGGACCAGGAGCAACTACCCGGGTGTGTCTTGCACCGCACGGCGGTTAATGATGTAGCCCGTGTGGAACATCTTACATATATCTGTACAGAAACAAAAGAAGAAGCCGGCCCGACCAACAACTGGATGAAAGCTTCCGAGGCCTATGAGAAAGTGGGTAAAATTTTCAACGGGTGCATGCGGGGGCGAATCATGTATGTAATACCTTATCTGATGGGACCTGCAGGCTCGCCTTTCAGTAAAGTGGGGATTGAGCTTACCGACAGTATCTATGTGGTCTTAAATATGAGAATCATGACCAGAATGGGCAAAGTGGCTATGGAGCAATTGGGAGAGGGGGTTGATTTTAACAAGGGTCTGCATTCGACAGCAGACAAGGATCCCCGGCACCGTTATATTTGCCATTTCCCTCAAGACAACACCATTTGGAGCGTGGGGTCGGGATACGGCGGTAACGTTCTTTTGGGCAAGAAATGCCTGGCGCTGCGTATAGCAAGTTTTCTGGGGCGGAAAGAAGGCTGGATGGCTGAACATATGCTGGTTTTGGGGGTGGAGGATCCGGAAGGGAATGTTTCTTACATTGCCGGCGCTTTCCCCAGCGCCTGCGGAAAGACCAACCTGGCTATGTTGGTACCGCCTGAAACCCTTTCCGGGTATAAGGTATGGACGGTAGGTGATGATATCGCCTGGATGCGGATTGGGGAAGACGGGCGCCTGTGGGCGATAAATCCTGAAACCGGCTTTTTCGGGGTGGCTCCGGGGACCAGTTATAAAACCAATCCCAATGCCATGGAGACGATTAAAAAGAACAGTATTTTCACTAATGTAGTTTTAACACCGGAAAAAACTGTTTGGTGGGAAGATATGGGCGTTGATCCGCCGAAACAGGGGATTGATTGGAAAGGACTCCCTTGGACGCCGGAGAGCGGGGAGAAGGGGGCTCATCCCAATTCACGGTTTACTGCGCCGGCGCGGCAGTGTCCTTCGATCTCTCCGGAATGGGAGAATCCCAAAGGGGTTCCGATTTCCGCGATTATTTTCGGCGGGCGCCGGGCGAGAGTCGCTCCGTTAGTTTACGAGGCTTTCAACTGGCAACACGGTACTTTCATTGGGGCCACCATGGCCTCGGAGACAACAGCCGCCGCCTCTCACGATGTCGGGGTGGTAAGACGGGATCCCATGGCCATGTTGCCTTTCTGCGGCTATAATATGGCTGATTATTTTCGTCACTGGCTGGAAATGGGTGGGCGGATGAGCCGGCCGCCAAAAATTTTCCATGTAAATTGGTTTCGAGTTGATGAAAACGGCCGGTATATTTGGCCGGGATTCGGCGAGAATATCCGGGTCCTTAATTGGATAATACAAAGATGCCACGGTAAGGCGCCGGCCCGGGAGACCCCCATCGGCTACCTGCCGCCGGCGAATAGTATTGATTTAACGGGATTGGATCTTACATCCGAAACTATGGAAGAGTTATTTTTGGTCAGTATTGAAGATTGGAAGAAAGAGTGGAAAATGCAGGAGGAATTTTTCCAGAAGTTTGGTGACGATTTGCCGGTGGAGATTCGTGAAGAACACCAAGCCCTGGGACGAAGATTGAGCTCGTTACCCCTCGCCCGCAGCTCGTAGCCGGTCATAAGCCCCGGGCTGTTTCTTCGGAGTTACGGTCTGGGGCTTTGACCCAATTCAAGAAAAAAGTAGTCCCGTATGACGGGACTTTTTTGCTGTCAAAGGGCTTGTTATAAAGGCATGTTTTGGCATAGGAGGACAAGGGGAAATTCCCTGTTTAATTTGGCATGAATCTTTGATACAATGAGATAAAAAGACTGTACGGGGAGAAAACAGGATGAAACAGTATGTCACAATTCTATGTATTCTCTTTATCTTCCAGGCGGTTTTGTTCCCGGGGACCGGAAAAGGCCAGACTGGTGGAACACTGGCGGTTAATTTTTCCGATTACCCGTTGAGCCTGGATCCGGAAACGATCCTTATGGACACAGAAAAGGTCCTCCTTGCCAACTTGCATGAAGGGTTGGTGACCTGGGACGACGGAATGCTGATACCGGCTGCCGCCCAAAGATGGGAAGTTTCGGACAACGGGAGAGTATACACATTTTACCTGCGGGAGAGCTTTTGGTCCAATGGAGATCCGATTACCGCCCATGACTTTTTATCCACATGGCAACGGCTCCTTGCTCCGGACAGCAAGTTTCAATACGGATTTTTGTTCGATATTATCGTGAATGTTGAAGCCTATCGTACCGGTCAGATAGACTCATTTAGCGCCGTGGGAATTCAGGCTGTAGATGATAAAACTCTCCGGGTAGAATTGGTCAGACCGGCCGGTCATTTTCTTGTTTTGCTTGCGTTGCCTTATTTTTTTCCTGTGCATTATATGTATAATACCGCCGGGGCACTGGAAGAGCAAAGGGATTATCTTCCCGGTTTTTGCAGTAACGGACCTTTTCAGGTGAAAGAATGGGAACCCCGCGATTATGCCGTGTTCGTGCCGAACGAATATTACCTGCGGGAGCGGGTTCAGTTGGAAAGAATAAAGATCACATTTCTTCCTCCAACATCCAGTATTTCCCTTTATGCCGTAGGGCTGCTTGACGTGCTGGAGGATCCTCCCGCCTCAGCTTTTCCCCGGCACGAGCAGGATTTGGTTCAGGTTTCCACTATGGGTACGGGATATCTTTACTTGAATTTTCAGCGTCCGCCTCTGAACAACCCTCTTGTCCGGGAGGCGTTGGCCTTGGCGATTGACAGGAATTATATAGCGGAAAATATTTTGCGGTTGAACGGTATTCCGTCCACCGGGCTGATTCCTCCGGGAATTCCCGACCGGCAGACCGGCGATGATTTTCGAAAGGCCGGCGGAAACCTTCTTCCGGCTATGGATAAAGAAAAAGCCCTTGACCTGCTTTACCAGGCCGGTTATCCCGGGGAAGACGGTTTACCGGAACTGGACTTGCTGGCTGTAGAAGGAGGCCTTTCCGAATTGACGGCAGGGGCTGTAGCCGAAATGTGGGAGGCCAATTTGGGCTTTACCGTCAATTTAAAGGTTGTGAGCTGGGTACAGTACAACGAACTTTGTACAACCGGAAGATTTTATACAGCACGGGCGGGATGGATAGGAGATTACCCGGATCCGCTGGATTTTTTGGATCTTTTTTATTCCGGTTCTGCGGAGAATTTTTCTAATTATAACAATCCCGAATATGACCGCTGGCTTTTGCGGGCCCGGGAGAATTTGAGCGCTGTGGAAAGCTGTCAAATTTATCATGCTTTGGAAGAAATGATTGTGAAAGAGCGACCGGTTATTCCAGTATATTTTTCGACCAAACCCTACCTTGTTTCTCTGGAACTGCAGGAGTTGAAGTTTTCTCCCCAAGGCTACCCCTTGTTTAATACCGTTCGTGGAAAAAGGTAAGAAAAGAAACCCGGAGGGATGTCCGCATGACGCGACTCAGGATAACCTGTTTGTTGGTGTTTTTGGTTTTACTGCTTTGCTCTGTCACCGGTATAGTTAAGGCCTATTCGCCCGGGGAAATGGATATTACCGCCGGACGGGCGGAGTTCGATCCGGAGACACAGGTTTTTACCGGCAGCGGGGGAGTTGTCATTAAAAGCGGGGACATGGTGATTAAAGCGGGTGAGGTTGTTGTGGACCGGGAAGGGTGGATAGAGGCGACCGGCGGCGTGGAGTTTGGCTTTGCTTCTTTGCTTATACGCGGGGAAAATCTTCGCTACAATATTCATTCTGAAACAGGGGAAATAGCAGAATTTCAGGGAAGGAAAGAAGAGACTTATTTCTGTGGTTCCCAGGGAGAGATTACGGGCGCCAATCTATATATCAAGGACGCGGCGTTTACCCGTTGTTGCCTGCCTGTGCCGGATTTGGAGTTTGCCGCCGGTGAACTCAGAATGGAAGAGGAAATGATAAGGACCGGTTGGGGCCGGCTGCGGGTTAAGGGAATAAATCTGTTGCCCCTTCCTCCTTTGAGCGTTTCGCTGGATAAAATCGAACAATGGCCTTCGGTGGAAGCTGGTATTAATCAGGAATGGGGACTTTATTTTTCCGGGGATATTTACCACCCCTTGCTTGAGCGGTTGGCATTAACCGCCGGAGCAACTATGGGTACCAGCGGCCGTGTGGGGCTGGCGGCCGGGCTGCACTGGCGTCCTACGGAACGCTGGCAACTGGGAGCCGGGTACGACTGGGACAATAAATCCGGAGAAAAGACGGTTTATTCTCTTAGGTATACCGGCGCCCGGGCCCAACTTTACGCCGGTATCATCAACAGCCGGGAAAAAGGGGAAGCCCCGGACGGCCGGAGCAATTTCCGGGTGACATTTCCCTTGGCTCCGCAGGTAAAGGGGGAGGTTTTTCAGAACAGGGATTACCCTCATGAAATAACCGGTCTTTCCAGCCTGGCGGAAGCAGGTGCGGAAAGTTACGGTGTGAAAATCAGTAAGGATTGGTCGCCCGGGTTTTTTACCGGCATGGGAATAATCCACAGCCGGGGCGATCTGAAGGGAAACAGCCTTCCCGGTTGGAGTTTGGAGACAACCGTTAAAGGGAAAATCTCTTTGACCGAAGGTTGGGATTTGGCCGGCGCCGGTTCTTACCTGTGGGGAAAAGAAGAAGGGCTATGGACAACACAGAGGGTGGAGATTTTAAAGGATCTGCATTGTTTTGCAGCGTCTATAGGTTATGATTTGTTGGGTAAGGAATGGTCGTTGGGGCTTAATCTTACCTGGTAGATTTTACCCAATAAAGCAAAGTATGATAGGAAGAGAGGAGGAATAAACTAGATATGTAAATTTGTTGAACAGGTATAACGGAGAGCGGTATGGATAATCTTTTAAACGATCTGTCAGGCGCGGAATGGTTATACTGGACGAGTACTATCTACCCGACTAATTATCCCCCTGATCCCACCCACGTCCTTCGAAAAAAGCATGGGGCTATCAAGCCTCCGCAGTTAATGGCAGAAATAATTTCTTTTTTCACCAAAAAAGGAGAAACTGTTTTGGATCCTTTTGCCGGTACAGGAAGTACGCTTTTGGGCGCGGCTATGACCGGAAGAAAGGCCATCGGTATTGAGTTGAACCCGGATTGGGTCAAGGTTTTTCATGATATTAAAAAGAATTTCACCCTGAAAAAAAATACCTTTGTACCAGAGCCGGGGGGAGAGAAAATCCAAGGGATAATGATTAACGGCGATTGTTTGTTGGAATTAAAAAAATTCCCCTCCGAACATCTGGCGGCGGTGATTACCGATCCTCCTTACGGGTGCCGCCATCGGGTCCGATTTATGAAAGAAACTAATTTTTCCATGTTTAATCACGGCGAGGATAAGGATTTGGGGAATACGCCGGATTTTGCCGCTTACCTGGAGAAAATATCGGAATTCGGGGAGGAAGCGTGGAGGATTCTAAAACACCAGCGTTATTTGGTTTTAATGGTGGGAGACCGTTACCAGGACGGCGAATTTTTTCCCTTAAGTTATAAAGTGGCGAAAAAAATGCAAAAAGCCGGATTCAAATGGAAAGGGATGCGGGTTTGGTGGAACCAGGCCACCCGCCGGCCGTTAAAACCTTATGCTGTAAAAAGATGTTACGTACCGAACATAGTTCACCAGAATATTTTGATTTTTCGTAAAGGATAAGAGAGGTGGTAGATAAAGGGAAACAATGGTTATTACTTTTTGATAGGTCTTGGCAAAACTCTAAAACCATGATATAATAACAGACAAAGGTAGGAAGCGACCTCTTAGAGGTGGGGTGATATTATGGTATACCAGCTCACAAAGGAGGAGGTCCTAAAAGTCTGCCAGGATTGCCAGCATTTTAAGCAGCAACCACACACTATGATTTGTAGCTCGGAGGAATCTCCCAGGGAATTAAAAACTGTTCGCAAGTGTCCGAAATGGGATGAATATTTCGGAGGACCTTGTCTTTACCGGGAATGATTATTTTGCCGCTGAGAAAATACGGGCCTGTAGCTCAGCTGGGAGAGCGCTGCGTTCGCATCGCAGAGGTCGAGGGTTCGAATCCCTTCGGGTCCACCAAACGCATATTTTTTCTATCTTGAATTGGAGGGTTTTCATTTGACACATATCAAACTTGTTGTGCATTCCGGACTCCGGTCAACAATAAAGACCGGCGGGTGCGGAGAATGCGCTAATTCATGCCAGTCGGCATGTAAAACTTCCTGTACAGTAGGAAATCAGACTTGTGAGAACCGTAAATAAAAGCCCGGAGCACTGACCCCGGGTTTTTATTTTTTGCTCCCTCTAGGCACAGGAATTTTTTTAGTTCCCCTCTGTCCCCCCAAGGAAAAAACATTACCACAGTACGGCTACAAAATATGTTCATAAAGCCTTGACTTTTTGTAAAGCACTTTGTATAATAAAGTTGTTTATTAAATTAAGAAGGTGAACATGCAAACACAGAAATATCAGTTTAAGGAGGAACGGTAATGAAACGGGCAACCCTTGTCGGTATCGCTTTATTGTTTCTTTTCACTGCTTCAACCAACGCTATGGCGCAAGCGGGCGCTGTTTCCAAACATACAAAGTCAGCATTGGGATTCTCTTTATATGAGTGCAGCCAATGTTTGGGCATAGGCGTGAATCTGACAACACCGTATTTTTTATCCGGACGGTTTGCGGTTCGATTATCCGCCAACCATGCCTTTTTGGAAGGGGCGCCGGTGGACGAAACAGAAAATAAGATGAGAACCTATACAGCCTTCAAGTTGGGTCTTATTGGCGTAGGTGGTTATTGGAACGAGCTCATTCGTTTATACGGTGAGGGAGGAGTAATTCGTATTCTTCCTCAGGACCGGCTTTCTGCAAAGAAGGGTTGGGGCACTTACGGTCATTTTGGTTTCGAGTTCTTTATGAGTGAGGACTCTCCTGTTTGCTACTTTATCGAGTTGGGCACCATTGGTTCAGGGGTCAGAGCGGAGAAGCTTCTCTATAATCCATTTTATGCCAATGGGTTCACCACATCCGTTGGACTACGGGCTCACTTATAGTATTATTTTAAGGTGCGCTCTCTTGCGAATGTCAGCCGAGTTATTTATAGTCTTTTAGTTTTTTGAATACAGAGTCCATGACCTGCACGCCCAAAATGTCCGCCACGATCGGGCACTTGGCCCGTAAAAGAACGTAAACAGCAGGGTGTGATTCTTCAATAGTTTCAAAGTTGGCGTGTCCTTTGGCAACGATTAACCCGGCCTGCTGAAAGGCTGACTGAAATTCCCGGGAACAACGGGATTTGGGAACTCCCAAATCCCCGCATCCCGTGTCAATTATTTCCCCTACTCTGTCCAAACCAACCTGCAGGGCGTCCTTTCGCAGCGCGTCATTGGCGGCGGGTTCTTTTTTAACCGCTATTTTAATTTTCAGATCCGGGCGGATTTTTTTAATTTCTTCCAAAAACAGCCGGTCGAAAACTATTTCCCCGGCATTATCCAAAAGGCAAAGAAAAGAATCGGTTTTCCCCAAATCTTTGCGAAAATCCGCGTAATCGCTGTAGGCCAGACCGTCTCTTAAAACCCCGGTAATAGTGTCTTCAATGTTTATATCTGAAATAATTCCCAGGTCAATTTGGTTTCCCGCCACTGCGGTCAAAAGGGCGATGTGCAGCCGGTCATCACTGCCGGCGATTATTTTTTGTAACTGGGGATAGAGTTTTAAACCCTGCCGGTTATAATAATCCATCTCTTTCCGGTATGGGTCGTGACTGTCAAGTTCCCGGCAGACCAGGCGGAACAGGTCGCCGGCCATTTCCGCCGGGGTGATATTCCAATTATAGTCGAGTAAAAAGCGCATGGCTTTATTGAGCATGCTCTTTTCTTTTTCCGGGTCGGTGGTTATCCGTTTGGTTACCGCCAGGACTTGATTTAAGGAGCAGACAAGGCATGCGGGTTTTGCTTTCAAATTTCTCACCAACTTTTTGTGTAATGTAAGCTATATATTATAATGACATAATACGTAGGGGGAAGCAATGATTTTAGGTTGAAATCGGAGTAAATTTTTTCGGGAAGGGGGCGGCAGTTAACCCGGCGCTTGTTTCTGAGGGAAGACGAGCGGGCTTCCGGAAGCTCCGGCCGTCTTCCCAAATTCACAGCGCTAACAATAAGCGTTTCACTTCAGCAACCGGCCGCCGTCAACAACAATCATCTCGCCGGTAATGTAGTCTGCCGCCGGCGATGCCAGGAAGACCGCTGCCTTGGCTATGTCGTCGGGTTCGCCGGCTCTCCCCAGGGGGATCATCTTGGTGAACTCATCGAATATCTGTTTAATCTCTTCCTCTGTCTTATCATCCTGCCTGCCTGCGCCTTCGGTGATAATAGCGCCGGGAGCTATGGCATTGACTTGGATGTTGTATGGTGCAACTTCAAGGGCGAAGTTCTTTGTGAACATGGCGACACCGCCCTTGGAAGCATCATAGGCGGCCAGGCCTACCATGGATGGATGTATGCTGTCAATTGACGCTATATTGATGATCCTTCCCCCCCGGCCTTGCTTGATCATCTGAGCGGCAGCGGCCTTGGAGGCAAAGGCGAGCCCTCTGAGGTTGACGGCGATCACCTTGTCAAACAAGGCCGGTTCCATCTCAAGCATTGGTACTGATGGGAAAATACCGGCATTATTCAGAAGAATATCCAAAGATCCGAATTCATCGACGCACCTTTCTACCATCTTGTCACCCGCATCATTTTGACTGACGTCGATTTGCATGGCCACAGCTTTCCCGGGATTTCCCTGGAGACTGTCTGCCGTAGCTTCTACAACCTTCCGGTCGATGTCCGCGACGAGTACATTGGCGCCTGCTTGGACAAAGCGGCGGGCGATTCCAAACCCTATCCCCATCGCGCCTCCGGTGATGATCGAACTCTTACCACTGATGTCGAACGGATTATTGGCAGTTTTCATGAGGAATCATCCTCCTTCCTTTTTTTGGTTATGTTTAAATGCTCTCGACAGACAGTTTTCCGTTACATGTTTTTCAGCCCCCTTTTCTCCGCGGAGTTCTTATTTTGTCTTAAGTGTAATATAAAAAACCCGGAAAATCGGTAACTATAGCTACCGAATGAAGGGGCTTTTCTTTCATAGAAACCGGTCGGGTGTTTTTCGGTATTCCGGGAGGAAGAATGAATTTTAAGAGAGAATAAACAATGTAGTTATTTAGTTATATTATGCGAATAAAACAAGCGGAGGGAAAAGAAATGATAACCGGAACAGACCATGCGCCGGTGAGGATAGGACAGGAAGTAACCGTTGGGATAAAAGACTACGCCCACCAGGGAGAAGGAGTAGGGAATTACAGGGGGTTTACTGTTTTTGTTCCCGGCGCTTTGGACGGGGAAGAAGTAATTGCCCACATTGAACTGGTAAAAAAGAATTATGCCCGGGGCTCGATGGTCAAAGTTTTAAAACCTTCCCCCCACCGTGTCGACCCTGCCTGCCGCCTTTACGGAAAATGCGGAGGTTGTCAGCTTTTACACCTGGATTACCAGGCGCAACTGGAGTTTAAGAAGCAACGGGTCCTTGCCGCCCTTGAACGTTTGGGGGGATTTAAAGAT
>Ga0209075_1004163_pt1 | contig 11702 bp, 10 predicted proteins | sample Stecom2011_FD_187523 | JGI IMG/M metagenome (GOLD analysis project Ga0209075, IMG submission 187523) | Agricultural soil microbial communities from Utah to study Nitrogen management - Steer compost 2011 (SPAdes) (version 2) | ecosystem: Environmental > Terrestrial > Soil > Agricultural land...
CCGGAATACAGCTGCAGATCCAGATCGCTCGGCCCGCTCAGCGCACCGGGCCAGCGCAGACTCAGTTGCTGCAGATGCAGAGTGAAGGGCGCCTGAGGTACAGGACGATCATGCTCAGGCGTCGGTTGGTCCGCTCTGCCCAGCGCCTGCAATCGATCCCGCGCGGCCTGGCTCAGACCCAGCGCGACAAAGCTGCCCGCCACCGGCAGCAGCGCTTCGTTCAGCCCCAACAGCGCCAGTGCGGCGGCCAGCAACAGCGGTACCGTCAGGCCGTCCTCGATCAGCAGGCTACCCTGCCACAGCACCATCAGCAGGCTGGCCGCCAGCGCCCATTGCTGCAGCAGAGTCAGGCGGCTGATAAGCCGTTGCTGGCGATCCTGCTGGGCCAGGTACTGCTGATCCTGTGCGGTGAAGGCCGCAGCGCGGCCCGGCCAGCGCTGCCAGATCAGCAGCGGTGTGAGCAGGTGCAGGCTGTCCAGCAGAAAGCTGCGCCGCGCCTCGGCCCATTCCACGTCCGCCCGGGCCAGTCGCCCCCCACGCCAGTAGCCCAGCCAGGGCAGCACCCAGGCCAGACACACCCCTGGGGCAGCTGCCAGCAGCAAACGAGAATCAAGCAAGGCCAGAAAGCCCAGCAACAGGAGCGCCATGAGGCTGGCCCAGATCCAGGGCAGCAGCACCCGCAGCGGGAACTGGTCCAGCAGGTCGATGTCGGCCACCAACCGGTGCATCGCCTCATTGCTGCGACGGGGCAGCTGCCGGGCGTGGCTGATCCGGCGAAATACCGCCGAGCGCAGATCCCGCAACAGACCCAACGCCGCCTGATGGGAAGCCAGCCGCTCGCCATAGCGACCCAGGGTGCGGGTCAGCGCCAGCAGACGGATGATGGCCGCGGGTCGGAATACATCCAGCATGTACGCCGTGGCCATGCCCGCCAGCGCCGCTGCGGTGATGAACCAGCCGGACAGGGCCAGCAGGGCAATGGCGGAGAACAGCGCCAGTGCACCCAGCAACAGGGCGAGCAGCCAGCCCGCCGCACGGCTGTGCAATAGCCGGGACAGGCGCAGCCGCAGCTGTCCCTCAGTCATGTGCCACCTCCAGCCGAATGCGTCGCTCCAGCCACTCCAGCCCGATGTCCTCATGGCTGACCAGCAACAGGATACGACCCCGGCTGAGCCGCTCCAGCAGCTCACCGATGCCTCTGGCGGTATCGCTGTCCAGATGCGCCAGCGGCTCATCCAGCAGCCACACGGGGGTGTCGCGCAGCAGCAGCCGGGCCAGCGCCAGGCGGCTGAGCTGGCCACCGGACAGACCCAGCCCGCGCTCGCCGAGCGGTGTATTCAACTGCAGCGGCAGCCGCCGCAGCAGCTCCCACAACCCCACCTCCTGCAACACATGGATCAGCCGCACATCCGTCGCCTGGGGCGCCGCCAGTCGCAGGTTGTCCGCCACGCTGCCGGGCAGCAATTCTGGCTGCTGGGCCAGATAGCTGACGCGAGCATGCCAGGCGCTACGGTCCAGCGAGTGCAGCGGCTGCCCATTGATCAGCAGTTCACCCTGATAGGGCAGAAATCCGAGCAGTGCGTGGATCAGGGTGGATTTACCGCTGCCGCTGGGCCCCTGCACCAGCAGGCGGTCGCCAGGCTCGAGCTGCAGGCTCAGCGGCTGCAGACGAGCGGGAATACCCACGTCGCTGACGGAAAGGTGATGGCAATGGATGGAGACAGCACCGGCAGACCCTTCGGGCATCGGGTTGCCGAACCCCGGCTGGGCACAGACAGGGCGCCGGTGAGCTGCCTCCCCGTCGTCCTCCAATTGCAGTATCGGCAGCATTCCCTCCACCGCCGCCCGGGCTTCGGCGCGGGCGTGATAGTCGCTGCCCAGCTGCCGCAGGGGCGCGTAGAACTCCGGTGCCAGCAGCAGGATGAAGAGCGCGCTCTGGTAGCTGACCGGCGCCTCACCGGGGGACCAGGGCAGCAGGCCGAGCAGCCCCATGCCCAGATACAGCGCGAGCATGGCGATGGCAATGGAGGCGAACAGCTCCAGCACCGCAGTGGAAAGAAAGGCCAGGCGCAGGACGCCCATGGTCCGGCTGCGGTAATCCTCCGCGGCCTGTTCCACGGCAGACTGAGCGGCCGGCAGTGCCTGCAGGTGACGCAGAGTGCGCAGCCCCCGCAGCAGATCGAGAAAGCGCCCGCTCATGCGCCCCAGTGCAGCGAACTGGCGCTGGCTGGCCGCCGCCGCGGTGTGCCCCAGCAACACCATGAAAAGAGGCACCAGGGGGGCGGTGACCAGTAACAGCGCCGCTGCCAGCAGGCTGTGCCAGGCGGTCGCCAGCAACAGCAGCAGCGGCACCCAAAGCACCAGCTGGCGCTGCACCTGGTAGCGGCTGATATAGCCATCCAGTGCATCCACCTGCTCGAGCAGCTGACTGCCCAGCTGGGCGTCGGGTCCGAGTGCGCGGCGGGCCGGCCCCAGCGCCGCCAGACGCTGCAGCAGCAGCTGGCGCAGTGCATTGCGCGCCCGCCAGCTGGCCTGCTGGCACAGCCGTTCACGGAAGAACTGGAGCAAGGGGCGCAACAGCAGACACAGCAACAGAATCGGCCACCAGCCGGCGCCCGGCGCCCCCTGGCCGGCCCCGCTGGCAGACTGCAGCCAATGGCCGAACAGGTCGGCGATGATCCAGCTCTGCAGGATGAACAGCACGGCGGAGGTCAAGGCCAGCACCAGGGCCAGCCCGAGCAGGCGACGCTGTCCCTGTACCAGCCGCTGCAGCCAGCGCCCTGCCGGCTCGGTCGCTGTCATGGCGTGGCGGCCATCCTCAGTGGTAACCCTCGCCGGCACGCACCTTGCCGCGGAATACCCAGTAGGTCCAGGCGGTATAGGCGAGGATGACGGGAATCACGAAGAGCACGCCGATCAGCAGGAACAGCTGCGACCCCGGGGCGGAGGCGGCGTCCCACAGGGTGTAGTTCGGCGGCACCACATAGGGCCACTTGGTCACCAGCAGACCGAAGTAGGTGAAAGCGAACATTGCCATGGTCGCCATGAAGGGAGTCGCGTGATGCTGGCGGCGCACCCCGCGCCACACCAGCCAGGCGCTCAGCAGCGCCAGCACCGGGAAGACCCAGATCAGCCGGATAACGCTGAACCAGCGCTCGAAGGCGGACGGGTCCACCAGCGGTGTCCACACGCTGACCGCGGCAAATACTCCCAGCACCACCAGCAGCAGCCAGGGCGCCAGGCGCCGCACCCACTGCTGGATGTAGCCCTCGGTCTTCAGCACCAGCCAGGTACTGCCCAAAAGCGCATAACCGGCCACCAGACCCAGGCCGGTGAGCACGGTAAAGGGACTCAGCCAGTCCAGCGGCCCACCGACATAGCGCCCATCCACCGTGTTGAAGCCTTCGATATAGGCACCTACCACCGCACCCTGGGCAAAGGCCGCCACCATGGAGCCTCCGGCAAAGGCCCAGTTCCACAGGTTGCGCGAGCGCTCGGCCTTGAAGCGGAACTCGAAGGCCACGCCACGGAAGATGAGCCCGGCCAGCATCAGGAACACACCGATGTAGAGCGCCGGCAGCAAGACCGAATAGACCAGCGGGAAGGCCGCCAGCAGTCCGGCGCCACCGAGGATCAGCCAGGTCTCGTTGCCATCCCATACCGGTGCCACGGAGTTCATCATCACGTCCCGGGCGTCCTCGTCCGGCGCGAAGGGAAACAGGATACCCACCCCCAGATCGAAGCCATCCATGAGCACGTACATCATGATGCCGAAGGCGATGATGATCGCCCAGATGATGGTCAGGTCAATGCCGTGCATGGCCGTGGCCTCCTTCTTCGATACTCACATGGCTGGCCGACAGCGGGCGCTTGGGCCGCTCGATATCGTGCACCTCCTCGGGCCAGTCGATACTCTCGATGCCGGCGCGCAGCACCCGCATCAGGTAGTAGATGCCGGCACTGAAGATCACGGCATAGACCAGTACATAGCCGATCAGGGTGAAGAGCACCATGCCACCGGTCAGCGAGGGTGTGAGCCCCTCGCTGTGGCTCATCTGCCCGTAGACCACCCAGGGGAAACGGCCGACCTCGGTAACAACCCAGCCGCAGAGCACAGCGACAAAGGGCGTGAAGGCCATCAGCCGCAGTACGTTGAGAAACACCGGCTGCTGCCAGTAACGCCCACCGCGCCGCAGCAGCAGCCCGACCAGTGCGCAGCCGATCATCAGCATGCCTATGCCGACCATGATGCGAAAGGCCCAGAACACGATCCACACCGGGGGGCGCTCCTCCGGCGCCACTTCCTTCAGCCCCAGCACCTCGCCGTCCCAGTCATGGGTCAGGATCAGGCTGCCCAGGCGCGGAATACCCACCTCCATATGGTTGCGCTCGGCCTCCTGATCGGGAATGGCGAACAGCAGCAACGGCATGCCGCGGGTAGTCTCCCAGTTGCCTTCCATGGCGGCGATCTTGATCGGTTGATGCTCCATGGTATTGAGCCCGTGAAAGTCGCCGATCACCGCCTGGGCCGGGGCGCCGATAAGGATCAGCCAGAGGCACATGGACAGCGCCCGCCGGTTGGCATCGACCTCGCGACCGGTCAGCAGATACCAGGCACTGACCCCGGCCACCACGAAGGAGCCGGTCAGGAAGGACGCCAGCACCATATGGGTGAATCGATAGGGGAAGGACGGATTGAAGATCGCCTGCCCCCAACTGGTCACGCCGAATATGCCATCCACCAGCTCGGTGCCCTCCGGCGTGTGCATCCAGCTGTTGGCCGCCAGAATCCAGAAGGAGGAAATGAAGGTGCCCAGTGCCACCATGCAGGCGGCGAACAGGTGCATGCCCGGCGGCACCTTGTTGCGCCCGAACAGCAGCACACCGAGAAAGGCCGCCTCCAGGAAGAAGGCCGTCACCACCTCATAGCTGAGCAGCGGTCCGATGAAGTTCGCCGCCGCATAGGAGAAGTTGCTCCAGTTGGTGCCGAACTGGAAGGACATGACGATGCCCGACACCACGCCCATGGCAAAGGCCACGGCGAATACCTGAATCCAGAACTGGGACAGGCGGCTCCAGGCGGGGTTGCCGGTGCGGAACGCCAGCATCTCGAGGAAGGCGATAAAAGTGGCCAGCCCGATGGTGAACACCGGGAAAATGGCATGAAAACACACCACGAAGGCAAACTGCAGACGGGATAGCAGCAGCGGATCCAGTTCCATCTATGCAACTCCTGACGGGCTGTCGTGCCGGATGCCGACTCGGCCCGGCACGCTGTGGGAGTGACGAATGCATAGAGTCTGACAGGGGATGGCAGGAGGTGTTCCCGGCATTTACCGGGAACAGGCCAGGCAGGTCAAAAGCGAATCAGAGCATCAGCCACAGGGTCACGGCCAGCGGCAGCAGCAGCGCGGTACCTATGCCCATCAGGCTCATGGCCAGCGCAGCGAAGGCCCCGGTTTCCTCGCTCTCCTCCAGCGCCCGGGAGGTGCCCACGGCATGGGCAGCCAGGCCCAGCGCCATGCCCCGGGCCGACGGCAGGGTAACCCCGGTGACGCTCAGCAACCAGGGGCCCATCAGGGCACCGAGAACCGCGGTGTACATGACGAAGCCGGCGGCCAGTGCCGCCATGCCGCCCAACTGGTCCGCCACCACCATGGCGATGGGCGTGGTCAGGGACTTGGGGGCCAGGGTCATCAGCATCGGGAAGTCCGCCCCAAGCAGCCAGGCCAGCAGAATGGTCAGCACGGTGACGAACACACCGCCCACCAGCAGACTGATCATCACCGGCCAGAAGTACTGCCGGATGCGCCGCAGGTTGTGGTACAGCGGCACACCCAGCGCCACAGTGGCAGGCGCCAGCAGCATGGTCAGCGGAAACACCGCATCGCGATAGGCGGGGTATTCCAGGCCGAGCAGCCACAGTGCGGGGATCAGCAGGGCAATTGCGACAATCAGCGGGTGCAGCAGGGCCATGCGGGTACGCTCGTACAATGCCTGCCCCAGCTGATAGACACCCAGCGTCAGCCCGATAAGAAACAGTGGGTGTGCCACCACCGCCGACCAGGCGGCCATCAATGCGTTCATGCCTCCTCCCGGCGCGCCTGGCGCTTGATCAGGTACTGCATCAGATGCCCGGTCAGCGGCACCACCAGGATGAAGGAGACCGTCAGGCTGACCAGAATGGCAGCAGCATCCGCAGCAATCTCGCTGCCGTACATCATGATCCCGGTAGCGGGCGGCGTCAGCAGCAGGGGCAGAAAACGCAACAGGCCGCCTGAGGCAGTCTCGATGGACTCGCTCACCTGTCCACGCAGGCGGAGAAACAGCACCAGCAGCACCATGCCGATGATGGCACTGGGCAGAAAAGGCAGGAACAGCACATTCAGAGCGGTACCGATCAACTGGAACAGGATCAGCCAGCTCAACCCCCTGATCAACAACATCAAATTCCCTCACATCTCATGCGGCGCACCATTTTCGCATGCGCGCCGACTTTGCGGTATCCTGCGCGCCCTTGCGACAAACCATACCACCGTTGCCCCCGCTGCGGCAGCGGATTCCAACAGACCGCCCCTGATGGCCTCTGTCATTAGCGGGCAATATGGAACAGGCCATGACGGACGAGAATCTGGTATTTCAGAGCTATGGGCGCTGCTGCGCCAAACCCGAATTTTTCGACGATTTCTACCGCACCTTCCTGGCCAGCTCGCCTGAAGTAGCGGAAAAATTCACCCACACCGACATGGTGGCGCAGAAGCAGCTGCTGCGCGCCGGGATTCTCAACCTGGTGCTCTATGCACGCGGCCTGCCGCCAACCAAGCTGCAGGCGCTGGCCGAATCCCACTCCCGCCACCGCCTGGACATCAAACCCCACCTGTACAGCTATTGGATCAATGCGTTGCTGGATACCATCCGCCGTCACGATCCGGAAATGGACGAAGCGGGCATCCGCGCCTGGGACCGCGTCCTGAGCAAGGGCGTGGAGGTGATCAGAGGCGGTTACTGACAGCCGGGGCAAGGCAGTTTAATATGGCGCGCTTCGTCAACCCTGCATCCGGATAGCACCATGCGCACATTGATCAAGGGCGCCGTAGCCGCCAGCCTCGCGCTGGCCTCGAGCCTGGCCACCGCTTCCCCCCTGCTCTGGCAGGACAACAGTCTCACCTACCTGTACGGCAAGGACTTCGAAGTCGACCCGCCCATTCAGCAGGCCGTCACCTTCGAGCACGTCAGCGGCTGGAGCTTCGGCGACCTGTTCCTGTTCGTGGACAGCATCCACTACAACGGCGCGCAGGATGCCGCCGGCAACAACAGCACCTGGTACGGCGAGATCGCTCCGCGTCTGTCCTTCGGCAAGATCAGTGGTCGCGAAATCAAGTTCGGCCCCATCACCGACGTCCTGCTGGCCGGCACCTACGAGCGCGGCCGTGGTGACATCAAGAACTACCTGCTCGGCCCGGGCTTCGACCTGGCGGTACCCGGCTTCGACTACCTGCAGCTGAACACCTACTACCGCCACTCCGACTCGCCGAGCGACGTACGCAGCTCCTGGCAGATCACCCCGGTGTGGGCCATCACCCTGCCGGCCGGCCGCTCCGACATCCTGATCGATGGCTACATCGACTGGATCGTGGATAACGACGGCGACGGCAAGCACGCCAACCTGCACTTCAACCCGCAGGTAAAATACGATCTGGGCAAGGCGATGGGCTGGAAAGCCAAGCAGCTGTACGCCGGTATCGAGTACAGCTATTGGAAGAACAAGTACGGAATCAAGGACAGTTCGGCCTTCGAGACCGATCAGAACGTCACCAACCTGCTGGTCAAGGTGCACTTCTGATGGAGGGGGAGCTGCTCCGGGCGGAGCAGCTCCTGCTTTCAGGTCAGGGACACCGCATCAATGATGCGCGCCGCAATGGTTCCCAGCACGACGATGGCACCGGCCATCATCACCGCGATTCCCCACCCCTTGTCCCGAAAGTTGAAGCCTATACCCAACAGTACAAACCCCAGCACCAGAAGCCCCAGCATCAGGTGCAGCTCATCAATAGGACTCATCTCTTTCCTTAATGGTCAAGCGGACCGCGACTGCCTGACGGGTCCATCGCGATCCATGTTAACGGCCTGCCATCTCGGTGCCAAGGTGGGGCCAGCGCGGCCTACTGCAACCCCTTCATCCCGCTCAGCAGCCCGGCCAGGGCAGAAGGCTCGATCGCCTGGCCATTGAGCTTGAGAGAGCCGCCGGCATAACTCAGCTGGGTAAGGATGTTGTCTCCCTCCACCCGACCGATCTGCAGCATCTCCGCCATGCCCGAGACCATCTCGGCCATCATCTGCGCTTCCTGCTCCAGAGTGGCCGCATCGGTGCCAGGCTGGAACAGCGCCTTGTGCCGAACCATGTCCATCAGCATGGGCTTGGACAGGACCAACCTGGCCTCCAGACTGCCGATCAACTCCGGCAGCAGCGCTTCGGGCGGCAACTGCAGCGACGAGGGACGCCCCAGCTCCACGGCGAGACTCAGACGGCTCTCGCCATTGGTGGTGCGGATGGAAAAGTCATCCAGGGACAATCTGGGGAAGCCGTCCAGCAGACGTTCCAGGGATGCCTGGAACTGCTCTTCCAGAGCTTTGGTATCGTCCGGAACGCCGCCCAATGCTGCACTGTTGTACATCCCGGCCAGGTCCACCATGGCCTGCGGATCGATGCGGCTCAGGGTCCAGCCCATGTGCATTGAGCCAAGCTTGGTGGTGCCGTAATTGACCGAGCCAATGCGGTAATCCAGCTCGAGGTTGGCACCGTCCTCCTTCAAGGTGGACACGTCCGACTGCACCAGGCCATTGAGCACCACCGCCGGCTCACCTTCGATCACTACGGACAGCTGATCCAGCTCTACCTGCCCCGTGCCCAGATAAAGGCCGGACGCATCACGCTGACGATCCAGTTCGAAGTCCACCCCGGCCAGCCCCACCCGCGCGCCGCCCTGCAGTTCCAGCGAATCCACCCGGCCATGCACCTTGATGCTCTCACCGGCGGTATCGGTGCGGAATACGGCAGACAGGCCGGAGAAAGACCCGGTAACCTCATCTGTGCTCCAGCTCATCGGCGCCAGCTGCAATTCACCGTCCACGCCATTGGCGTAACCGATGCTGCTGGTCACCGTCAGTGGAGAGCGTCCGGCACTGGCGGCGAAGAGCCCGGCCAGTTGTTCGCTCGACTCCAGCTGCGCGTGGCTGGTGGCCATGACCGGCAGGAGTTTGAGGGAAGTAAGACGGGACAGCGGCCAGGGGCCGTGCTCGATATGATCACTGATGAGCAGCTCCAGCGGCGGCTCATCAGCATCATCCGCCACCAGCACCAGGCGGTATCGAGCATCACTGCTGAATATCCCCCGCTGGAAGCTGACCAGCTCCAGCGCCAGGTCGGTATCGGGCAGCTGATCCTTCAGCTGCTGATTGGCCCGCACGATATTGTCCTGAATAACAGTTTCCATCCGGGTCCCGGTAAACCAGGCACCCGCGCTCCCTGCGGCAGCCAGAACCACCAGCGCGGTGGCGGCAATCCCTGCTCTGTTCATGATGCTTCCTTAGTTGAATTGAGGTCAGCCGCTGCCCAGCGGCCAGCCACCAAATCTGCCACAGATACCAGCAAATTGCATCCGTCTGCAGGCGCCCATTATGATCGTGCCCCCACGGCCACGCCTGCCCGTCCATCGAAGGTCAATCATGTTTTATCTCATCGCCGTCACCCTGCTCTGGGCCATCTCCTTCAGCCTGATCGGCGAGTATCTCGCCGGCCAGGTGGACAGCTACTTTGCCGTGCTTACCCGCATCCTGCTGGCCTGCCTGCTGTTCCTGCCGCTGCTGCGGCCCCGCCGCCTGCCACGACACATGGCCGGCGGCCTTCTGCTGGTCGGCGCACTGCAGTTCGGCATCACCTACATCTGCCTGTACCTGTCCTTCGAGCTTCTGAGCGTCCCGGAGGTGTTGCTGTTCACCATCTTCACCCCGCTGTACGTCGCGCTGATCGACAACGCACTGCGACGCCACTTCAGTATCGGCCCGGTCGTGGCCACCCTGCTGGCCGTGCTGGGGGCGGCCATCATCCGTTACGACGGCATCAGCGAAGCCTACATCAAGGGTTTTCTGCTGCTGCAACTGGCCAACCTGGCATTCGCCGCCGGCCAGGTCGGTTATGCACACCTGATACGCCGCAGCGGCGCGACTGTCAGCCAGCAATGGGCGGGATTCGGGCTGTTCTTCATAGGTGCACTGGTGGTGGTACTGCCGGCCTGGCTGCTGCTCGGCGATCCGGCACGGATGCCGGCCACGGCACTGCAATGGGGAGTACTCGGCTGGCTGGGGCTGGTGGCTTCGGGGCTGGGCTTCTTCTTCTGGAACCGGGGTGCCACACAGGTGGACGCCGGCACTCTGGGCATCATGAACAACGCCCTGATTCCGGCAGGCCTGCTGGTCAACCTGTTGATCTGGAACCAGCAGGCCGACCTGCTGAGACTGGGTCTCGGCGGCGCCGTGATCGGCCTGTCACTCTGGCTGAATCTGCGCTGGGATCAGTGGCTGGCCCGCATCAGAAGATCAGCATCAACAGACCTATAATGACGATCAGGCCCACCAGAAAGATAAAACCGGCGGTACTGGCAAGAAACTTGAGCATATCGAACTCCTGTCTATCGAGTGTGTAAGGATTCGACTCTGCGCCGCCCGCCGCGGTTCAGCCTTTTGTGCGCCCCATGGCACCGCAATGGCCCTGTATTTACCCCGTTGATGACGTTTGCCTGGCAGCTGCCAACCTTGGATGCTTCACTGGCAACCTCCTGATACACCGAGCTCACAATGACAACGACAGCAGACAACACCGATTTCAGTTGCACCCTCTCACCGCGCTTCACCGACCTGGACAACTGGCGCCACGTGAACAACTCGCGCCTCTATCAACTGCACCAGGAAGCGCGCATGCGCCTGCAACTGGATTGTCTGGGCAAAAACAGCTGGTATTCCGATGACGTACGCCTGCGCCCGCTGCGCAGCAACACCCAGTTCCGCCAGGAAACCTTCTACGGTGAAGACATCCAGGCCACAGTCAGGGTCGTCAGCGTCGCCCGGGACCAGTTCCGCCTGCTCAGTACCCTGTATCAGAACGGCCGTCTGGTCGGCACCCAGGACGTCACCATGGGCGCCACGGCTCAGGGTCATCGAGTCGATCTGCCCGACGCCACCTTCGAGCAACTCGCCGCCCGCCTCTCGGTCGAGCCAGCCCCCGAGCTGGATGAGCCCAGCTATCTGGATCACCTCCATCACATACACAACTTCCCGGTGCACCAGCAGCTCACGCCGCGGTTTGCCGATGTCGACGCCGACAGCCAACGCAGCGAGGCCGCCCTGGCCCGCTACATGGAACAGGCCCGCTTCGGCGGCATCCGACAGCTCGACTTCGATGGGTTGAGAGTCATGGTCGCGGCAGTGGATATCAGCTTTACCGACTACCACATGAGCTGGACACCGGTGGAACTGGCCTCCGGCATCAGCCACATCGGCAACAGCTCCTTCCGCTTCACCGGTTGTGCTCTGCACAAGGGCGAGATCCAGGTAGCCGCCTCCAGTGTCATGGTAGTGATAGACCCGGCCACCAGCCGCCCTGCCCCCCTGCCGCGTAGTCTGCGTGAGCAGCTGGAGGGGTGGTT
>Ga0209075_1004164_pt1 | contig 11698 bp, 8 predicted proteins | sample Stecom2011_FD_187523 | JGI IMG/M metagenome (GOLD analysis project Ga0209075, IMG submission 187523) | Agricultural soil microbial communities from Utah to study Nitrogen management - Steer compost 2011 (SPAdes) (version 2) | ecosystem: Environmental > Terrestrial > Soil > Agricultural land...
CTCCAAGCCCGGAAAGGGCCTCGGCAAGACCACCGGCTGGGTGCACCGCGCCTCGCTCAAGCAGCGCGGCGTCGAGGCGCTGGCCGGCTGCGAGTACCTGGCGGTCGACGATGCGGGCCTGCATCTGCGCGTGGGGGGAGATCCGCGCCTGCTCGAGGTCGACAGCGTGGTGGTCTGCGCCGGCCAGGAGCCGGTGCGCGACCTGCTCGCACCGCTTCAGGCGTCGGGCATCGAGGTGCACCTGATCGGCGGTGCCGATGAGGCCGCCGAGCTCGATGCCAAGCGGGCCATCGACCAGGGGACCCGGGTCGCCGCGGCGCTCTGACCGGCGCGAGAGACTCGCGCTCCTCTTCGCCTCTGCAGCCTCTCCGGGTTTCCGGGGAGGCTGCGTCCTTTCAGCGTTAAACACCGGTCGCTTCCTTCCCGAACCTCCCGCCCCCTCGAGGCTCTCAGGGGTAAGGATCCCAGCGTTGATTCGATGTCCGCTGATATTGTGCCGGCCTGACCTACGCTGTGGTTACCCCGTACCGGCGCGCCCCCACCCTGAGGAAGCGGGCGCCGACTCTTCGGGCTTCAAGGAGGCAGTGATGAGCATCTTCGACCATGTACAGAACCGTTACGCTCGGGTCCAGCAAGAGGAGCTGAGCCTGGAGGAGTATCTGGAGCTGTGTCGCCGGGAGCCTGTGGCCTACGCCTCGGCCGCCGAGCGCATGCTCGAGGCCATCGGCGAGCCCGAGGTGATCGACACGGCGAAGGACCCGCGGCTGTCGCGCATCTTCTCCAACAAGGTGATCCGGCGCTATCCGGCGTTCTCGGAGTTCTACGGCATGGAGGAGGCGATCGAGCAGATCGTCGCCTACTTCCGCCATGCCGCCCAGGGGCTCGAGGAGCGCAAGCAGATCCTCTACCTGCTGGGGCCCGTGGGGGGCGGCAAGTCGTCCCTGGCCGAGCGCCTCAAGCTGCTGATGGAGAGCGTGCCCTTCTATGCCATCAAGGGCTCGCCGGTCTACGAGTCGCCCCTGGGGCTCTTCTCGCCAGAGGAGGATGGCGAGCTGCTCGAGAAGGAGTACGGCATCCCGCGGCGCTACCTCAAGAGCGTGATGTCGCCCTGGGCGGCCAAGCGGCTGAAGGAGTACGGCGGCGACATCTCGCAGTTCAAGGTGGTGAGGCTCTATCCGTCGCGGCTCAACCAGATCGCCATCTCCAAGACCGAGCCCGGCGACGAGAACAACCAGGACATCTCGTCCCTGGTGGGCAAGGTGGATATCCGCCAGCTGGAGCTCTACTCCCAGGACGACCCCGATGCCTACAGCTTCTCCGGCGGCCTGTGCCGGGCCAACCAGGGGCTGATGGAGTTCGTGGAGATGTTCAAGGCGCCGATCAAGGTGCTGCATCCGCTGCTTACCGCCACCCAGGAGGGCAACTACAACCCCACCGAGGGCATGGGCGCCATTCCCTTCGAGGGGATCGTGCTGGCCCACTCCAACGAGAGCGAGTGGCAGGCGTTTCGCAACAACCGCAACAACGAGGCCTTCCTCGACCGGGTCTATATCGTCAAGGTGCCCTACTGCCTGAGGGTCTCCGAGGAGGTGAAGATCTACCGCAAGCTCCTCGAGCACTCCTCCCTCAGCGAGGCGCCCTGCGCCCCGGATACGCTGCGCATGCTGGCCCAGTTCACGGTGCTGTCGCGGCTCAAGGAGCCGGAGAACTCCAGCATCTACTCCAAGATGCGGGTCTATGACGGCGAGAACCTCAAGGACACCGACCCCAAGGCCAAGTCGATCCAGGAGTACCGCGACTCGGCGGGGGTCGACGAGGGAATGGATGGCCTCTCCACCCGCTTCGCCTTCAAGATCCTCTCCAAGGTGTTCAACTTCGACAGCCACGAGGTGGCGGCCAACCCGGTGCACCTGCTCTACGTGCTGGAGCAGCGCCTGGAGCAGGAGCAGCTGCCGCGCGAGACCTTCGAGCGCTACCTGCGCTTCATCAAGGAGTACCTGGCACCGCGCTACGTGGACTTCATCGGCAAGGAGATCCAGACCGCCTACCTGGAGTCCTACTCCGAGTATGGCCAGAACATCTTCGACCGCTACGTCACCTATGCCGACTTCTGGATCCAGGACCAGGAGTACCGCGACCCCGAAACCGGGGAGCTGTTCAACCGCCAGGCCCTCAACGAGGAGCTGGAGAAGATCGAAAAGCCGGCCGGCATCTCCAATCCCAAGGACTTCCGCCACGAGGTGGTCAACTTCGTGCTGCGGGCCCGGGCCCAGAACAACGGCATGAACCCCAGCTGGCAGTCCTACGAGAAGCTGCGCGGGGTGATCGAGCACAAGATGTTCGCCAATACCGAGGAGCTGCTGCCGGTGATCTCCTTCAACGCCAAGGCATCCCAGTCGGACCAGAAGAAGCACGAGGACTTCGTGGCCAGGATGGTGGACCGAGGCTACACGGAGAAGCAGGTCCGCCTGCTCTCGGAGTGGTACCTGCGGGTGCGCAAGTCGCAGTAGTGCGAGGAGGTCGGCATGACCTATTTCATCGATCGTCGTCCCAACGCCCGACACAAGAGCGCGGTCAACCGGCAGCGCTTCCTGGATCGCTACCGCACCCATATCAAGCGTTCGGTGGAGGAGGCGGTCAACCGCCGCTCCATCACCGACATGGAGCGCGGCGAGAAGGTGTCGATTCCCACCCGGGACATCTCCGAGCCGGTGTTCCAGCACGGCACGGGGGGACGACGCACCATCGTCGCCCCGGGCAACAAGGAGTTCGTCGAGGGCGACCGGCTGCGGCGCCCGGGCGGCAGCGGCGGCGGCGGGGCCGGGGAGGGCAGCGCCTCGGACCAGGGCGAGGGCATGGACGAGTTCGCCTTCACCCTCTCCCGGGAGGAGTTCCTGGACTTCGTCTTCGACGGCCTGGAGCTGCCCCACCTGGAGCGCAAGGCGCTGGTGGACCTCGACGAGGTGAGGCCGGTGCGGGCGGGGGTGTCCAAGGAGGGGGTGCCGGCGCGGATCAATATCGTGCGCTCCATGCGCGAGGCCCATGCCCGACGCATCGCCATGCGCGCCCCGATCCGTCGCGCCCTGCGCGAGGCCCGCGAGGCCCTGGAGGTCGAGGAGAACAAGGACCCGGTGCTGCGCAATCCGGCGCGCATCGACGAGCTCAGGGCCGAGGTCGAGCGGCTGGAGAGGCGGCTCGAGGCGGTGCCCTTCATCGATACCTTCGACCTGCGCTACAACAACCTGGTCAGCCAGCCGATGCCCTCCAGCAAGGCGGTGATGTTCTGCATCATGGACGTCTCCGGCTCCATGACCCAAGCCCACAAGGACATCGGAAAGCGCTTCTTCCTGCTGCTCTACCTGTTTCTGGAGCGCAGCTACGAGAAGGTCGAGCTGGTCTTCGTGCGCCACCACACCGCGGCCAAGGAGGTGGACGAGGAGGAGTTCTTCTACTCCCGGGAGACCGGCGGCACCATCGTCTCCAGCGCCCTGACCCTGGTCGACGAGATCATCGCCGACCGCTATCCGCCGGGGCAGTGGAACCTCTACGTGGCCCAGGCCTCGGATGGCGACAACTGGGATGATGACTCGGTCACCTGCCGCGACCTGCTGATCAGGAAGCTGATGCCGCGCCTGCAGTACTTCACCTACGTGGAGATCACGCCCCACGCCCACCAGGCGCTCTGGGAGGAATACGAGAGCGTGGCCGCCGAGTTTCCGGCTCGCTTCGCCATGCGCCAGATCGTCGAGGCCGGCGACATCTATCCGGTATTCCGCGAGCTGTTCAAGCGGCGCATCGCCGGCTGAAGGTGCGGTGCGGCGCCGAGGAGGCATCCATGACACGACGCAAGCCCATTGCCACGGGATCCGACTGGAACTTCGAGGTCCTCGCCGAGTTCGAGCGGGAGATCGCCCGGCTGGCCGACGAGTATCGCCTCGACACCTACCCCAACCAGATCGAGGTGATCACCACCGAGCAGATGATGGACGCCTATGCCAGCGTCGGCATGCCGGTGGGCTACCACCACTGGTCCTTCGGCAAGCAGTTCCTGGCCGTGGAGCAGGCCTACCGGCGCGGCCAGATGGGGCTGGCCTACGAGCTGGTGATCAACTCCGACCCCTGCATCGCCTATCTGATGGAGGAGAACTCCCTGATGATGCAGGTGCTGGTGATGGCTCACGCCTGCTACGGCCACAACTCCTTCTTCAAGGGCAACTACCTCTTCCGTACCTGGACCGACGCCGGCTCCATCGTCGACTACCTGGTGTTCGCGCGGAAGTACATCGCCGAGTGCGAGGAGCGCCACGGGGTGCGGGCGGTGGAGCAGCTGCTCGACGCCTGCCACGCCCTGCAGAACTACGGCGTCGACCGCTACAAGCGCCCCTCGCCGATCTCCGCGGCCGAGGAGGCGCGGCGCCAGAAGGAGCGCGAGGAGTACCTGCAGGCCCAGGTCAATACCCTGTGGCGCACGATTCCCGCTAGGCCCTCGCCCGAGGCCCTGGGCGGTGGCCATGACGAGGAGGATCCGCTGGGCCTTCACGAGGGCGGGCGCTATCCCCCCGAACCCCAGGAGAACCTGCTCTACTTCATCGAGAAGAATGCCCCGCTGCTGGTGCCCTGGCAGCGGGAGGTGGTGCGCATCGTGCGCAAGCTGGCCCAGTACTTCTACCCCCAGCGCCAGACCCAGGTGATGAACGAGGGGTGGGCCACCTTCTGGCACTACACCCTGATGAACCGCCTCTATGAGGAGGGGCTGGTGGACGAGGGGCTGATCCTGGAGTTCCTGCAGTCCCACACGGCGGTGGTCAACCAGCCCGACTTCGACAGCCCCTGGTACAGCGGTATCAACCCCTACGCCCTGGGGTTCGCCATCTTCAGCGACCTCAGGCGCCTGTGCGAGGCGCCCACGGAGGAGGATCGCCACTGGTTCCCGGACATCGCCGGCAGCGATTGGCGGGAGACCCTGGAGTTCGCCATGAAGAACTTCAAGGATGAGTCCTTCATCCAGCAGTTCCTGTCACCCAGGGTGATCCGTGACCTCAAGCTCTTCATGGTGGTGGACGATGACCAGGAGGAGATGCTGGAGGTCTCGGCGATCCATGACGAGCGGGGCTACCGGCGTATCCGAGAGGCCCTGGCGACTCAGTACGCCCTCTCGGTGCGCGAACCCAATATCCAGGTCCATTCGGCGGATATCCGCGGCGACCGCTCGCTCACCCTGCGCCACATCCAGGACAGCCGGCGCCCCCTGGCGCGCAGCGTCTACCCCGTGATTCGCCACCTGCACCAGCTGTGGGGCTTTCCGGTGCACCTGGAGTCCCTGGAGGGGGAGGAGGTGGTGCGACGCTACCGGTGGCCGCTGCCCGAGGAGGCGGAGCGGGCCTGAGGCGGATGCTTGTACGACGAAACCCGCGCCGAGGCGCGGGTTTCGTGATGGGCGCAACGGCGTTACGTTGCTGCCTTGCGGGGATCAGACCTGGGCGGTCCAGGACTGGCACCAGCCCCCCGCCTCGACGCTGTTCTGCGGGAACAGCTGGCAGCCCTCGGTGCCGGCCTGGTAGAACATGCAGTTGTCGCAGCGCTCGCCCTCCTCGTAGGCCGGGTGATCGGCGGCGTCGGCGGCATCTTCCACGTAGTTCAGGGCCTGGGCCTGATCGGCGCTCGGGTCGAGGCGCGGCAGATCCTGAGCGAAGGCGCTCTTGGAGAGGATGCCGGCACCCAGCGGCAGGGCGGCGAGGCCCAGCAGGCTGGTGCGCATGAAGTCACGACGGCTCTGATTGGCCATGGGATCTCCTTTCGTCACGGTTGCAGGAACAATGCCTGTTCTTGTTGGTGGGTGGCAGGCCACCCTCGCCTCCGACAGGGCAGGCCCGGCGGAGTTCGCCAAACCATGGTAGTAGAGAGGGGGTAGCGATGCGAATGGCACCTTTGGGGTGCGGCAATCTGCCGCGCGACCCGGTAGACACCAGGGAGGCTCGATGATCTTTACCCGTTTTTCCTCGCCCCTGGGCGAGCTGCTGTTGAGCGCCGATGACCGGGGGCTGCGTGAGCTGTGCCTGGCCGCCGACGCGCGGCCCGACCCGGAGGGGGCGAGGCGGGACGATGACGCCCTGGCGGAGGCCCGTGACCAGCTGCTCGCCTACCTGGCCGGCCGGCGGCGAAGCTTCAGCCTGCCGCTGGCTCCCGGCGGCAGCGACTTCCAGCGCCAGGTGTGGGCGGCGCTGCTGCGGATTCCCTGGGGGGAGACGCTCACCTACGGCGAGCTGGCGCGGCGGCTGGGGCGCGAGGGGGCGGCCCGGGCCGTGGGCACCGCCAACGGCGGCAATCCACTGCCGATTCTGATCCCTTGCCATCGGGTGGTGGCCGCCAACGGCCTGGGGGGTTACAGCGGCGGGCTGGCGCTCAAGCGTCGCCTGCTCACCCTGGAGGGAAGCCTCCCCGGCTGAGCGGCGATTCAGCCCGGCACGCTGCGCTGCTATACTCGCGCCACTGCCGGCCGTCGCCGGCCTGTCGTTCACCGCGCCCCGAGGGGCCGCAGCAGGAGAGTGCCCGATGCAGAATGCCGTCATCCTGATCAATGCCGAGAAGGGGCAGGTAAAGGCGGTGGCCGAGCGCCTGGCCGACGTCGAGGGGATCAGCGAGGTCTACTCCACCTGCGGACGCTACGACCTGGTGGCCATTGCCCGGACCCGGGACTTCGAGAGCCTGGCCGAGCTGGTCACCGAGCGGCTCAACGCCGTGGAGGGCATCCGCGATACCGAGACCCTTAATGCCATGCAGGTGCACTCCCGCCACGACCTCGAGACCATGTTCTCGCTGGGCTGGTAACCTCCGGGCCGGGTGCCGTGGCGCCCGGCATCCCTCGCCCTCTGCTGGAAGCCGTTTCAAGGATGAGTCGTCGTCGTTCCCCCCTCCCGCGCTGGCGCCGCCAGGCGCGACGCTTCGGTATTACCCTGCTCTTCGTGGTGGTCACCTCCGGCCTCTGGTATGGCCAGGAGCGCCAGGTGCGCGACCAGCTGGTGTGGATGGGGGTGCCGGCGTGGCAGAGCCTCTCGCCCGCCACCCTGCACCGGGTGCTGCGCAACGACGGCTTCCTGGTGGGCTGGTCCGACGTGCGGGTCAATCCGCTCTGGGTCAGCTATCGGCTGCACGCCGTGGAGGACCCCGAGGCCGGACCGCGGCCGAACTTCCAGCGCGACTGGCGTACCCTGTGGCCGATCGGTACCGACCACTACGCCGGCAGCGGCTATGACCGCGGGCACCTGGCGCCCAACTACGCCATCGCCGCGGTGCATGGCCCGGATGCCCAGCGCGACACCTTCTACATGAGCAACATGAGCCCCCAGCGGCCGGACCTCAACCGGCGCCTCTGGCAGCGCCTGGAGGAGGTGGTGATCGATCACTTCGTGCCGCGCTTCGGCGAGGTGCAGGTGATCACCGGGCCGGTCTTCCCGGAGCGCTTCCTCGACAACGTCTTCAATCGGGTCGGGCTGGTGGAGATTCCCGAGGCCTTCTACAAGATCATCGCCGTGCCGGGGGAGGAGCCTCGCGTGCTGGCCTTCATCATGCCCCAGGAGGTGCGGGGGGATGAGCCCCTGGACGACTACCTGACGAGCGTCGCCGAGGTGGAGGCGCGCACCGGGATCAACTTCTTCCCCAACCTGCCGGAGGGGGCCGCCGAGGTGCTGGAGGGGGAGGTGGTGACCCGCGGCTGGGGGCTAGAGGAGGTGGCGCGCCGGCCGGGGCGCTTCTGACGGGGCGAGCGTAACGGACAGGCACAAAAAAGCCGCGATCTCGGTCGCGGCTTCCTGTACTGGTCTTGCAGGGATGGTCCTGCTGGTGCTCTTGTCTGGTTCAGTCGGCATGAGGCGATATGAAATGGTGCCCAGGAGAGGACTTGAACCTCCACATCCGTAAGGATACTAGCACCTGAAGCTAGCGCGTCTACCAATTCCGCCACCTGGGCGCATCATGCATCTCGTCGTGTTCGCGGCTCCCGAAGGAGTGGTGCCCAGGAGAGGACTTGAACCTCCACGTCCGTAAGGACACTAGCACCTGAAGCTAGCGCGTCTACCAATTCCGCCACCTGGGCGAAGCACGAGCGAGTCAAACTGTAAAAGAGCGATGGTGCCCAGAAGAGGACTTGAACCTCCACGTCCGTAAGGACACTAGCACCTGAAGCTAGCGCGTCTACCAATTCCGCCATCTGGGCAAGCGACGCGTATGTTACCCGTTTTCTTCGCCAATGCAAGGGGGAAGGGGCGGTCCAGAGGGATTTTTTTGCCAGTCTTCGCCGTCGCCGAGGCATGCCGAGGTTGGGTGGTGGCGTCCGCGGCGCTATACTGCGGCCATGACAATAGACCTTATCAGCAAGACCCCATGCCCGCGGCGCCCGTGCGCCACCTCCCTCCTGCCGTCCCCGACCCTGCCAAGGATGCTTACCGCATGACTCACTGGACGCTCAGCGACGACCCGCACGCCAGCCGCGAGGCCCACAAGTACGATAACCCTGCCCCCAGCCGCGAATATCTGCTCGCCCGGCTCGAAGAGTATGGCAAGCCGATCACTCACGAGAAGATGAGCCGGCTGCTGGGCCTGGATGACGAGGAGCTGCAGGAGGCGGTGCGTCGTCGCCTGGCGGCCATGGAACGGGATGGCCAGGTGCTGCGCAACCGCGCCGGCGCCTATGCGCTGATCGACAAGCTCGATCTGATCCGCGGCAAGGTGCTCGGCCACCGCGACGGTTTCGGCTTCCTGATCCGCGAGGATGGCAAGAAGCCCGACCTGGTGCTGCCACCGCGGCAGATGCGTCGGGTCTTCCACGGCGACTACGTGCTGGCGCGGGTCAGCGGACGCGATCGCCGCGGTCGCGACGAGGCGACCATCGCCGAGGTGCTCTCCCACAACACCCAGACCATCGTCGGCGTCTATCGCGAGAATACCCCCGAGTTCGGGGTGCTGATCCCGGAGAACCCCCGTATCACCCAGGAGGTGATCATTCCGCACAGCGCCTGCGGCGGGGCGAAGGATGGCCAGGTGATCTCGGCGAAGATCGTCCAGCAGCCGGCCACCCGGGTGCAGCCGGTGGGCGAGGTGGTTGAGGTGCTCGGCGAGCGCATGGATCCGGGGATGGAGATCGACATCGCCATCCGCAGCTACGAGATCCCCGCCGAGTTCCCGCCGGAGGTCCACGACCAGATCGCCAGCATGTCCGCCGAGGTGGCCGACGAGGACAAGGCCCGTCGCATCGACCTGCGCGACGTGCCGCTGGTGACCATCGACGACGAAAGCGCCAAGGACTTCGACGACGCCGTCTGCGCCTGGAAGACCAAGTCCGGCAGCTGGAAGCTGCTGGTGGCCATCGCCGACGTCTCCCACTACGTGCGTCCGGGCAGCGCTTTGGACCAGGAGGCGATCCGTCGCGGCAACTCGGTCTACTTCCCGGGGCAGGTGGTGCCGATGCTGCCGGAGCTGCTCTCCAATGGGCTCTGCTCCCTCAACCCGGCCGTCGATCGCCTGGCGCTGGTCTGCGAGATGAACATCTCCCAGAGCGGCGCCATCAGCCGCTATCGCTTCTACGAGGCGGTGTTCCAGTCCCATGCGCGCCTCACCTACAACAAGGTGGCGGCGATCCTCGACGAGGACGACGCGGGCGGCGATGCGCTGCGCGAGGAGTACCGCGAGCTGGTACCCACCCTGAAGAACCTGCACTCGCTCTACCGGGTGCTGCGCGAGGCCCGGGAGGCCCGCGGGGCCATCGACTTCGAGACCACCGAGACGGCGATCATCTTCAACGACGAGCGCAAGATCGAGAAGATCGTCCCGCGCAGCCGCAACGATGCCCACAAGATCATCGAGGAGTGCATGCTGGCGGCCAACGTGGCCACGGCACGCTTCCTCGACAAGCATGACCTGCCGGCGCTCTACCGCATCCACGAGAAGCCCTCCCCGGAGCGCCTCGACAAGCTGCGGCTGTTCCTCAACGAACTGGGCCTGTCGCTGGGCGGCGGCGACGACCCCAGCCCCCAGGACTATCGGGAGCTGGCCGAGGTCATCAAGGATCGTCCCGACACCGACGTGATTCAGACCGTGATGCTGCGCTCCATGAGCCGGGCGATCTACTCGCCCCAGAACGATGGGCACTTCGGCCTGGCCTACCCGGCCTATGCCCACTTCACCTCGCCGATTCGCCGCTATCCCGACCTGCTGGTGCACCGCGCCATCCGCTCGGTGATCCGGGGCCCGCGCCAGACCGCCACCGTGCTGCGCGCCGACGACGCCAAGGTGGAGCCGCCGAGCAAGTGGGCGCCCTACACCTTCGAGCAGATGCTCGAGCTCGGCGAGCACTGCTCGATGACCGAGCGCCGGGCCGACGATGCCACCCGCGACGTGGAGGACTGGCTCAAGTGCGAGTTCATGTCCGACAAGCTCGGCGAGGTGTTCGACGGCACCATCGCCTCGGTGACCCAGTTCGGCATCTTCGTGCGCCTCGATGACGTCTTCGTGGAAGGCCTGGTGCATGTCACCTCGCTGCCCTCCGACTACTACCACTACGAGCCGGAGAAGCATCGCCTCAAGGGCGAGCGCTCGGGCATGAGCTACCGGCTGGGCGACGGCGTCACCGTTCAGGTGGCCCGCGTCGACCTCGACGACCGCAAGATCGACTTCGCCCTGGCCGACGACAAGCCGCGTCCCAAGCGGACGCCGCGCCGTCGCCGTGCCGTGGACGATGCCCCCGACATGGGGCGCGCCCGAGCCGGCGGCAAGCCGCCCAAGGCCGAGGCCGCCCCGGCCGACAAGGCGGGGGAGGGCGACGGCAAGAAGCGCGGTGGCCGTCGCCGCCGCTCGCGCCGCTGAGTCCGACCCGACCCGACCGCAAGGGGCGCCGGCGGCCTGCCGCCGGCGCCCCTGCCTGTTCCAGCGCCAGGATGAACGAGATGAAACAGAAGCGACCCCGCCGCGCCTCCGGCGCCACCCCGGCCACTCCCGGCGGCCTCGAGGCCGTGTTCGGCGTGCACGCGGTACGCGCCCTGCTCGAGCGGGGCGAGGCGCCCCGGGAGCTCTGGGTGCAGGAGGGCAGTGCCGGGGCACGCCTGGCCGAGCTGGTGGAGGAGGCGCGCCGCCGCGGCGCCCGCATCCAGAGCCGCCCCCGGGACGAGCTCGAGCGGCTCGCCCAGGGGGCGGCTCACCAGGGTGTCGTGGCCTTCGCCGCCCCCCTGGCCTTTGCCGACGAGGCGACCCTGTGGTTCCAGCTGGAGGCCTGGCCCCGGGCCGAGCCGCCGCTGCTGCTGGTGCTCGACGGCATCACCGACGTGCACAACTTCGGCGCCTGCCTGCGCAGCGCCGACGCCGCCGGGGTGCACGGCGTGATCGTGCCCAAGGACAAGGCGGCCCCGCTCAACGCCACGGTGCGCAAGGTGGCCTGCGGGGCGGCCGAGAGCGTCCCGGTCTACCAGGTCACCAACCTGGCCCGGGCCATGGCGAAGCTCAAGGCGCTCGGCGTCTGGATCACCGGGACCGCCGGGGAGGCCGAGACGCTGCTCTTCGATGCCGATCTCGTGGGCCCCACGGCCCTGGTGATGGGCGCCGAGGGCAAGGGCATGCGCCGGCTGACCCGGGAGGCCTGTGACGGCCTGGTCAAGCTGCCCATGGCCGGCAGCGTCTCGAGCCTCAACGTCTCGGTGGCCACCGGCATCTG
>Ga0209075_1004165_pt1 | contig 11697 bp, 14 predicted proteins | sample Stecom2011_FD_187523 | JGI IMG/M metagenome (GOLD analysis project Ga0209075, IMG submission 187523) | Agricultural soil microbial communities from Utah to study Nitrogen management - Steer compost 2011 (SPAdes) (version 2) | ecosystem: Environmental > Terrestrial > Soil > Agricultural land...
CCTCTACCCCCTTTTCCGTGTGATAAAATGAATCGGTGTTCCTTCAAAACCAAAGGCTTCCCGTATACGGTTTTCTAAATAACGCAACCAAGAGAAGTGAACCAAATCGGGCTCATTGACGAACAGCACAAAGCGCGGCGGCTTTACGGCCACTTGGGTAATATAGAAGATCTTTACCTTTTTGCCCTTGGCCGAGGGCGGATTGGTCAAGACAGCATCTTGGAGCAGGTCATTGAGCAAGCCGGTGCTGATCCGGCGCTGATACTGCTCCATAGTGCTCTGAATTAGTGGAAAAAGTTTTGTCAAGCGAGCCCCAGTCAGAGCCGAGATGAACTCGATGGCGGCATAATCTATAAACTGTAATTTTGCCCGCAATTCCCGTTTAAACTCGGCCATGGTGTTGGTTTCTTTTTCAACTATATCCCATTTGTTCACCAGAATTATTACGGCCTTGCCAGCCTCATGGGCGATGCCGGCAATGCGCTTGTCTTGCTCAGTCAGACCTTCCTTGCCATCTAAAAGGAGTAGGGCGATGTCACAGCGCTGGGCCGCACGGATGCTGCGCAGCATGCTGTAGTACTCCACTCCCGAAGCCAGCTTACTCTTCTTACGCAACCCTGCGGTATCCACAAAGGTGTAGCCTATGCCCTGGTGCTCTACAAAAGTGTCTATTGCGTCTCTAGTCGTGCCGGGTATGTTGCTAACCACCGACCTCTCTTGCCCCACCAGGCGGTTAAAGAGAGATGATTTCCCCACATTGGGGCGACCGATTAGGCTTACGGCGATACTCTCCCGCTCTGGAGTTTCAGGTAAATCTTTAAAATCTGCAACAACTAAGTCCAGCATGTCCCCAATATTAAGTCCGTTGGCAGCTGAAATAGGTATCGGTTCCCCCAACCCCAACTCGTAGAACTCCAGGAGCTGTTCTTCGCTTTTTTTGAAATTGTCCACCTTATTGACCACCAACTGAACAGGTTTACGGCTACGGCGCAACAATGTTGCCACTTCCCGGTCATCTGCCGTCAAGCCCGACTTGGCATCCAGCAAAAAGAGGATGACATCGCTCTCAGTCACGGCTTCTTGGGCTTGCTGGGTGACGGCGTGGGACAAGGGATCTTCATCCCAAATAAAACCGCCGGTATCCACCAGCATAAAGGTATGACCCTGCCAGTCCGTTTTGGCGTAGAGGCGGTCCCGGGTAACACCAGGGGTGTCTTCTACAATGGCCAATCGCCTTTGCATAATTTTATTAAACAGGGTGGACTTGCCCACATTGGGCCTGCCCACGATGGATACGATAGGGATCATGCCAATACCTCATTTCTTATTTTTTCTGCAAGCTCAAGTATGTTTTCCGGCGCGTAAACGGGTTTGTCCAACTTTTGACTCAGCTGCTGGGTGCTGTAATCGTCGATGAAACAGCCAGCCCTTACAGCTACCCCCGGAACCAGAAGGAAATCCCAATCCTCGTTAAAAGTCTCGGCAAAGTCCAATATATCGGCTCCGGCCAAGAGACCAGCCACGGTGATTTGTTTGCCGAGAAATTGATTCTCGACACTGCGAACCGTAAGGGTCAGATTGGGGAACACTCTGGCCCAGGATTGGGCGACAATGCTCATGGTGCCCACAGCGGCCTTTCCGGTAAGCAACAGGCCCCGTTTGGGCGTCGAAGCGGTTGTACTACCTTGCGCCACCTCGGCTGCCTGATTTAAGGCCTGGCGAATTAGGCCGATGCCATTTTCCAGTTGGGAAAAATCCTCATAATATTCTGTTGGCGGCGCGGGCAATTCCGCTTTGACAAAAAACTCATCGGCGGCAAACACTGTCCGGCGCCCCTGTTCCTTCAAAAATCTCTGTTGAAATTCAGCTATTAATTCAATAACTTCTTGGGCTACGACTTTGTCCACTGGTCTTAACGGAGTCAACTTTTCTCTATACCGGGTCAGGCCAACGGGGACCACGGCCAGGGAAAGCAGAGCTGACTCCAATTGGGACAAATCCTTTAGAGTGTTTGCTAAATTGGTGCCGTCATTATATCCAGGACAGAGGACAATCTGGCCGTGAAATTCAATTCCGGCATCCCTCAGGCGCATCAATGTGCCCTTCAGGTCAAAGACCTGTCCTCCCAAGAGTTCGGCCCTGACATGGGGATCTGTGGAGTGGATAGAAATGTAAAGTGGTGAGATCTTTTCTCGGGTTATGCGCTCTATATCCCGTTGAGCAAGGTTAGTCAAGGTAATATAATTGCCATGCAAGAAAGAAAGGCGATAATCATCATCTTTTATGTACAGCGTGCTGCGCATTTTGGGTGGCTGCTGGTCGATGAAGCAAAATACACATTTATTTCTACACCGACGGGATTTAATCTCAAACTCCAGCCCTAAGTCTTCGTCATAATCCTTTTCGATGCTATATTCCACCAAATTTCCTTGGCTGGTCTTTACCCGCACAGTTACCTCTTCGCCTGCCATATGGTAGAAATAGTCCAAAACATCCCGGGCAGAGCATTGGTTCAGAGAAATTATGATATCCCCTGGCGTAAGGCCCAATTCCTCGCCAATGCCTCCCGACTCAATTGTCTTTATCTTTAACATCTCAACACCTCGGAAATAATTGCATATGTGAATTATACTTTAACTATCCTTGGCATGCAAAACCAACCGGTGCATTTTGGCCAAGTTCTTGCGAACACCCATTGCAGCCAGGTACCTCCCCAGGCGCCGAAATGTCCTGTACCGGGAGATAAAGCCCCCTGCGCGGGTGAGGAACCGTAAGCAAGGGAGACAATTGATGTCTCTATACTGAATCTCCACGCCCAGCTCATCACAGACAGAGCTGGCGAAACAGGAAAATATATGGCCTCCCCTTCCCAGGCCCATAAAATATACTGGATTATTGTTTTCGTCATGCCCAGCCAGTACAGGCACCCCAATGTCTTGGGGCTGCAATTTATCAAAATACTCCAATCCCAGTATATCAGAAACACTGGAATGGGAGTTGAGGATATTGAGATGCAAGGCCGCCGCCACACTGGATAAGTGCGCACCCCTGTAACAATGATAGATAAATATCATTATATCTCCCTTTCGCTCCCACTGCTAACTTCATCGACTAATTGAACAATATCGGCAAAGGCCAAGCTAAGACCATAGGTAACCAAAGGGCGTCCAATTCCCTTTAAGCCGAACACTCTCGAAGCGACGCCACCCATTTTCATCCATCTGTTAACCACCGGCATGGTTTTGATGAATTTCACTTGCCCCATATCTTCATTGGCCAAAGCAAACAAATTTTTTAGGGCCTTGATGACATGGTCCGCCTCAGTTTCCATACCCACGGAGAACACCAAATCTTCTCCGCAGTTACCCACAAATTGCAGGATTCCATGATCATCAGATTTCTGGGTATCAAAATAAGGTAAGCTCAACAGCACTTGTTTGGAGGGCTTTTGTGTTTTGGGTAACAACCCCACATGCACTGCAGCAGCTGCCACTGAGGAATGAGAACCACCATAACAGTGATATATATATAAAATGCTATCACCGCCTAAAGGTATTTAAGCAGAAAAAAAGCGAACTCTGTCATATTTTGTGATTGCCCAGTCAATGTTTAACTATCAGCAGTACACCATTTTCCAAATCATGAATTACCCCTTCTGAAATTCGAGATAGATACATGGATATCCTCTGTTGTTCTTCGGGGTCTCGAGCCAAGTAAACAGCACCGGTTCCACCTGCCAGAACTCTGTCCTTGGATTCGGGTAGCACGACGGTGGCGATAATTATCTTATTAACTTCCATGGTAATCCTTTCGCTCCCTGCCGGAAATAGATTTGCTGGGACGTGAGATTGATCCTTCCAAAATAGGTACCTTTTCTACAGCATCCTTGAAAGACTCAAAATCTCGGGTCGCAGGAATGATAAGAACACCCAGTTTACCCGTTTTGATATCCCTACGCACCAGTGGAGTAAATTCTGGTGTGTCTACATCCTTATATATTCCCAGCAATTTGGCACAGATATGTACAATCGCCTGCCGCTGCCCAATATTGGCCAAGGTGGCAGAGGCGTCGATATTCTTGGGTTCGAGAATTACCCCCAGGGCCTTATCTAGATATTCCTCCTGGGCCTCCTTCAGACCCAGGTTCATAAAATGTACATTATCCACAAAGACGTTGGGTCCGACAAAATGTACTTCTCCTTGGTAGATATCGGCCAAATGTCCTACCCTATTGCCCTCCATAACTCTGCCCAACATAATGTAGAGTATTCCCGTAACCAAGACCAGGCCAATAGCCCTGCCCCACAGCGGCCAGGATTCCAACAACCACAGGTCTACTGCACTTAACGCCAGCGTACTGCCCATTACCAAGTAGTTTCTTCCCTCAAAAGCCCTGGCTATTCCTTCGATATAATGCTCTCCCCGGGGCACCAACTCGTGGGAATCCAACTTGGATAGTGTTTCTCGCTCGATATTGCGAATATCCCTGAACTGCTGCGCTGCTATGGATAAGAATGTAACGGCGACAAATTCCTGCTCCAGAAGGGCTGGCAATGCTACCGCCCCCAAGGCAGCGGCAATGACCCCTAGAGATAGATGGGAGACGTAACCATGGGGGTAGGTGGGATATTGACGGTAATCCGAGCGTAGCATTAGCAGACGCAGCACCCCTCCCAACAAAGCAGTCATAATTATGGACGGAAAATATTCGGACATTGCTACCTTCCTTTTTTCTGCTTGTTTTTTTCTCGGCGTTTGTCATCCAACCAAGTCACTTTGCTGGGCCCGGAATCCGGGGCCACAAACTCCCGGGTTTCGCCCACCAGTTCCGCTACACCAACGGCGATTACCCCCGCGATGAGGGCGGAATCAAAAATACCGCCGCCAATATTGTATGTACTGGTCAGGGGGATTTGCTGGATTAAAACCACGATATCGGCCAGCAGGACCCCCATCATGCCTCCTATAAACGCCGAGCGACGGGAGCGACCAGCCAAGTAGCCGATGACCCCCGCCACCAGACCGTAGGCATACATGGGGTCAATAAACATCGCTCCTGGCTCTTGGGGTAGAATCCAGTCCAGGAGCAACACCGAAACAGTCACCGCCACAATGGCCAATCCAGCCCGCAATTGCTCCTTCAAAGTGCCGGCTGTACCAATTAAGTAGACAGTGATTCCCAAGGGAACCAAAATCCCCCCTGCATTGAACCGCACCATCCCCAGGGACAGTCTTGGCAACCAGGTAGAGACCAGCATTATACCGATTATCACCAGGGCAGCCCTGTCGCTGAGACGCATTCTATCCAATGTCCTTTGCAATAATCCCAGGTAAATGAGGATCGCTAAACCAGTTAATATATATGGACTCAATCTTACCACTCCTGTCGCAGTGGAATTTCTAATGTTTAGCTTTTCCTCAGCCCTTAATCTGTATACCCAAAAAGACGAGGCTACTGGCCTCGTCTTGCATACTCCTGTGGGTCAATTCCTCTTAAAGTGAACAGCTCTCCCAATTTGCCAGTTATATAGGCAGGCGCTTTTTTTAGAGATCTGTACTCCGCCAGCCCCATCAAGGCCAAACCGGAGCGCATCTGAAGGAGAAAGTTCCTTAGATAGTCCTCGGCTCCATCCTGCCCTGCGCGAAGCAATCTCGATAACACCGGGCCAGCAACTCCCAGGGCACTGGCACCCAATATAGTGGATTTTATAGCCTTTATGCCATCTGTTACGCCCCCAGAGGCCAATACCTCCACCTGGGGGAGGTGTTGGGCCACATCTGCGACACAAAGAGGCGTTGGGTACCCCCAATGGGTCAGGGGTTTCCACCAATGGGACTGATTACGACGCCCCTCGATGATGGCGAAATTAGTCCCACCGCTGCCACTGACATCCACGGCTCGAACCCCGGCATGGCGCAACAATCTAGCCTGGGTAACGCCCAGACCAAAGCCAACTTCTTTGACCAACACCGGAATTGAAAGGGTGGCACAGATATCTGCGATATTTTCCAGCAGATGCTGGGGGGGCAAATCTCCTTCGGGCATAATCAGTTCCTGGGCGGGGTTTAAATGCAGTTGTAGCACCTGGGCATCAATCATCTCTACAGCCATTCGGGCTTGCTGGGGAGTTGCGGCGGCACTGAGGTTGGCCATGATCAACCCCTGGGGATTATGTTTTCGCACCACCCGATAAGTAAAACTAAGCTGCGGAGACTTGAGTGCCGACATTTGCGAACCTACTGCCATGGGCAATTTAAGCTTTGCCGCCACGGTGGCCAAGCGACGGTTGACGGCTTCGGTGACCAAGGCTCCCCCAGTTATGGCATTGATATACAGGGGATTGGCGACGGGATGGCCGCAAATAGAGCTGGACAAATCCACTTCCCCAGGATTGACTTGGGTCAAGCAGTCATGGGGAAGGATGATGTCAGAAAAATAGTCAAAAGAACACTCGGATCCTTGCGCTGCAAGGACCAAGTGTTCTTTTTTGCGTGTCGCTCTTTTCCTATTCATCTCCGTCGTTATCAAAGAGGTTTCCCAGACGCTCACCGATGGTGGCACCAATGGAGACATCCTGGGGACGCTCTTCTTTGGTGTTCTTTTTGGTAGGTCTTTCTGCCTCTCTCATACTGAGACTGACCCGCTTGGCCTTGTCATCGACATCAAGAATCTTGACCTTTACTTCCTGGCCAACGGAAAGAACATCATCAGGCTTCTCTACATGCTCTTCGGAAATCTGCGAAACGTGAACCAAACCATCTACACCGGGGATGAGTTCTACAAAGGCACCAAAATCTGCCAGACGAACTACCTTGCCGTCTACCACTTCGCCCACTGCAAACTTATCGTTTACTTCGGTCCAGGGATCAGCTAGGATTTTCTTAAGGCTCAAGGAAACCCTCTCAGCCTCTTTATCCACCTTTAAGACATAGACTTCGATTTCTTGATCCTCTTTCAGTACATCGCTGGGATGCTCTACCCGATGATGGGCTAATTCGGAAATATGAATCAAGCCGTCGATGCCACCAATATCTACAAAGGCACCAAAGTTGGTAAGACGGCGTACGATACCTTTGACAACAGTATCTTCTTCCAGATTGGCCAATGTTTCAACTTTTTGGGACTCGGCCTCCTGCATCAGGTAAGCCTTGCGAGAAAGGATGACCTTGTTGCGACGGCGCTCCATCTCGATAACCAAAGTAGTTACCTCTTGGCCGACAAATTGGCTGAGATCCTCTACATAGCGTAAATCAACCAAGGATGCTGGCATAAAGCCCCTCAGTCCCAAATCCACAATTAAGCCGCCTTTTACGACTTCCACTACCTTACCTGAAATAGGTGTCTGCTCATCAAAGGCTTCTTTAACCTTGGTCCAGGCTCTGCTTTGAGCCAGTTTCCGGACGGAGAGTTCCAGCAAATCGTCGGTGAGCCTGGTAATTTCTGCTTCCACCTCATCGTCAACTGCAACCAATTCGGAACAGTCATCGACTTTGCGGAAGGAGAGCTCATCCTTGCGAACCAGGCCTTCCATTTTAAAACCAACATCGACCAACACTTCATCCGGATTGACTTGAACGACTTTGCCAACGACTATATCGCCAACCGCTAGCGGTTTGCTTGCCTGTTCCAAGATTTCGTTGGTGTCCTCCTTGACTTCCTCGATGCCCTCATTGTTAGTATCCATCACCATATCTACTACCTCCCTTATAATCCATTCCGGAGTCGAGGCCCCTGCTGAAATGCCCACTGAATTCACTGAGTAAAACCAGCTGGGATCTACATCTTTTGCTTCTTGTATATGATGTGTTTCGACACCGGATTGCAAGCATATGCTGACAAGCTTGTTGGTATTGGAACTATGTTTGCCACCAATGACCAACATTAAATCTACTTCCCGAGCCAAACTAGCCACCTCTTGCTGACGGCCACGGGTTGAAGAACAGATGGTATTATGCACTTCGATATCTTCAAACCTTTGCTTTAGTATTTCCAATATCGAGGAGAATTTGTCCTGTTCGAAGGTGGTTTGCACCACAACTGTAAGGGGTTCGTGGGCTGAAAGATTGCGGGCAGACTGCTCATCTGGGACCACCGCAGCTCCATGCCGGGCCCAGCCCACAATTCCCTGCACCTCGGGATGTTTGGGATCACCAACCACCACCAGGAATCGACTATCTAATCCAGCAACAATCTTATGAATGCGACTGACAAAGGGACAGGTTGCATCCACAATAGTTTTGCCAGTTTGTTTAAGCTTTTCCATCTCTTGGGGACTAATCCCATGGGAGCGTACGACAATGGTCTCTTCCGGGCTTTGGTCCTCCCAGACACTGACTCCTTGTCGGGCCAAATACTCAATCATCTCAGTATTATGTACCAAGGGGCCATAAGTGGCGACCCCTCCGCCCTTGTCCTTTGCATGCTGCAGAGCAATTTCCGCAGCCCTCTTGACGCCGGGACAAAATCCAGCATGTTTGGATACCAATAGTTTCATTAAACCAACCGCCTGTCTTAACTCATCCATTATATATCATTTCAACAAAAACGCAAAATCATTTAACATAGCTTAAAATCAGTGCTAAAACCTGGGCTATATTGAGGTCAGTGGTGTCAATTTCGATGGCGTCCTCGGCTTTACGCAGAGGAGAGTGCTCACGGGAAGAATCTAACTGGTCCCGGACCTGAATTTCAGCTTGTATAGCTCCCAACTGGACCTCCTTACCCTTACCCTTAAGTTCCTGGTACCGACGTTTAGCCCGGGTGCTAACTGAAGCTGTGAGAAAAAATTTATACTGAGCTTGCGGCAGGACCGCAGTCCCGATATCCCGGCCTTCCATAACCACATTGGCATTGTCCGCCATCTGTCTCTGTATATTCCGCAAACCTACCCGTATTGTGGGCAAGGCAGCCACGTGGGAGACATTTTGCGTAACTGCATGGCTACGAATTTCGGAAGTAATTTCTCTGTCCCCATAAAAGACGCGCAATAGTTCCTGGTCAAAGATAAAATTAAATGAGTCTGTCTGCACCAGTTCCAAGAGACGCTGCTGATTAGCGAGCTCAATGGGGATATCATTTTCCAGGGCAAACAGGGTTACTGCCCTGTACATCGCTCCAGTATCTATATATTCGTACTCAAGTTTTCTGGCCAAGGCCTTTGCAACTGTACTCTTGCCAACTCCTGCCGGTCCATCCAAGACCACGGCCTTATATTTATGCAACATATGGTCACCCTTTTCTTGCTCTACCCTTTTAATTTCGACACAAATCGGGAATAACCTTCTACAAATTTAGAAACCCCAGCAACTTTTCCACCTTTTTACGCAGAAATCTAAATTGAATGGGTGTAATTGCCTGGGGAGCATCAGAAAGGGACTCAATGGGATTTGGATGTACTTCAATCACCAATCCATCTGCCCCAGCACAGACAGCTGCCAGAGCCAATTTTACTACAATACTACTGTCCCCTGCAGCATGGGAAGGGTCCACCAGCACTGGCAAGTGGGTAATTTGCTTAAGCACAGTGACGCCGGATAAGTCCAAACAGTTGCGATAGCGTGTCTCAAAGGTGCGAATACCACGTTCGCAAAGTAGCACATTGTCATTGCCCTCAGCCAAAATGTACTCTGCAGCATTGAGGAACTCATCCAAAGTGGCGGAAAAATGGCGTTTTAATAACACTGGTTTATTGGACTGGGCGGCCTTCTGTAATAAAGGGTAGTTGTACATATTTCTTGCCCCGATCTGAATCATATCCACCCGGGAAGAATACAGGTCTATTTGTTCAGGGGTGAGAAATTCCACCAGGATAGGTTTTTGGCGCTGTTGTCCCACCTGCTCTAGATAAGTCAGCCCCTTTTCCCCTAGGCCGGTAAAAGAGTACGGCGATGTCCTTGCCTTAAACACCCCACCTCTAAATATATCTGGCTCCAGTTGCTGGGCAAGCTTTTGTAGCCCCTGTTCACATTCTACGGCACAGGGTCCGGCGATATGAACAAAGTCTGTGCCAAATTGGACCGAGCCCACAGAAAAAGTGGAAACATGCCCTGGATATTGCTTCTCATAAAGATTTCTCATTATCATCACCACACAAATCCCGTCGCAACTGCCTCGCCTCTCCCAGATAGATGTGGGAGATTGTGGTCAAATCCTTGCTGACCAGGGCCAGCACCCGCAAACAGGCTGGTAGCGAGCCTTGGACATCCATTTCTTGTACACAGAACATGGGCACTTGAGAAAACCCGGCCTGGCGAACAGCTTTGGCCGGGTACGCAGCGTCCAAGTCCCGGGTGGCGCTGAAAAGCAGGAATACAATTTCCCTGCCTTCCACACCATTGGCTTGGCACAAAGTATTAACTAATTGCACAGCCGCCTTTCCAATGGCATCCGCTTCGTTGGCCACCGGCGCAACAGCTCCACGAATTGTTTTCATTGTATTCCCCCGTATGTATACACCACACCTTCCAGCCTGTCTAACAATACCACTACTTCTGACATGCTGGGGTGCCTTATAATTAATTGACATAGGACCACGGCCACGGCCAAGATCAAAAAGCATTTTACTAAGAATATCTCTATTTTATCCAGCCAATGAAACATAAAATTCCTCCGAGTCCTTTAGTATTCGATACCCCGCCGGGCAGAAACCCCTGCATCAAAGGGGTGTTTGATTTTTTTCATATCCGTAACCAAATCAGCCTTTTTCAAAATGCCATCACTGGCCTTGCGGCCTGTTAGTATTAACTCCACTTGATTTTGTTTTAAATCAATCAACTTTAGAAGGTCTTCTTCGGTAATCAGTTCAAAGTATACAGCATTTAATACTTCATCCAGCACCACCACATCATAGTTTCCCTCCGATAGGGCCCATTGACTACGCTTCAGGGCTAGGGTGGAATAATGGCGGTCAAAGTCCGTAGCCTCACCGGGAAGGACAAAGCAATCGCCACAACCCAGGCAATCACTCTCACCCTGCTTAATCAGGGTATTATGGGCACAAACTCGACCATATTGAAAGTGGTCTACCTGGTCTAGCTTGGTCAAAGTTGCGATTTCCCCATAGTAGCTGCTGCCCTTCATATACTGGATTAGGCAGGCCCTATTGCCATGGCCGATGGCCCGGATTATCTGCCCCAATGCCGCGGTAGTCTTTCCCTTGGAGTCTCCAGTATAGATCTGAATTAAGCCCTGTGATATCAATGCTGACCCCTCCCTCTCATAATTTTCCCATTGCCTTTGTCTTAATTAAATAAGGCTGAAATCGGCAAAGACATGGTAAAGAGAACGTATTTCCGCCAGCAAACTGAGGCGGTTAAAGCGAACCGGACGATCTTCGGTATCCAGATCCACAGCGTTGACACAGCGCAACAATGGCGTTTTTAACTTTGCCAGCCTGAAGAGAATGTCTTTATGATCCCGGGCCTCCTCACTTTCCCGAATGTCGTCCCGAGCCACCAAGTACACTTCAAATAAATCCTTCTCTTCGGGTTCTTCCAAGAACTCTCTGGCCGCTTCTTCATAATTATATTCCTTGGCGCAAATTCTGTCCAATATCTTACATGCTTCTGCACAATTCTCGACTTCTTGGCTGTAACTTGGACCTGTCATCAAATCAGCCTTCTGCATGGTGCAAAACACATTATCTGGCTCGATGGCAGCTAAAGAAGCTGCAATACCCTGGGCATACTCACGGTCCA
>Ga0209075_1004166_pt1 | contig 11696 bp, 7 predicted proteins | sample Stecom2011_FD_187523 | JGI IMG/M metagenome (GOLD analysis project Ga0209075, IMG submission 187523) | Agricultural soil microbial communities from Utah to study Nitrogen management - Steer compost 2011 (SPAdes) (version 2) | ecosystem: Environmental > Terrestrial > Soil > Agricultural land...
ATCTTCCATCTATACGGGTTACGCGTGGGTCTTCAATACCCCAAGCTTCCATCTTTCCATGTGGAAAAATCCAAGGTTTATCATCAATTTCAAAATGAATACCATCGCTTGAAATAGCTCTTCTAAAATGTGATAATGACGTTAAATGTTGCACTTTTTTAAACTGATTAGATATTGTTCTAGAATCCCCAAAGTTATACATAGGATTTAAGCGGTCGATTGACATAATTTCTAATTCGTTATGGTCATTTAATACAGGTATGCGAACATGTGTTCCATTTGAGTTCGCGCTTTCTGCGATACGTAACAATAACACTGTTTGATTATTATATATGGTCGCTCCACAGTTAAAACATCCGTCTACTTTTAAGTTTGGATTCGATGGTTTAATATCTTTAATTGTAATGATTGGATTTTCAATTGCTCTTTTCATCTTGCCACCTGTTTTTCTATTTATTATTTGACACGTACCCTTAAGGTCACTTGGTCGTATAAACCACCTTTAGTATATACTTTAATGGTTAATGTCTTACTACCACTAGTTGTTTCGATTTTTAAAGTATTTGTCGTGTATTTTGTTGTAATACCATTAATTACAACTTCATAGTAATCTACTTCATCGACTGCATTCATCGCTGTTGATACTATTAAATTAAACTTTTTGGTTACTTCATCATTATTTTGATGACTTAGGATATTTAATGTTGCGTGATACCCATTAATTACTTTATCTTGAAGTTTAACTTCCTTGTTCGTTTTTATTAGATTTGCGGTATGATCAACTTCCATAATAACAACACTTTCATGTGCTTCAATTTCAATATCAACACTCGTTGTAACATTACTATGGATAATATTATCCGTAACTAAATCGTATATATCAACGCCTAATCCTTGTGAGTCATAAGATACAGTCTTTTTTGTATTGTGGGGATTATATAATAAATACGTTGGGTATAAATCGTTAAAGTAGTCCCCTACACTTAAATCGATTTTTAAAATACCTTCAACATTTGTTTTCTCATATAATGATGCTAACATACCCATTGAAGCACCGGAGTAAAGTGAAAAATCTGTTTTTGCCCAATTATATACCGTTGGGTCTCCACCAAACCATGGTGTTTTTGAACTTCCGGATTTACGAATACCTTCATATGGAAACGTATTGTCTGCAATTTCATTAAAAGCTTGTGTTTCTTCTGCAAACTCACTTATGTACATCGTTTCATTTTCATCTTTAGCATAATCAGCAAAGAAATATCTGGAATTTGAAATTAAATGGTTCAACCATTTACCGATACTAGATGCATATCTCGTATCGTATTTTACGGTTTTCGCGATGATATATGCTGCAGTAAATGTATTCATTGAAAATGCATAACCACCACCATCAGTAATTGAACCCATCAATCCGGATACTTCAAACTCATTATAAGTATCATTCAACATACCCCAACCACCTCTTGGAATTGAACTTCCATTAAATATAGAATCAAACATACGTGCTGTATTAAAGTTTGTTCCAAATTCCAAATTATACTTAGCAGCTAAGTACGGTGCATAATATAATAAGATTTCATACATCGGTGATCCGAAGTATTTCGTATCGATATATTCAAGTGCCTGGATTGCCGCTTCCTTATATTTATCATCTTGTGTTAATTGATAGCCATAGTACATTAAAAGCGAAATACCAACCGCACTGTCTGGTTCTCTCCAAATATCGTTACGATATGGCTCCATTGTTACAAAATTGAAGCCTGTGTAATCATATGAACCAAGTTCATGCATCACTTCATGTGCTTGATACCATGATTCAATTGTCTTTAAAGCATTTTCTCTTAAAGTTGTTTCATTTTCATATTCTAGTGAAACTTGTGTAAATAATATTGCTGGATAAAGCATGTACCACATGGAAATGTTTCGACTATTTCCACTTGGGTTGTTAATAACTACTTGCTCTTCTTCATTAAAGAAGACATTCAAGGCATCAACAAAATTAAAACCGTTTTGATTTGATTTATCAATTCCAAGTAAGGTCGCGCTTAAAACAGCTGCGATACTTGTCACAGCTTCTTGGCTGCCATCTATACCGTGACGATAGTCACCAGCATAGGCTGCAATCCCAAAGGTATTAAAAGTTTCATCTTGCCAAATGAGTGGGAAAAAAGTACCTGAAATATTAAAGTCAAAAACCATTTCATCATACTTTAAGGCTCTTTCTTTAATATCCATAATGAAATAGTTATTAGGCAGCTCATCTTTAAATTGTTCAATCCGCAAGATGTCCTTTTGGAAGGTTGTTTTTTGGTTATCGCCATTTGAACGGCAAGCTATGGTGCTTATCGAAATAAGCACCACAAGCATAACCATCGTGATCTTTTTGATCATTTTTTAATTAAAAGTCGCCTTGAAATATTGTTAATGAACGAACTTCAACGTTTGCATCTGCAGCGCCAGCAGCCCATAACCAGAATACGCCTTCAATTTTACCGCCATAAAGATCAATTAAATCTTCGCCCAGTTGTTCGTTAACATCAACCATCACATATTTATTCCATTTCATGCCATTGTCTTCAACTAAGTATAGACCCCATTCGTGACCTTCAAGTGCTGGATCACTTGGAACAAATTTTAATGTCCACTTAAATAAGTCATTTACTTCTTTAATTTGAACAGCAACATATGTTTGTTTTGTTAAATCAAGTGTAACAACTGGTGATTGAACACCACCCCATGTATCGCCATCAACACGTACTACTGTAAAATCACCAGCAGCATCATACGTCGCAGTACCTTTTGAATCATCATTAGGTGATTGTGTACTACCCCATTCGCCAATTTGTTGAGCTGTAAATTTCTCAACCACTTTTAAACCATCTTGTGACTTACCACAAGCTACTAAAGTAAGCATTGTTACTAAAACAAGTGCAACAGTTAAAATTTTTTTCATATTTCTCTCCTTATATATATTTTTTTATTTTAACCTTTAATACCCGTCATTTTAACGCCCTCAATAAAGTATTTTTGAGCGTACAGTAGGATAGCGATTATCGGAACTAGCGCAATAAAGCTTGCCGCCATGAGAGGACCCCATAAAATTTCGCCCGATAATGAATTAAATGATGCTAACCCTAATTGAATCGTGTACTTAACTGGATCGTTAATATAAATTAACTGTCCGAGTAAATCGTTCCACGTTCCCATAAATGCCCACAAAGCAATCGTAATTAACGCTGGCTTTGCAAGCGGAATAAAAATTCTAACAAAGATTTGAAGATGGTTTGCACCATCAATCAAAGCCGATTCTTCATAATCTTTCGGGAATGTTTCAAAGTACATCTTCAAGAAGAAGATAAATGAAGCACTACCGAAATACGCTGGTAATATAAGTGGTGTATAATTATCTGTTAAGCCAAGTGATGACCAAATAATAAATGTTGGAATCATTGTAACTTCATAAGGTAACATCATGGTTGCTAGTAATATCATAAAGACGACATTTTTACCCTTAAAGTTAAATCTTGCAAATCCGAAAGCTACTGCTGCTGAAATAAAGACTTCCCCAAAGATTTTTAGTATGGCAATTAATACTGTGTTAGCCATGTATCTAAAAATCGGAATAATTTCAAAAGCTCGACGATAATTTGCAACATGAAATCCTTTAGGAAAGAAACTCATGTTAGCTGTAATAATTTCAGGCTCGGTTTTAAGTGATGTTGAAACCATCCAAAAAAATGGTAATAGCATGACAATTGAACCTAAAATGAGTAGCACATGTAAGATAACGCCTTTGGTTGCTTGTTTTCTGAAATAGGCCTTTTTTTCTGCCTTTACTGTTTGTGTTGTCATTTGATATCCCCCTATTCCGTATGAACCCAGTACTTACGCGTAATATTAACAATTACGGTAAAGAACATAATAATGATAAAGAGAATCCAAGCTAAGGCAGTTGCATAACCCATCTTATAATGTGCAAATGCTTGTTCATATAAGTGCACCATGTAAAATTCACCTTCACCACCGGCTCCACCTAAAACATAAGCATCGGTAAATTTACGGAATGCTGAGATGATACCAATAATCAAGTTGTAAAAAATGATTGGTGTCATCATCGGAACAGTAATGTAAAATGTTTTTTGCAAGTAATTTGCTCCATCCATATCCGCAGATTCGTATAAGGATGTTGGTACATCTTTTAGTGCCGATAGATACGTTAAGATTCCGCCACCCGCACCCCATAATGACATAATTAAGTAACTTGGTAATACCCATTCTGGGTCGTATAACCAGTTTGGTCCTTTAATACCTATCCAAGATAGTACTAAATTGATTAAACCGTTGTTTGGATCTAATATCCATCGAAAAACGATTGATACTGCAACCCCTGATACAATTGCTGGCATATAGTAAATAATACGGTAGACACCAACCGCTTTAATATTTTTAGAAAGCATTACCGATATGACAAACGATGTAAAGACGACGAGCGGAATCGATATAATTGCGAATCTAAAGGTTATCCAAAGCGAATGCCAAAATTGTTCAGATTTAAAAATTTCTTGATAGTTTGCTAATCCAACCCATCGAATATTCGAGCCAACGATGGACCAGTCGGTAAATCCAATAAATACAGCTGCGATCATTGGAACCAAGGTGAATACGAGTAATCCGATGATCCAAGGTAATACAAAGTAAAATCCAATCTTCTCCCGATTTTTCATTGGTACCTACGCTCCAATTTTAGAACGCATGTTTGCTGCTGCTTTATCAATTAAATCAATATAATCAACTTCTGGATTTTGTAAAATCGGTAAATATAACCCTCGCCATAAGTATAAATCTGATAGTTCCGTCCATTTTTCTGTATAGTTTGCGGATCTTGCATTTGCAAGTGCATGTTCAATCGTTGCAAGTGCCGGTACTTTATCTGGAGCAATTGTTTTTATATTTTCAAGTGTTCCCTTAATAGGTGGGGCAATTTTCCATTCAAAGAATGCCAACGTTAAAGCTTCAAGTGCTTCATAAGCTAAGTCTTTATCTTTAACAGATTGTGACATTACTGTTGATGCAGTCCAGTCAAACGGATTCGATTTACCACTTGGATCTGTCGGTATTGGTGCATACCCTAGTTCAAAACGATCTGCTTCTGGCATTAACGTAATTTTTCTTTCAAAGTCATCTTGAATACCACCCATGTACATCGCAACTTCCTGTCTTTCAAAATATACGTTACGCGCATAGGATATGGTGTTGTATCTAGGAATTAAGTTTTCTCTAAATAACGTTACTAAATTTCCAACACCACGTTTAGTACCCTCACTATCGAGTAGTACGGTTTTACCATCAGATGCTAAAATATCGCCGCCACCACTCCAAATGAATGTTTCAATATTTGGATTGCCTTCAATGACTGTTGCATATACGGACTTGCCTCGATATGTTTTTCCTGCAATTTGTCGTGACACTTCAATAAAATCATCCCATGACCAATCATCTGTTTCACTTGGTGGCGTCACACCAAGTTCATTAAACATTGTTTTGTTGTAATACACGATGAATGGGTTTGCAATCCATGGTAGCCCCCAATACTTATCATTAAACAATGCACTTTGAATAACACCTTCATAATAATCGTCAGCATTGAGTACTTCACTTTTTTCCATGTAATCTGTTAAATCAACGATAGCACCTAAGTCTGCATATTTTGAAATAAGTTCTTGGGTTAACCAAAAAAATTCTGGTGCTTTTTTTGCTGCGATTTGTGTTGATAATTTAATGTAATAATCTGAAGGAATTGATAATGTATTAATGACATACTTGCCCTCAGCAGCTTCATTCACTTTATCAACAATTTCATTAAATTCTGATAATTCCGTCCCTGCTGCCCAGGTTGCTATTGTGAATTCGTTTGAAGGCTTTGAGTCACCACACGATACTAAGATTAAAGCCGTTAAGATAACTACAAAAAGTCCTATCGTTTTCTTCATAGCGTTCACCATCCTTTTCATTTGTAACTTTACAATTAACTTTGTAACTATATTTTAATCACATTTTTGTAAAATGTCAACGCTTTCACGCATAAAAGAGACAAAATAACAAAAAAAGGATGTCGCCATCCTCTTTTTCATCATTTATTTGATTAATTGGTCGATAATTTCTAAACAAATCTTATCGAAGCGTTGAACAACACTTTTTGCTTTTTCAAGTGAGTCTTGTTTTGCACTGTAATAGATTTTTAACTTAGGTTCCGTTCCTGATGGTCTTAATACAATCCAACTATCGTGATTGTATACAAATTTAACTACTTCGCTTTGTGGTAATAAAATTGTATGTTCTTTACCATCTTCATAACGTATTGATTTACTAAAATCAGAGACGCTTGTTAAGTTGTAACCATCAATCTTAAGATGATTTTCCTTGAAGTAAGACATAATCTTATATATCTTATTTAAACCTTCAACACCTTTTAATGTAATGTTTGTTGTTTCTTCAAAGAAATATCCGAATTTTTGATATATTTCTTCCAAATAATCAACCATTGTTTGATTATTATCTTTTAAGTAATCCGCAATTTCTGCAAGTAAATAAACTGCTTGTACTGCATCCTTATCTCGTACAAAATCACGAACTAAACTACCATAAGACTCTTCACAACCGAAGAGATACACTTCATCTTTTCTTAGTTTTTCTGCCTGTTCACCAATAAACTTAAATCCTGTTAGCGTATGTATTATTGCTTGATTATAATGTTTAGTAATAACATCTATTAGGTTTGTTGTTACAACTGTTGAGAAGACATAACCTTTTTTAGGTAATTTGTTTTGTTTAGAAAGTGTACTTAAAATATAGTAAAGTTCAATAGCTCCTGTTTGATTGCCATTAATTAAATGATATTCACCTTGGTGTTTTACTGCAATTCCCAATCTATCAGCATCAGGGTCTGTTACCATCACGATATCCGCATCAATTTCTTTAGCATAAGAAAGTGCTCCTTCATATGCTAACTTATCTTCTGGATTGGAAGATTTTGTAGCGCTAAAGTTTGGATCTTCAACCATTTGTGGCATATACGGATAAATTAAATAATTTTGGTTTTTTAAAATTTTGGGTATAATCTTTTGCCCTGTACCATGTAGTGGAGAATATACAATTTTAACTGTTTTCTTCGTTTCTTGTAAACTAATTGCTTGAACGCGTTTGATATACTCTTTTTCTAAATCTTCTTCAATCCAATGTATGTGATTAGATTCAATGCCTTCTATATCAAACATATTATTAATTGCTTCAATTTCCTTAATAACTGTGTTTGCTTCATCTAAGTTGATTTGTGCACCCGTGCTATTGTAAACTTTATATCCGTTATACTCTTTTGGATTGTGTGATGCCGTAATCATAATGCCAGCAGATGCGCTAAAATATCGAACAGCAAAAGATAGCATTGGTGTTGGTTTTAGCTCTTTAAAAATATATGATTTAATCCCCTTACTTGCAAGCACTTTTGCAGATTCAAACGCAAATGTTTTTGAATCTTTTCGATTATCATAAGAAATTGCCACACCATCTAGTAAATTGTTTTTAAGTAAATAGTTTGCAAGACCAAGTGTTGCTTTACGTATGGTAAAGATGTTTACACGATTGGTACCAAGTCCCATGATGCCACGAAGACCACCTGTACCAAACGATAAGTTCTTATAAAAAGCATCTTCCTTTTCTTTTTCGTCTAACTTTGATAATTCATACTTATCCGCTTCTGTAAGCTTATCTGAATTTAACCAAAGTAAATAATTTTCCATATAACTCATATTTTTACCACCTATTTTTAGATTTTCAATAAATTGACAGGCACATGATAATTGTATCATATACCTGTCATTTTTTATATTATTTAAGTACTTTTTATTCTATTGCGCTTGGTGTTGTAACAAACATAAATTGATCAAGATAGAATGAGCCTTTAACATTTGGATAGTTTAAACCAATTGCATATTCCGTAATATCTAAAGCAGTTTTCCCATAATCAGAAATTTTTACAAAAACAAATCCACCTTCTGCACCGATATGTGAAACATCAACTTCTTTACTTCCTTGATTTCCACTCCAATACAACCAAACATGAACTTTTGAAATTTCATCAACTGGTTTGAACCAAAATGCAAAATATTGATAGTCGTTTGTTAAACCAGTATTATCAAGTGGGTTTTTAGTTCTAACTAAATCCCAACCTGTATTACCTAATTCAGCGTATGAGAATTTGATTGAAGCACCATTTTCATAACCATTATCTGCTGAATATCCAGTGTGAACGTCATCAGAATTTACACCATTATAACGATGTACATAAGCAGCATTCACACCAGCTTGATCTACATAAGACACATCATCAATCATGAAAATTGGATCAATTTCTTCTACTTCATCACCGATTGTTGGAATAAGTTTAATTTGTTTAAATGTCATGACGTTTGCAGCAGATGAATTGTTTACATAACTTTCCCAACCAAAGTGAACTTCAATTGAGTGAACACCGGCAGTTGTAATTTCTAAAACATATTCTAATACAACAAAGTCTGTAGTTAAGCCAATTTGTTTTCTATTAGCAAAACCTTCAACTGCATCTCCTGAAGCATCATGTACGAAACGTACTAAGATGTCACGTGCTGTTTGTGCTTTTGCTTCAATAACAAATTTGTAAACACCTTTTCCTAAATTTAAATTCATGTATTTCAATTTAGAGTATGAAGCATACCAACCACTAACACCATTGTATGTAACCGTTAAGATGCCTTCTTCATAAACGCCTGATGACTCAACGTCACCGTCACGGTCATTATTTACCGCTACTTCTAAACCTAATAAGTCCATTGTATTATCTTCATCAATGTCAACATCAAGCACGATAACTGTAAAATCGATAATTGCTTCGTTGCCTGATGCATCTGTAACACTGTATGTAACTTTAAATTCACCAGCACTAGTTGTTACGCCATCTACATTTAAGAATGCTTCAAGTCCTGAAATATCATCAAGTGTATATTCTATATTACCATCAACATTGTCAGAAATCTTAATAGCAAACGGATTGAAAATATCACCTAAGATAAGTTTCTTAGTAGTTTCACCAACAAGTTTTGGTGCTTCTTTATCTAATACTGTAATTGTGAATTCTGCTGTTGCAACATTACCTGATGAGTCAGACACTGTGTATTGAATTGTAAATACACCAGCTTTGCTAATTGCAAATCCACCATCGTTAATCATTGAGGCAACAATTGTAATTTCACCATCGATATCATCAACTGCAGTTACGTATGTTGTTAGGTCAACTGTAACATCTTCATTTTGATCAAATTCAAATCTTACATCATCTTTAACTGTAATAACTGGAGCTGTTTCATCTTTTTCATCAATTACTGAAATTGTTAAGTCATGTGTTGTAGTATTTCCACCACTGTCTGTTACTGAGTATTTAACTACATATGTACCAACTGCATCCATATCAACCGCACTTGCATCTACCATTGCGCTTGTTACATCAATTGTACCATCTTCTTTATCGAAGATTGTTACAAATTGTGTCCAATCTGGCATTGCATCGCCAATTGCATATGTTTTTTTCACACCTTCTTTTTCAGTAATAACTGGAGCATCATCTTCAGCTGTTAATAGATAGAATTGCGCATTGTCAATGTACACTTTATTGTTCTTTTCTTCTGAACCCCAAGTAATTGTACCTACTTTAATTTCAAATTTAACGCCGTTTGAATCAGTAGATCTTTCTTGGTCAACATAGAATACATAGTAAATTGTCGTCCATTCAGTTGGTACTGTAAATTGTTGGTTACTGAATTTACCACCCATGAAGTCAACTAACCACGGATCTGAAAATAACTCTAAACCTGTACGTAAGCGTAATTGTCTTGCAACATCTGCTTTAACATCAAATTTAAACATGTACCAGTTATTTACTAATAATTGATTAGTTGTTAAGCCCCTAATAAATGGACTTGTAGCAGAATCCCATCCGCCTGGTTCAACAATATCAACAACCATCATACCATCTTGATTATATAAAGTAACGCCATCTGAACCACCAGATAGACCCCATTGATTTTCATCTAGTTCGCCATCAAATGCTGAATCAACAATAATGTTTGTATTAAATGCAGCATTTAAGTTTACTTTTCTTGTAACGGTTGTAACGTTTCCTGCTTTATCAACAGCTTTAATTGGAACAGTGATTTCTCCAATTGTTGTAATATCTAAACCTGTTAAATCAACTTGTAATAATGATGTGATGTTACCATCAATATCATCAGATGCAGTTACACCTCTTAACACTAATTTTGTAATAGCAACCGCGTCGTTAACTGGTGCATAAACAGCATCTTCTGGAACTGTTACTACTGGTGCAACTTTATCGTCAGCTTTTGCGAAATATAATGCAACGTTTTCAACTTCGATTTCACCTATAAATGCACCTAAATCAAATGCTAAATCTTGTGCATCAAGCGGTTCATCGAATCTGAAATATCTAACATATTCAGTCATTGTCGTTGTTAATGCAACTTTATCAACCGAACCAGTTGCGCCATCAAGAGTAATTGCAACTTCTGTTGCAGCACTTGCTTTTGCTTTGAATACTAATTTAGCATATGCATAACTTGCGATGTCTTCATTAAGTGAACCACCAGATACGGCTTGACTTAAATTACCATTTGCAGTAACTGTTATTTTTAAGTTTTCACCAACAACGGCAACCTCAACACCTTCAGTTGTCCAATCTTCTGGAAGCATACCTAAGACATTTTCATCATCAAATTCAAATAAACCTAATGATACTGTAACTTTTCTTGTTCTTTCTGTTTTGTTACCTGCAGCATCTTCAACTGAATATGATAATGTGTATTCACCTGGTTGCCAAATATTAACTGAGCCAGTCACTTCAATTGCACTTGTTAAATCACCGTCAATTACGTCATTAGCAGTAACACCAGTCAATGCATTGAATCCTGGAGTACCTAAAGCAATCGTACTGTCTGCAATACCTGATAATAAAGGCGCATCCTCATCAACTTCATATACTGACACTTTTATTGTAACTTTAGTAATGTTACCTGCTGAGTCTGTTACAGTATATGTTGCATCATATGTACCAACACGATTTGGATTAACGTTACCTGTATAATTGATTTCATCCGTTAAATCCCCATCCTCTTCATCAAGAGCTGTAATGCCTGCTAGTGGAACAAATACTGATCCTTTAGCAATCTCTTGATCAACAGCACCACTAATTACTGGTGCTTTATCTACTGTTTCTGTGTCTTTACATGCGACAACCATTAATAACAGTAGAACTACAAATAAAAACTTAATTTTATTTCTCATGTTTTTCTCCCTTTTTTTATTTTTTTTAACTTCTTTTTTAACTTCCTGCAATACCTGATTGGTCAACACCTTCAATAAACCATCTTTGTGCTATGAAATACACAATGAGTAACGGAAGTATTGAAAGCATCGTTCCTGCAAATTGAACACCTTGATTAAAGGTTTCACTGGCACCCTCTAGGCCGACTGTACCCGATGGATACAAATTCTCATAAAGAGTTCTAAATCCAACAACTGCCATTGGTAACGTCGTATATTTATCAGAGAAATACAACATGGCCAAACTTGTTTCATTCCAATACCACACA
>Ga0209075_1004167_pt1 | contig 11696 bp, 9 predicted proteins | sample Stecom2011_FD_187523 | JGI IMG/M metagenome (GOLD analysis project Ga0209075, IMG submission 187523) | Agricultural soil microbial communities from Utah to study Nitrogen management - Steer compost 2011 (SPAdes) (version 2) | ecosystem: Environmental > Terrestrial > Soil > Agricultural land...
ATTCGCGCGGATCTGGGGCGTTATTTGCCTGAGGATCTGGTCGAGAATGTGGTGCGCCGCGAGCAACCGATGAGCCTGGGCGGGACGCGCCAGCCCATTACGGTGCTCTTTGCGGACGTGGTGCGCTTTACGCCGCTTTGCGAGAATCACTCCCCCGAGGTCGTGGTGACGGTGCTCAATGAGCTCTTCACGCTCATCACGACCATTATCTTTGAGCACGGCGGCACGGTCGACAAGTTCATCGGGGATTGTGTGATGGCCTTCTGGGGTGCGCCGCGCACGGACCCCGACCAGGCGCTGCACGCGCTGGAAGCGGCCGAGCAAATCGCGCGGCTGGTCGAGTTCGCCAACCACCGCTGGATGAAGGAATTTGGCATCGAGATCAAACTCGCCATGGGCCTGCATACCGGCGAGGCGATTGTGGGCAATGTCGGCTCGGCGACGCGCATGGAATATACCGCGATTGGCAAGGCGGTGAACCGCGCGGCGCGCCTGGAGGCGCTGGCCCACGAGAATCAGGTGCTGATCAGCGAGGAGTTGGCCACGGCGGTGGGCGGGCGCTTTGACTTTCGACCGGCGTCCACCGAGTTGCTCAGCGTGGGCGGCGAGGCGGTCATTGTCTACGAGGTATTATTATGAGCGATCCCATCCTGGAAGTGGGCGACGTGCTCGACGGCAAATACGAGATCGTGGGACAGATCGGCGCCGGCGGCATGGGCGTGGTCTTTGAGGCGCATCACCGCGGGCTGGACCGGCGCGTGGCGGTCAAGGTGCTGCGCGCGACCGATATCCGTGAGGATGCGGAGTTTCGCGTGCGCTTTACCCGCGAGGCCCGGGTGATGTCGCGGCTGCGCCACCCCAACGCGGTCACGGTCTATGACCACGGCGAGCATCAGGGGGCGCTTTATATCGCGATGGAGTTTTTGGAGGGGCATCCGCTGGACGCCGAAGTCGATAAGGGCGCCCTTGAGATGCACCGCGCGCTGGTGATCGCCGAGCAGATCTGCGACGTGCTCACCGTGACTCACGACATGGGTCTGGTACACCGCGACATCAAACCCGAAAATATCTTTATTACCGAGACCGACCAAGGTCCGCTGGCGACGCTGGTGGACTTCGGGCTGGCGTTTATCGCGTCGGATGAAGACCTGAGTCGGATGACCCAGGACGGCACTCTGGCAGGGACGCCGCTGTATTTATCGCCGGAGCAGGCGCGCGCCAATCGCGACCTGGGACCGCCCAGCGATATCTATTCGATGGGGTGTGTGCTCTACGAATTATTATGCGGGGAATCGGTGGTGACGGGGGATTCGATCCTTGCGCTGCTTAATGCGCATGTATTCGTGCCGGCGCAGAGCATGCGCGTAAAGGTTCCCGCGGCCGAGATTCCGGCGACCCTGGATAATTTCGTCTTGTCGATGCTGGCGAAGTCCCCAAGCGCGCGACCCACTGCATTTGAGGCGGCGACCTTTTTGCGCAAGTTGCTCGCCAGCGACTCGATGCGCGGGCGCGGGCGGCCGATGAGGTTGCTGCAGCCGCGCGCCCAGCGGGCGGTGACGGCGGTTCGCCAGTCGGGTCCGGTGGATGAGCGGGCCGATACGATGCTGGGCGTGGCGCCCGGGGTGGCGAAGGCAGCCACGCGCACGCTCGGGGTGATCGGGCATATCTCCGATGAGCTTCGCGTCGCCGCGCATATGAGTGGATGGGAGCCCCAGCCGTGGGTCGATGGCGCGGAGTATCATGTGGTTCTGGTGCTGGCGCCCGAAGCCGTGACCCGTGAGATTACCCGACGATATGCGACGCTTAGTGTGGCCGACCCCGATTCGATCGAGGGGACGGTGCGCCTGCTGAAACTCGGCGTGCAGGACCTGGCGGTGAGCGGCGAAATTGATGAAATGATGCGCAAGGCCCAGCGCCTTGATAATTCGCGACGAAGACGAGGACCTCGATGAAGTATTGGATAAATAGCGCGTTGATTTGTCTGTTTCTGGGCGTTCAAGCGCCTGTTTTCGCGCAGGACTCGTTCGTCTCCTATACGGTGGTGCCGGGGGATACCTGCACGTCGATCGCCCTGGCGTTTTACGGAGATGCGCGCGCCTATAATCATATTCATGACTATAATGACCTCAGCAAAGAGGGCTATGCGTGCCGGCCCGGGATGACCTTGCGCCTGCCGATTTTGCCTGAGCAACCGGAGGCTCAGCTTGTGGCGCGTACCGGTGAGGTGCGCGCGAAGCCGCCGAAGGCCGAGTGGGATCCGGTGGATGTGGGCGCGGGGTTCTTCGAGGCGTGGCGCGTCAATACACTGGCGCGCGCGCGCGCGGAGCTTGGGTTTCGCGATGAGTCTGAGATTCAGATGCAGCAAAATACCCTGGTCGTGATTTACGGGCCGTCCAAGGATTCGGCCGATCGGCGAATTGGGCGGCGCGCGCATGTCGATAAGGGGCGCTTAAAGACGGCGCTCTCGGATCTGTCGGGTTCGCCGTTGGACGTGAGTACGCCGGATGCGAGCGCACATTTTGTGTCGGGTAAGGCGCAGGTGACGGTCGATGAGGGGGAGTCGCGCATTGCGAATCACTCCGGCAAGGCGGCGCGGGTGAGTGCGCCTGATGGCAGCGGGGCGGTGGCGGTGAAGGCCGGGCAGGGGACGCGCGTGCAGCGCGGAAAGCGCCCCGAAAAGCCGCGCCCGCTGCCCGCGACGCCCGTCTGGGATGATGCCTTTTCGCCCGCTGCGCTGACCTTTATGGGCGGAAGTGCCACGGTCGATGCGGCCTGGAAACCGGTCAATAACGCCCATGCGTATTATGTCGAGATCTCGCGCGGTGTGCGCCAGCTTGACGTGCTCTTCTCCAAACGCGTCGCGGCCACGACCCATGCGCTGCAGATGCAGCAGCTTCCCGCGGGGCGCTATTATGTGTCCATCGTCGCGATTGATAAGACCGAGTTCGAGAGTATTCCCTCCAAGCTGCGCCGGCTTCGCGTCTATGAGTTGGGCGTGAATCCGAGCCAGATTATCGACGCGTCGGCGAATCAATTCATGCTGGGCACCCCGTTCAAGGCGCCGCGCGGCATGCAATGCCAGATCGGTGAGGGCGAGTTTGATGAGTCTATTCGACTGCAAGAGGTTGGGGAGCAGCAGATCCGATGCAAGGACGAAACCGCCCAGGTGCAGATGATCGTGCATGCGATGGAGCCTCAGGTTGAGGTGCTGGAGGTGAGCGGCGGCGAGGTGGTGATGCGCCGGGGCGAAACGCGCTCGGTGGACGTGAAGTTCAGTCCACGATTGCCCTCAAGCCTGCGGGTTGAGGGCGGCGAAGGGGTGGTGCTTAAGGCGCAGAAGCTCGACGCGCAGACGATGCGTGTGACGGTCGCGGCGCGCCCCAACGCGGCCATAGGCGCGTCGGATATCGGCATCTTCTTTGAGGATCTTCGCCTCGGCGGGTTGGCGGTTTCGGTGGAGCCTGGCGAGGCGCTCGCGCCTGCGATGCCCACCGAGGAGTTCGTGGCACCGGAGTATTTGCTCAGTGTTTTGTTGGGTTATGACCTGGTCGGAGTTGACTCGTATTGGGGCGATGATTTCCCCGCGACGGGCGCCTCGATCGAGGTGGGTTTAGGGCTGGTGCCGACGCGTTATTTTGCCGCTGAGGCGCGCCTGGGGCTGTCGAGCCATATGGGGGATAGCGCCGAGGTTATTCTGGGGGCGCGCGCCCAGGCAATGGCCGGGCTTTTTGAGCGCGCAGCGGCGCCGTATCTGGGCATGGGCGCGGGCTGGAAGACGGGGCCGGAGGCGCGCTTCGGGCTTCGGCCGAGCCTCGGGGTGATGCCGCAAATTGGCGAGTCGATGCGACTTCGGGCAGAGGTCGGTGCGGATCTTACGCCGGTAAGCGGCGCACTGCGGGTGCTTCCTGAGTTGCGCGTCGGAGCGGCCTGGAGTTTCTGATTTCGGCGATCATTTAGCAGGCATCGGTGGCGGCCTGCAGTTCGGCGGTGATCTGCGCGCGCTCTTCTTCGCGCCAGGCTTGCAGCAGGTGTGCGACGATCTCCGCGCGCTTGGCGGGAATGAGTGTATCCCATTCGATATCCAGAATCCGCGCATAATTATAGACGCGCTCGCAGCCAAAGCTTGCCGCGCCTGCCTGCAGGGTGTGCGCGGCGCGCCGGGCGGTGGCGAGGTCCGCGCCGTTCTTGAAGCTCGCTTCGAGGTCGGCGCAGAGCAGGTCGGTCTGGGAGATATGCGCAGCGAGCAGGTCGCGATAGGCGGCGGGCGATTGCGCAAAGAGATCGCGCATCTGGTTGATGGCCGTGTGTCCGACGCGCGCATCAACTTCGCCGGAGTCGCGCATGGCGCCGCGGGTCAGCGCGCTGCGCAGTGACGCAACCGTCAACGGTTTGGTCAAAAAGTCGCGAAAGCCCGCGTTGCGGCAGCGCGCGCGCAGCTCGGGTTGAACCGAGGCGCTCATGGCGACCCACCAGGTATCGCGGGTGTCGACCTGGGAAATGACTTCCAGACCGCCAAGCCCCGGCAGGTTGATATCGAGCAGGGCCACGTCAAAATGCCCCAGGCGCAGCGCCTCCACGGCTTGCGGCCCGGTGCTCACGACGGTCGGCGAATAACCCAGCCCGGCGAGCATCCCGACGATGACCTGGGCGGAGACGGTATCGTCCTCGGCGATGAGGATGGACAGCGGGTTTGAATCCGCCATGGAGCGCCGCCATCGGCCGCTTCGCAGGGTGCGGCGGGGATCATCGTCGAGCATCTCTGTGAGCAGTTCGCGCAGGGTGCCGCGGGAGAAAGGTTGGATCAGAAGGTTCGTGTCTTCGTCGAGATCGTAGGCACGCGGGTCCGAGAGCCAGACGACCTCGACACGCGCGGCGTGTTGGAGGGCGTTGGGGGGCGCGGCGAGCGCGACGGTCTCGTCGGAGAATTGGAAGATGATATCGGCCGCGCGCTGCGCCGCCGCGTCCGAGAAAGTGGAAGCATCGGCCAGCATAGTGCGCAGGCCCAGCTCCTCCAACAGCCCGGCCAATGCCATGGATGCCGCGGGTTTTGAGCCGCATATCAGCGCTGTTTTCCACGGCAAACGGGGCAGTTCGGGGGCATCCTTGACGAGGATATCGAAGTTGAACGCGACCGTGAAATTGGTTCCGACGCCGACTTCGGAGTCCACGCTGAGCTCGCCGCCAAGCGCCTGGGTCAGTTGGCGCGCGATGGAGAGTCCCAGCCCAGAGCCGGGCTGGCGGTTGGCGGTGGATTCTTCGCGTAGAAAGGGGGTGAAGATCGTCTTGAGTTGCTGCTCACTCAACCCGGGGCCGGTGTCGGAGACCGAAATCTCGGTGCGCTCTCCGTGCTGCTCCAGGGACACGCAGACTTCGCCAACCTCGGTATATTTGATTGCGTTGAGGATCAGATTTGCCAGTACCTGTTGCAGGCGAAGCGCGTCGGTTTTGACCAGATACGGGACCTCTGCTTCACAGAGGAGGACGACGTTGAGGCCGCGCTCGCGCGCCAGGCCCTGATAGCGCATCAATGTCTGCAGGACGACGTCTTCGAGGTCGCATGCCGCGGGGGTGGCGATGAGTTGCTGGCCGGACAGAAGGCGATAATAGGTCAAATAATCGTCGACCACCCGCGACAGGACCTGCCCGCTGTCGGAGATGGTCTGCACGATGCGGCGCTGTTCGCGGCTTAAGGAGGTATTCTCGAGTAATTGGAGCATGCCGAGTACGCCGTTAAGGGGCGTGCGGATCTCGTGGCTCATCGTGGCCAGAATCTCGCGGGCGGACTCGATATCGTCGCGGATGGGCGCCGGTTCGTTTGGGGCGTGGTTTGAGCGTGCGCCTTCCAAGGGTATGACGTCGAGCTCAGCGATCTCGTCATCATCGGCACGCCGTCTATTGCGTGCGGCGAGCAGCCAGGTGGCTGCGATGGCGGTTGCAATCCCCAGGATTACGATCAGCGCCATAATCAGTAGTTCGAAATATTTCACGCTGAGATCCTCTGAGGCGATGGGTCCTATGAAACAGGATGGGGAACACGCCTAATTCTTGGCACGTCTCCTACCCTTGGGCAACTCTCAGTGCTCAGAAGACCCTCCGAGAACGGACTTGCCTCAGAAGTTTGCTGTTTCAGATGATATTGTTCACATCTTTGGCTCTCCTCAACGCGCGCGCGCGGCAAAGACGTGTTAGAATCAAGCCTGATTGATATTAAAGAGTTCCTGACGGCGAGGTATAAAGTGATGAATTCGTGGCGCATATTTGGGTGCGCGTTGGTGGTCTTGGGGCTTGGTGCGGGATGCAGTGCGCCTGGGTATCAAATGCCTGATAGCGCAGCCGCCTATTCGGGGGATGAGCGCGCGTCCGTGGCGCGCTCGGAAAGTGAGGAGGCTAATGAGTCGATGGCGGACGCGTCGTCGTCGGGTTCTCAGTTTCATGATTTTAGCGATATGAGCGCTCGGGAAGCGCCGGCTCCGCAGGTGCCTTCGCGGCAAGCTCCGCAGTCGGCTCCGCAGGCTTCATCGCCGGGGACGCCGGTGCGAGGCGCGGGCGCGCCGCCCGTTGATACAACGGGCGGGCAGGCGGCCACGTCGAGTTCATCGGCTGCGGGCGAGGCAGCGCCCAAGAAGGCGCCGCTGCTCATCTATAATGGGACGGTTTTGCTGGCGCTCTATGACGTTGCCGAGACCCAGAAGACGATCATCGAGTTGGTGGAGGGCGAGGGCGGTTGGGTGTCCACCCGAAGCGTCAGCGCGCTTGTGTTGCGTGTCCCGGCGGCGCGCTTTCGCGATATGCTCGACCAGCTTTCCAAGATGGGGGACCTGCTCGACCTGCGCTGGCAGGCCGAAGATGTGACCACGGCAGTGCGCGATACACGGATTCGTCTGGACAGCGCGCTGAAAATGCGTGCGCGGCTCGAAGAGCTTCTTGGCAAAGCCCAAGACGTCAAAGATGCGTTGGCCATCGAGCAGCAACTTGCCCGGGTCATCCTGGAGATCGAGCGGTTGCAGGCGTCGCTTCGTGGCTATCAAGAGCGCATCGCGTATTCGACCATCAACGTGGAGTTTCGGGCCAAGACCAAGGATGAAGTCCCGGCTCAGGAGTATTCACTGCCCTATTATTGGCTCCAGGAGCTCGGCGTGAACCGGCTTCTTCAGATCCCCAGGAGGTAAGCGATGCGTGCGAATTCGATGATTATAAGAAGATTGTTTCGGGGGCTGGGCCTGCGTGTAGGACTGTTGGCGGGGCTGCTCGTCGCGCTGAGCGGGTGTGCCAGCTCGCCGTTCGTGATTGATACGCCGCCCGATATGGTCGAAGTCACCACGGAGCGTGACCCGGTATTCAACTATCGCGCGACGTCGATGGAAGGCGCCGTCTTGGGTGTGCGCGTGCTCGATGAGCCTGCGGGAAAAGACGTGGAGTCTCCCGGGCAGACCTTCTGGGTCGACGCGATTAAGCGCAATCTGAGGGTGCATAAGGGTTATGCGCTGACCGGCGAAGAGGCGATCAAGTCGGCCAACGGCGTCCCGGGCACGTTGCTCAAATTCGGGCGCGACCAGCGCAGCGAATCCTATATCTATTGGGTTGCGATTTTTCGCACCGATGCGAATCTTCACCTGATCGACGCCGGTGGACGGGCTGAGCACTTCACGCAATCGCAGCCGGCCATCGAGAAGGCCCTGGCAAGTTATAAGGTGAATCCGTGAGTTTGGGTCGATATGGTGGAGGTATGCGATGAGCGTGGATGCCGTGTCGGATCATCCAAGGATCATTTCGCTGCGCGTGGGTCTTCCGAAAGAGTACGGAACACCGGGCGCGACGGAACCGATGCAGCGGCCGTGGCGCACCGGGTTTATCAAGTACGCGGTCCAGGGGCCGATCTTTTTGGGGCGCACCAATCTTGTGGGTGACGGCCAGGCCGATCTGCGTTTTCATGGCGGCCCCGACAAGGCGGTCTGCGTTTACCCAAAGGTGCGCTATCCGTACTGGCGTGAGCGCCTGGAGCGAGAGCTTCCCTTTGGATCCTTTGGCGAGAACTTTACGGTCTCGGGTCTCGATGAGCAGAGCGTGTGTATTGGCGATATCTTCCAGGTGGGTGGGGCTCTGGTCGAGGTCTCGCAGCCGCGCTCACCGTGTTGGAAATTGGCACGGCGATGGGGCGAAAAGGAGCTCGCAATCTGGGTCCAGCAGACGGGATTTACCGGCTGGTATTTGCGGGTATTGGAGGAGGGTGAGGTGGCGTGCGGGCAGGCGCTGCGGCTTCGGGAGCGGCCCCATCCGGAGTGGACGATTCTGCGTGCGAATGCGGTTCGCTACGATAACGATCGTGACCTTGAAGACGCCGCCGCGCTGGGAAATCTATCTGCCCTGGGGGAGAGTTGGAGCACGAAGCTCCTACTCGCCGCCAAGCGCCAATTGAGCAGCGATGAGTCCGCGCGGTTGATCGGAAGGAATGAGGATAAGCCCTGAGTGCCAATGCCCGGCGCCCCTTTAATGCAAAGGGGGCCGGGCATTGGCGTGCGGAAAGTTTGCGCGCTGCCATGGCGCCTTAGCGGCGCTTCTGGGCGTTGGTGAATGCGTGGCGCGCGGCCTCGCGGTATGGGCCGAAGGTGCTATTGCCATATTGCGACTCGTAGGAGGCGCGCAACTCGGGCTCGATCTCGTCGAAGCTTCGATTGGAGTAACGATTGCTCGTGCCAAACGCGTGTCCGTAACGATAGGCGGGGCTATAATCGTCAAAGCTTCCGAGATTGGCGTAGTTCCCTTGATAATGCTCTCGGAAGATTGACTCATTGCTGTCAAATGAGCGCTCGGTGCCGATTTCCTCGTTGAGTGAGTCGATATCGACGACGGCCTTTCGCACGGTGTCGTGGATGGTTTCCTCGTGCTCCTCGACGGTGCGTTTTGCCACGAACTCGTCGTCCAGGCGCACCTCCTTTTCGACGACGGGTTCTTCGGCGTATTCGGTAAACTCCACCGTTTCGTCTTCGAAGAGGTCGTGGTCGATATCGGCGTCCTCGACGCGGTCGATGGGGCGGCGCTCGATTTTGATCTTGTCGGAGCGAAGGGTGATATCCTCGTCGACCGCTTCTTGTTCGACGTGCTTATGCAGGCGCACCTTGCCTGTGGCGACGCGTCTTTTGCCGATCTTCAACTCCTCATGCGCCTCCTGGAGACCCTCACCGGGGTGGTCGATCGGGGTATTGATGCGCGCGGCACGGGCGACGTCGTCGCTGGCGCCCTGGTAGCGGTCATGCATGTCATCCTTGAGGTGCACCGAGTCGGGTGTCTGCTCGTCATAGAAATGCTCGTCATGCCACATCTCTCGGCGCTCATCGAGGTCAACGGCCTCCTTTTCCTCCATGAGCTTGGTGATCTCATCGATCTTATGGTCATCATCGCAGCGGGCGAGCACGATATTTCCGCCCATGCTCACCGCGCGGGCGAAGTCGCGTGAATCCTTGTCCGAGACGCCCCAGTTTCGAAGATGTGCGGCCAGGTTGTCGCCGAGGTCCTTGGCGTTGCGATCCCCGAGATTGAGATTCCAGGGGTCGCTTCGCTCGTCGAGGCGTTTCCAGGTCAGAAGCTCCACATCGCGCTCCTTGATGCCGCGTTTTTTGATCTCTTGATGGAGGAATTGTGCCGATTCTTCTTCGTCGAATAATCCAACGATGGTTGTGCTCATGGCTCTCCTTTGATCTGTATAAGTTAGACAGCCCGCAGTTTCGGGGCCGACAGAATCGATTTGGCCTGCGGACTCGCCGCAAAATTTAAGAAGAGCTTGGGTCTCCCGAAGCGTCGAGTCCGCCTCATCTTAGGTGGAAAACTTAGGGAGCCATGGGCGATGGTCAACCTTTTGCTGGGGTCAATCTTTTGTTGGGATCAACCGGCGAGGAATCCACCGTCGACGGGAATCGCAATGCCGGTCACAAAGGATGCCTTCTCGGAGCTCAGCCAGATGACCGCGTCGGCGATCTCTTCGGGGTTACCCATGCGCCCCACCGGCTGCATGGCGACGTATTGGCGCGTGGCCTCTTCGCTCTGCTGGGTGGTGCGCTGGACCATGGGGGTGTCGATGACGCCGGGGCAGATGGCGTTGATACGCACGCCGAGCGGGGCATATTCGAGGGCGGCGGATTTGGTCAGCCCGATGACGGCGTGCTTGCTGGCCACATAGGCGGGCAGGTTGGGAAAACCCTGTTTCCCGGCGATCGACGACATATTGATAATGCTGCCGCTCTTGGCCGGGGCCATCAATTCGAGCTCTCGGCGCATGCAATAAAAGACGCCGTCGAGGTTGATGCCGATGGTGCGCCGCCAATTCTCCAGCGTGCAATCGCCGGTTTTCGCCTGCGCGCCCTCGATGCCGGCGTTATTGCAGGCATAGTCCAGCGAGCCGTAGGTTTTTTTCAGCGTCTCAAAGAGCGCGTCAACCTCTTCGAGCGAGGAGACATCGGCGTGCACATAGATGCCTTCGCCGCCCATCTGCTGAATCGCGGCAAGGGTCTGTTCGCCGCCGGCGTCGTCGACATCTGAGACGACCACTTTGGCCCCCTCGCGTGCGAAGGCCAGGGCCGTGGCCCGTCCAATTCCGGCGGCTGCGCCGGTTACCAGCGCGATCTTTCCTTCGAAGTTTCGGTCAGACATTTGCTCTCCCTGAGTTTAATTGGGTTTTTAGATTATTAAGCAACAAATTAAGCTGAGAATGGCCGCGATTTGCGGCCGCTCTCAGCTTGATTTCTGGTTATAGCATACTTGCGATCAGTGGTGCGAATGCTCTTCGGGCTCGTCGCCGGGCATCTGCACCATGGTGATGGGACACTGGCCATGGGCGTCCATGGCCTCAAAGAGCGCGTCGGCCTGGGCGGGGTCTTTGGGGGCGAAGGTCATGCGCATGCCGCCGTCGATTTCTTCGGTAGCCACGGTGACGTCGGTCAATAACTGCATGACTTTCTCGTGTGCGTCCTTCTGTTCCTGGGTCTTTTCACCGTGCATGGCGCCGTGGTGCATCTGCGGGTGATCGCCGCCCGCTTGCCCGTGCATATGCGCGACTTTTTGGACGCGTGCGCGAAGTTCATCGAGGTCACCGGTGGTCTTGAAGTCCATGGCCACCGCGCCGTCGAGTTGGACGAGGTCACGGGTGGTGCCTTCGACGTGCATCGGGCAAATCTCGGCCATCGAATGCGATTCCTTGGTCGGATCGGCCTCGGCGGGTTTGCCTTCGAGTTTGTGTTCGGCGTGCTCATGCGTCGAGGCTTGCGTCTGCTCTGCGCTCTCGGCAGGCGCTTCGCTCTGTGCGCTGCTGGTGGTGCTGCAGGCGCTCGCGCCAATCAGAAGTGTCATCGAAATCATCATCATCATATTGCGAAATGTCATGGTGCGTCCTTCAAGTGGGTTAGAGTGAGTCGGACCAGGGCCCCATTCATCTGGGGAGCCGAGAGGCGGTAGGCCTGGTTAAGCTCGGCGCGCGCAGTCATATGGCACGTTACCCGGAGTGTGGACTTCTATATACCGGTATCGAAAGAACCAAGCTAGGGGCCGAGAAGTCGCACTCGGACGTCCGAGTTGCGTATCGGGGCGTGATGACGTCGTGCTCGGGCGTCCGAGTTGGTGTGTAAGTGGGACAAGAAGTCTCACTCGGGCGTCCGAGTTGGTGTATGAGTGGGACAATAAGTCTCACTCGGGCGTCCGAGTTGGTG
>Ga0209075_1004168_pt1 | contig 11694 bp, 10 predicted proteins | sample Stecom2011_FD_187523 | JGI IMG/M metagenome (GOLD analysis project Ga0209075, IMG submission 187523) | Agricultural soil microbial communities from Utah to study Nitrogen management - Steer compost 2011 (SPAdes) (version 2) | ecosystem: Environmental > Terrestrial > Soil > Agricultural land...
GCCAAAAATGCAAATCCAACCAGCGCCAAGAAACGCACCAACTGATAAAAGCCGTAGGGCATTTTCAGCAGGCAGAGGAAAAGGAGGATGGATAGACTGGTTTTTATAAGATTAGATGTCATTTTCAGCTTCAATTTTAAATTCCATATAAACTGGCAAGTGGTCGGATATTTCCTGGGCTCTTTTTAGATTATCACAATTTTGCACGAAGTCTAAACTTCTAGCTTGAAGCATTTTAATTCCTGGCAGAAAGTAAATATTGTCAATCGCTCGGCTAAGATAATCACCGTTCTTGCACTTCCTTCTTAGAGTAGTTCGCTGGTTACTTAAAGCATTTCTGAAGCCATTTCGATAGAGTGGTCTCCACACATCGTGTCTTTCTGTGAGATTGAAATCGCCCGCAATGATAATCCGATCGGAATCCAATCGCTTCGGATAATCGATAAAATGAATAATCTCCTCCTCTGGCTTGTCTTTATATGTGCGTGAATGATAATTCACCACATAAAATGTCTTAGACTTTCCCTTAGCCTTAAAAGCAGCTATGTAAGGCTCCCGATAACATATATCTTCCAGTTCTTTGTCTAAATACGCTCTGTGAATCAGACTTACTCTCGAAGTTTTCCAGAAGAAGGCGTAGCGTTCGCTAATATTTGATGAGGGACTTTTAGTTGGATCACTAATTTGATAATCCCATTTAAAACCCATTCGATTGAGCTCATCTGCAATTTTCGCGACCGCCTGTGCCCCACTAGGGTTAATAGCCACAACCTCCTGAATAGCTACTATGTCGAAGTCTCTTACTATGTTAGCTATTTCTAAAATATCTTCAGGAGTTTTTGTTCTTCCCAAGTATTGAATATTCCAAGATACAATAGAGATTCCTTGACTAGAAGTATTAAATCTGGTTTTAGGTAAATTAGATGAATTGAGTTCTTTATTTTGTGGAATTACACGTTCAATGTGTTCCTGAACTTCACTTTGATTACTTCCTCTTGCTTCAGACTGGATTGCTCTTTTACATCCAAGACTAAATAGTAATAGTACTAATGATAGAAAGAAAGACTTATTTGAAAGTAATCTCATTTCTATCGTAATCAATATTTATTTCCCCAAATTGTTTCAAGGCTGATTGACCCAGTAGTAATGGAGCCTCCAAATTATGAACTACAGAAGCTTCTACATCATAAATCTCTTTATTGCCTATTTTAACCTTCTTAAGATTAATCAATGTTCCTTCTGAAATCCCCCCAGTTGCATCTTGGAATTGGATGATACCCAAAATATCATCTTCTGTTATTTTACCCTGTTTAATCAAAAATATTACCTCAGTTTCAGAGATCGAAATACTACTTGCACCTGTATCAAAAATGATATCCATATTAATATCATTAATTTCTATTGGAATGGTGTATACTCCTCCAGCCTGGGTCATTTTAACAATATTAGTTCTACTTTTAATTGTACCATCATCAATCTTCCGAGTATAAGTTTTAACCTTACTAGAGTTAATTGGTGCGTCCAGCCGCGGCGAAGGCCTCTTACAATTGAAAAATATAATTAACACCAAAAAAAGTAGGATGTTTCTGATCATAATTTATTAGTTACTTTAGGTATAATCTGGATTGAAAATCTTTTATTATAAGCTTCTACGTCCTCTCTTGCATCGTAATCTCCTGTAGCTCTATTTTCTCTGCAAAGACCATTATACCCACTACCGGAAATAAGAACTTCGACATTATTTTTCCTAAAAGTTATTCCGTTATTTTGCCATAAATTGTATACAGCTAGAGCTCTTTCATAAGAAATCTTATATCCATTAATATCATCTTTACTGTATTTTTTATCAAAGGTATTAGCCATATTCCCTTCTATGACTAATAAATAAGAAAAGTCCTCATTAGTTTTTTGCAAATCATCTAGAAATGATTCAATTGTTTTTCCAACCTCTAAGGTAGCCGCGATATGTTCCTTTAGAATGACTGTTTTTCCAGGTTCGAATATCTCTACCCCTCTTAAGCTTCTTGCTACAAACTTCCTACACTCTTCTAAATAAATAAAGTTTCCATCCTTTTCAAGGGGTTTAAATTGTTCTTCTAATTGAACTATTTTCTCAAGATCCTCTACTTTAGCTATGATTTGTTCACGCTCTCGCTCTAAATTAACTTGCTCCATCTTTAAATGAACCACTGTTAACACAAATAAAACAAGCATCACGAAAAAAAGAGTGGTCATTAGATCACTATAACCTACCCAGAAAAAATCTCCTTTATTTTTTTTAGACATTTATAACAGATATTTATAAATGAATAACACGTATGTAACAATTACAAGAACTGAAAATAATATTCCCCCAATTATTACTGCAATAGGTATTTTTGGTAATTGAAATTGAATTGGCTTATTGGCTATCTTTTGAAGCATCTGATTGATTGTTTCATCTTGAGATCTCACTTTGCTTTTTAAATCTCTAATCTCCTCAGGAATAGCCTTTACCTGATTAACTGCATCACCATATTTTACCATATCATTTTTAATTGATGCAATGTTTTGACTTTCGTCATCAAATATTTCAGTTGTTTTTTCTTTTAAGTCTGTATACATATTCTCAAAGCCGAGATGATACTGTTTAAGCGTCTCTTCAAATGCTGCATTGACTTTCACATCCTGCTCACTAAATCTCTTCAGTCTTTCCTCAAAAGATTTTTTTAAAGCATCAATCATTTCTCTAGTGGATGAGTCAAAATCAGCCATTTTATTACTAAAAGCCTGCTCCCTTCGTTCAAACTCTGAAAAATGGCTTTGAAGGTACCTCGAACTTTCTGCAATATTTTTTGCATTTGAATCGAAATTATCAACGATTGTAGCTATTTGCCCTACTTTATCCAACTGACTTGAAACCGTGAAGTTTAATTGTTGGGTGTTTTTTAAAAGTCCACTAACGTTAGATAAATATTCTGATAAGTCTTTAAGTTTAGAAAAAGATGAGTCTATCTGTTTCATTACTTTGATATTATATTTGGCCATGTTTGAAACATCAATACGTTTCAACTCCTCCACAACTTCTAATTGACTCTCAAAGGTTTGTCTAACTTCATTTATAACTCCATCAAAACGAGTCATATTAATAGAAAACCCATCATTGAACTTTAATAGATTTGCCTGTAAAGTTTGTAAGCTAGATGCTGTATTCTTAGATAGAATAGGTAATAACTGGGTTTGAACAAACGTGAAAAAATTATTTTTATCATTTTCTGTTTGTTGACGATTGGAATAAAATAAAAATGAATTTATTGTTGTAAGAAAAAGACCTGTAGCACTAGCGACCATCGCAATCTTAACCCCTGCTAATAGAGCGTCTACTCCAGCTAAAGTACTATCTGGCGTCTGTGCAATTGATTCTGCTGCTCCTTGAGGCTGGATTGTAGCTTCTGCCAAACTAGGCATAGCAATCAAACCAATAACAATCCCTAACATTGTTCCAAACAACCCCAGATAAAGTGGAATTGGCAAATTACTATTGATAGTCGCTTCTTCATTATCAACATGTCTATCTACAATATCTTTTATTAAATTGAAGTCACTTATGGCACCTTTATTCCTGAGTAAATAGTTGTTAATTGCATTTAAAATATTTTTAAACGTACCACTTACTTCTCCTGTACTTTCAATTAGTGATATTGCTACTTTTTCATTATTCATAACAGATAATTTTAGGAGAATAGATCTTTTTTTTGATCATTATTATGCTTGTCCACTTCATATAGATTATCCTCAGATTCAATTGAATTTTTCTCCTCATTTTCTGAAGCTTCATCTAAATTTTCTGATAGGTCATCATCAATATAAGTTTTGATATATTCTATTTCCTCAGTTGGATGTTCCTTCAGGTTCTTTAAAAGATACTCCGGACTCTTTGTAGCTATATCGTCTTGATCAACATCTAACTCCACTATGGAAAGCTCTGTATTCCTGGCTATCATGTTTTTATATGCCAAAATCTTAGTGAGATTCTTAATAAAAAAGAATAATTGAACACATATTATAATGCCTACAATGACATAAATTATGGTATCGTGACCATCCATATTGCATACTTTTTATTGAAACTTTATTAGTGCTTTTTCCAGTTCATCCACAACCCAATAACCATCTCTAAAATGCGCTATTCCTTTGCGTTCAGTGATTATCTCCCTACGAAAGTCTTGATTACTATTTGCATTATTACACACTCTATATAAGTAATCATCAGGTGCATTTGTTATCTCCTTTTTCATAAAATCACTTGCGAGTATAACCTCGAAAGATGCAGTAGATTCCGATTCGTCTGAATAATTAAACTTAAAAACAGTCTCCTGTTCTATTACTTTATCTGTTACCTCAACAAATCTTCTGTCTGGTGTTGGTTTTCCTGCAAAAAATTCTTTTGATTTAATAGTTTTTTGAGAATTCGGGGGACCTAAATCAATTTCAGGTGATAGTATATCTGGTTCTGGTTTAGTCCTTTCTTTTATCTGAATTTTTGGTTCAACAACAGAATTTTTAATCATTGCCAATTCAGATTTCAGATTATCTATTTCTGCCGATAATTGGGCATTACTTCTCTTCAACTTACCCACTTCCTTGCGTAACCCAGGTATTAATGTATTTTGATTGTTCTGTGCATTTGATTTATTTGAATTATGGTCGAAAGACCGTCTTCCACTTGGGCGTCCTCGATGCTTTCTTCTATTCCTAATTAAAATCAATACAAGGAGCATTATTAACAAAAGCAACAACACTCCGATTATCATCTCAAAATTACTAAACCCCTTAAAAAATATAAATGACAAATAATTCATCTTACGTTCTATTAACTATTTTAAAAGCTAATTCTCCTAAACTTCCTACTAATGGATAAAAGAAAAAGGGTTCTGCAATTTCTTCTTCACTATGGTCTTCTAATTCTTTTAATTTTTCTTGAATTCCCATTTTCATTGCATTAACCATCTTTCCTTCTAAAAACTCCTTAGTAAACTTGGTTATACTGTTTTCTATACCAAAATTATCTTTAAAGGAAATTCGTTTTGATGAGTTTAAATCGAAAAATATTTCTAGAAATGATTCAAAATCTTTTAAAGCTCGAGGTTCTAATGAATCTGTATCACTATACGTTAAGTTAGGCGTATTACTTGTAAGCGTTTCTCGATTAACCAAAACTTCCTTTATATCATTAAGCTCAACCTCATTACTTTTGGAATAATAAATGGCACCTTTACTTGCAATTTCTTTTGGATTATCTTCTAATAAAATTTCTATGGACAAGCTATTTTGAGAGTTAGAGATCTTTGAGAAAATCTCTGAAGTCAAAAGTTTCAATGTTTTTTTATCTTTTGAATCGTCTAGGATAGTTAATAATTTTGAGGCTGTTCCTGAAAAAGAAATAGATGATGGCATTTCTAACTGTCTTGCCTTAAAAAGTTCAGCTAAATGATAAATATGAGCAGCATAAAACAATAAGAAAATCATTTTCAGCTCCCTATCAGCCTTTAAGGAGTCTAAGAAACTTATTTCCACTTTATTTTCTTTTACAAGTGGATGATTTTCAATACTAAACAAGCTGTTTATTGCATCATTTGAATTGTTCCTAGATAAAATAGCATGCATAACATTTGACAAATCATTAAATTTGTTATCCTGAAGTTTCATTGTAAGAAGTCTTGCGTACTTTTTAACAAATCCATTTATGTTTATGTTTCTATTATAGTTGTCTCCAAAAATTGCATCACCGGCAAATTTATAAGACGTAAACAATATTGGTTTTTCACCTTTATAGATAGTAACATCGGCAGTACCTCCTCCAATATCAATAGAAGCTATTGGCTTTTCTAATGCAGCTTTCCCTTTCTCATTAATATAGTAGTAGAATGGAGTAAGACTTTCGCAGACCTTAGAGATTTCAACATTTTCACCTAAGTATGTATTTATAATTTCATTCCACTTTGTTTCCAAACTATTTAATTCGAAAGTCATCATACTTGCTGGATACGACCAAATAATTTTGGTTTTATTTAGGTCTCCATTATTTAATAAAATCTTGTTCCTGATCATTTTAATCAGTTGCTCAAAAAAACTTTGCATTATAGCACCACTACTATCTTCTCTGTTCCACTTCAAATTTGTTTTAATCTCTGTATTTAAAGCAAAAGACCCTTTTTCATATTGAAACGGAATGGCAATATTAGACATTGCGAACAGCGGTTGCGAAAAATTTGTTTTATTATGATAAGCCATTACCGTTCGCTGAGGGAACTCGTACATACCTCCTTTTTCAATAATATTGGGTAGTAAATCTATATTTAGTAATTTTAAGAATCGTTCATCATGTTTTTCATCATCTATTAGATGTCCTAAATGCTTTCCTTCGCTCTGGCTTAAATTAAATGGAGTAGAGATTCCTTTGTTTTTAGAGAATTCAATGTGAGTGTTTGTAGTTCCAAAATCTATAGCAACTGTAAATTGATTGCCTCCACCATGTACGTTATGATCAAACTTCGGGACCAAAATTCCATTTGCAAATTTATTAGACACCCGGATAAAGTTAAAATTGTCATTAACCACAAACCCCTGCATATTTACGTTTTCCTCATCCTTATTACGTCTTTTCGATTCCTGTACTGCATCCACAACCTCGTTATTAGAGCCATAGAACTGAATGCGATAGGTGTTTCCATCTAATAAAGGATTTGAGTCTGCATCATAAAATGCAACATTATATTCTGCCTTTATTTTGTCAGGAAATGAATAAAAAGGTGTTATTCCTAAATTAATTTTATTTTCAATGATAGCTCCCTTATTCTGAGCCTCGTCAAAATCTGGCTTAACCCCATGATTTATAGGATTATAGTACGTTCTCCTATATGTAATATGCTTATTATTTTTAATAGGTAGTCTTAGAAATACATCAACATGACCATTGGCCAAAGTCTTTATTTCAAAAACTCGTTCTCCATTTATACTTTGTTTTAAGGTGTCAACAGAAAAATATTTGAAGAATAATGGTTTAAGCGGAAACAAATAACCATCATTAGAATCGCGATTCCCGCTCTTAAAATAATAGTCATCTATTGGTAAATGAGTCCGGATAAGAACAGGCTCCAAAAAGTCACTTATTACAAAATAAGGATATTGGGAGCCATCAAATGGAAGTCTTCTTTTAAATAGGCCTTCGGGAACATAGTTAGGAGCTTTTTTGGCTGTGTCCCAATCGTCAATAACATATTTAAAGTTCCCAGTAATTGTGTCATTAGGTAAAATAAGAATAGGCCTTTCATTTTCAATATTGATCGGTGAATTGAGAATGAAATCACTTTTATCAGGTTCACTACCCTTACTCTTCTTTAATTTCACACCTAAAACTTCCACTACTTCTCCACCACCATCAATATTTAAGTCTGATAAATTTTCATAAGAATCTGCACTTTGGGCATTTAATTCGGCCTTTAATTCTGTAGATAATTCTGGATAAACTTTAATTAGATAATCATTGAAATTTTTAAAATCAGTAGAGAAATATGGAATTGTTTTGCTTAATAAGAAAATATATTCAATATAAGCTTCTTCTCTTTTATGTAATGGACAAAAATCATCATCAAGCAAATGATCATTACCACTCATAAAACCGTCTAGCTCAAACTTATTGGCAGAAGTAAAAAACAAGGAAGCTGGCGATGTTCCACCTATAATATTTAAAGGCTTAGGTCCTGTTTTATAATTCAGCAAATACATTTTCTGCATTTTATCAAAATTATAGGTTACAGCATCCTGTCCTAAAAACAAACGAAGGCTCTCCCCTATAGACTTATGTCCAGGGTTGGAAGACGTCAACAAGTTTTGTAAGTCCACCTTCGGATCCCAACTAATAATTTCTATTTTATCTTGATATTTATCCATATCAAACAGTATCTGCCCTATATCTAAAGCATCAGAAACCATTTTATGATAAATGGTGTTCCCCTCCAAGTCTCTATTTGCAACTTCCTTAAAAGCTGTATTCACTAAATCAATTCTAGCAAATGGACTAGGTATAGATGTTATTTCTCTACTTGCATGCTCACCGTTGGGATCTTTTATTGCAGCTATGGCTTTATCATTTAAAGGGTTTGAGTTATCCCATCCATATAAGTCGGCTCCCTCATGAAATCTAAATACTTTAACACTCATAGCTTTTTATTTTTCTTGAATTAATGATTTGGTTGCATTATAAAACAATTCCATAAATCGATTTTCTGTATTTCTACCATCATTATCTTGTTTTAATGCCTTATTGAGGTACTCTACAAATCGCTCATAATTTTTCACTCCTTTCCAATTAGATCGCTTTAATGTAATCCCGTTTACGGCATTAAATATTTCATTGTTCGACAATTCTAAGGTAAAGGGAGAAAACCCTCTATTATTTGAAGACATCTGACTCAACCACGTCCAATATCCCTCATTAAAGCTCTGTAATTCTTTATAAAAATCTGTTCTCAAAAAATAAGAATTAAGTTTTAATACTATTGAATACTTCTGGTTAAAGGTTTTTGAAAATCTATTTTTCAAAAAAAGATGGAAAAGATAGTATTGTGTGAGAGGTTCAAATATTAAATGTTTTGTACTTTCATCTAAATCCGGAAAAGTTATATTATTTGAATTTTTATTAATCCCAAATTCTCTCACTTCGTTTTGATCAGAGGTAGAAGCATTGGCAAAATCGATAATCGCTAAGGCTGACGCTAACTCTATAAAATGTGCATCATTTTTCTGAGCTGTACTTCCTTCATTATTATCATAGTCTCTAGTTACATCATCGCCTATGTAATACATTGTATTAACTGCATTATTCACACCATGTTCATAATAATGCAGTGCGGCTTTGGTCTTAGAAATAAATGTAGATTTTTCTATTTCGCTATTATCGTCCTTTTTTACTCCGAAATAAGGTAAAACAGATATTGCGCCGATATCGGAATCTCGCAACAATTTATGATTATCTAAACTCGTGGATGCTTCGCGCAAATTCTTCAATAATAGCGGGAAGCCTGAAGCACCTGTCCCTCCAAAAATAGAGGAGATAATAAAGATGCGATCATTTTGAGAAAAGCTAGATGCAAAAGCCTTAAAATCATCCGATTCTTGGAATTGGTTTAGTACTACACTACCCATATTAGGATTTCCTTTAAAGCCAACGTCCATGGTGGCTTCTAGATTCCTTTCACTAAAAAGAAGTGATGTAAGGGCCATATTCCGACGATCCATAGAACTATAATCAATATAGTCTGTAAACTTTCTTTCAGAATTTAAAACCTTTATCCTAAAATTCGGGGTTTGGGATTCAATTTCTGTTTTAAAGAAAGAATTCTCGGTTGTATTGTCGAATGATAATGACTCTCTAATTTTCTGATAAGACCTCAGTATATTAGTTGTTAAACTAACATCTCCATTAGCTGCATCAGGATCTATTATGATAGGTACAATTTTTTCAGAATTACATTGTACTCCCGATGCGAGTAAATATGAAAGTGATTTTAGGACACGGGCTCCCGTGCCACCGATTGCAAAAACATATAGTTTAGACATAATATAAATTTAAAAAGGTACGTGGGATGAGTTGGAACTTTTCCATTTGAACATGCTTGAAAATATCAAAAAGAATAAAGCCGCAATCAAAAAGTTCATTCCTGAGAAATAAATAAGATCTATAAAGTAATCAGGTACTTCACCTCCAATTGATAAATAGTCGTCAACAATTGTATTGTAAGCGATTACGTATGCGAGAATGGATAGGATAATCGCGTTAACAACTAGAAATATTAGCCATACAGAAAGCTTCGCTGTTAGTGGCCTGTCTATAATATAATAATAAAGGATGACTAAAAATAAACTGATCAAACCTGTTAATCCGAAAACCCATATTGCGAAATCTAATCGCATAAGTTCGCTGTAAAATTGATCTGAATTGAGTTTAAATAAGTCATATAAAAGCTTGATAAGTTCTCCCATTATTGTCTTTGTTTATTTTTTACAACTACTATGATAATCAATGCGATAACTATTCCTAGCAACACGCTAAGAATAGCCCCACCTCCAAAAGTTGATTTTTCTTGATTGACATCTATTGAAATTTGAAAGTATTCATCGTTTAAACCTTGTTTGATTTGTGCTTCCTTAATACCCTCAACAATATATTTAAATCCGAAAGTTTGCGATTGCTTTAATATATTGGCTTCAATATCTCTATCATCTTCTCCATCTTTAATGGTAACATCTTCTAACCATTTCGGCAATTTCTTTTTTAATGATAACTCAATTACTCCAGCGTATGTACTTGGAAAAGATACTAGGAAAACATGAGTTGCATTTTTAGTCTTCTGAACATCATGCGATTTTATAACCTCCTCTGTTCCATCACTCAATTCGATTCTGTTATTATTAATTCGATGAATATCAATCAATTCAAGTCTATTATCACTTAAATAATAATTATCAATATCCATTAAATAGTCTGGAGGAACTGGAATATCCTTTAGATTAATTGCGACAGCTAATTCGAAATTAGATTTATTGCTCAACGAGTTTTTTACAGTAACTGATTTTACCAAAGAATTATTTAATCCACGATCCAAAGATTCAAACTGACCAATGTTTAAAGTAAATGGCAAAGCAGAATAATCCTTTATTTGCTTGACTGTGGGGGATATTTGGTAATCATTCTTTAGATCATAATTATCTATTCGTGGAACTATTATATCCGAATACGCTTTTACATTCTCTTCACTTCCTATAATGAATATATAATAAGGCCTTTGATTAATTCCGCTGACAGCTTTGTTATCATTGTCGAAATAATATGGTCCATGAAAATCACTTTCTAAATGAAAAATATTAACAGCTATAGATTTGGAGTGTTTATTTTTCTGAAAAGCATCTGTGATATTCATCCGCAAATGATTTAAACCCGTAATCACATCTGTTTTACCAGGAGAATAAATGAAATCAGCAATAAACACAAGGAGTTCATCTTCATCCCAATCTTCTAAAAGATCCTTAAATAATCTATCGAAATCACTGCTTCCTCGTCCTGTTCTATAATTTCCCCCCAAAGATTTCACATCAATATTATCCAAGTTGTTATCAATATTGACCTGCACTGAAGTGGTATTATTAATAAGCGATAATTCTACATTTTTTTTGCCGTAAGATCCTTTAGACGCAATTAAAAGTTCGTTGACAGCATTGCGAAAATTTGTATTTACAATCTTCTTCTCTGGAAGATATCCATACATACTTAGGGTGTTTTCTATGTATACTTTTACTTTCTCTATTTTAATAGGCATCTCTTCAGAAATCTCTGATGGCACTTGACTTTCCTCAGCAGTTACTGTTGAAGCAACCATTTCTCCTCTGCTAGGTTCTCGTGCACAAGCAATTAACAGAAACAGTAAAGGAAACAAAAAGATTCTTTTCATAAATTATTCACCTTTGTAGGATTTGATAAATATGGGGAGTCCCCAAACATAAAAAATCCATCCTTAAAATGTTAACTTTTAGTTAAAAATATTTTCAACGGCTATTAAATAAAAGCCAAAAGATTTCAAAGCTCCATTTTGAAAAATTCTTTCTATGCAAACCTAACACCAATAATTCCACAATTTTTACGGTTTCCCGTAAAAC
>Ga0209075_1004171_pt1 | contig 11688 bp, 11 predicted proteins | sample Stecom2011_FD_187523 | JGI IMG/M metagenome (GOLD analysis project Ga0209075, IMG submission 187523) | Agricultural soil microbial communities from Utah to study Nitrogen management - Steer compost 2011 (SPAdes) (version 2) | ecosystem: Environmental > Terrestrial > Soil > Agricultural land...
ATTTGCCGAAATTCATCATTAAACTCAATGCAGTCGAAAAGAACAGGTTTTGTATAGAGGAAAATATTTCCAGCGTGAAGATCTCCGTGGACATCCCGTTGATAACCTCTGTCTATCCTGTCCTGAATGTAGTCAGCGTTGTTTTGTAAAAATCGGTCACTCCATTCAATGGAACGGGATATTATTTCTGCACAACATTCTCCGATTTCGCTTTGGACAAAAAATTGAATTTCTTCGATATCGTTAAATAATGATTGCGCCTTCTTAATTTCAAAAGGCTTATAAATCACTTCAGATTTTTTATGAAAAGATGCAATTTCTTTGGCTAATAGATCAATGCTATCGGGCTTCACTTTATTTTGACGAAGCATTTTATCCATCCTTTTTGAAGACAACATCCTTTCCATTCTGACCGTGTACTCCACGATCTCCCCTTCACCTTCCCCAATGAACCAACCGCTCCTACCCTTGAAGACGGGCAGGACATCCAAATAGATCCTCGAAAAGCGTTGGTTGAGGACCAATTCTCTCTCACAAAAATGTCTTCGTTGCGCCAGTGTTGAAAAATCAAGGAAGGAAAGCTTTACGGTCTTTTTTATCTTGAAAACGTAGTTTTTGCTAAAAGCAATCCATGAGATATGGGTTTCATCGAATGACTCTTCCATGGATTCCCCAAGATAAACAGCTGACTGAAGGAAAAATTGGAATTCTTCCCGGTTCATATTAGGGGGAGATATTGTAAAGCCTCGTTTAACATATCTTCAATGTTGTGTTGCGTGGATGTTAACTCCAAATAAGGTAATGTGGGGGTTTCAAACTCCTTAGCCAACTTTTTATAAACCTCATAATCTGCATCACTGTCCTCTCTTGGTACTGAGATTCTCTCCTTAATTACCTCCTCGGATGCTATTACATTTATTTGGAAAAAGGGGATTTTCAGGTTTTCGGCGAGAGAAATAAAAGGAGCTCTAAGTTCATTTTTGAAAAAAGTAGCATCCAACACTACCGCATTCCCCTCCTTCAACGCCGTCTCAACTCGGCCCCTCATGCTTACATATATACTAAGTTTGTCCTCCCATTCGTATCTACGTATTGTCTCCGACTCCCGCCGAAGTTGATCACTGCCAATGTAGTGAGCATTGATCCTTTTGCAGAGTCTTTTCGCGAAATAGCTCTTCCCTGAGCCGGGAAGTCCCATCACCATAATCAGCATTCCTTTTCAATAATTTATTACCTAGAGGACTTCTGCATTAAATGTGTCACCCTGAGATAGATCCCCTGTATCAAAACCTTTCTTAAACCAACGCATTCTTTGTTCGGAAGTTCCATGGGTAAAAGAATCCGGAACCACCTGCCCTTGTGTCTGCTTTTGGATCCGGTCGTCTCCTATGGCACTCGCCGCCGTCAAGGCTTCTTGAATATCACCCTCTTCCAGAATATTTAAGGTATTCTTGGCATGATGTGCCCATACGCCAGAAAGATAATCAGCCTGTAGCTCTAGCCTGACTGACATCCTGTTGTACTCTTCTTGGCTTACCTGGCCGCGCAGGTTGTGGACCTTGTCTGTAATGCCCATCAACTTTTGGATATGATGACCCACCTCATGTGCTATGACATAGGCTTGAGCAAAATCTCCCGGCGCATTAAAGCGGTCTTTCAGCTCCTTATAAAAGCTGAGATCAATGTAAAGTTTTTCATCCCCCGGACAATAAAAAGGTCCTGAGGCAGAAGAAGCCGATCCGCAGGCAGATTGGACACTGCCCGTGAACAATACCAAAGTAGGCTCCCTATATCCCTCAATAAGTTGATTCCAAATATCTTCTGTGTCCTGAAGGACCACCGCACTGAATTCAGCCAGTGCCTCTTCTTCTGGAGTTCCCTGGTATTGAGAAACAGAAGCGGCTCCCATCTCACCCCCTCCGGTGAATTGGTGCAACAATGACAAAGGATTGGTGCCGGTGGCCCACATGATTGCAATAAATATCCCCGCCACCACCAGCCCTGTTTTTGAAAACAGAAACCTCATCAACAATCCCGCCGCCAGGGGGGAGAAACTTCCTCCTCCAAATGAGCCAGATCGACCTCTCCGATCTTCAACGTTGCTGCTTTTTCGTCTACCTTGCCATTTCATGGTATGATATTTATAGTTTAAAAGAATTGGGACCTATCCAACGAAAACTTGGCTTTCTCGGTCTGTGCATTACTATCAATGAATATACCTAATTGAAAATTAATAATGATATGCCATTTCCATTTATTATCTTGGGTCAGTCAATTCCAAGAAAAAACGGATCATTCAAAAGACACAACATCATAAAATAATTTTAGAAATAAAAATGATCACAGAACAGCAGAAAGAACAGATAATCAACCGCGGAATGAACATGGAAACCGTGGAAGAACAGATTAGAAATTTCGAGAACGGATTTCCTTTTTTGGATATTAAAGCAGCTGCAACAATAGGAAACGGCATCAAGTCACTCACCGATCAAGAGCTAAGTAATTATGTGGCTACTTATGAACGACTTTCACCTAACCAGCATATTGTTAAATTTGTCCCGGCAAGCGGAGCTGCCAGCCGGATGTTTAAAGATCTTTATTCCTTTCTTGAGTCGGAGAAGACTGACCTCAGTGAGGATGATTTTACCCGGGATTTTTTCGAGAACCTCTCCTCTTTTTCTTTTTACCAAGACCTTGAGCAAAGCTTAAAAAATAGCGGAAGCGATCTACAAAAAGCACTAAAAGCAAAGGATTACAAGCTTATACTAAAGCACTTCCTGGCCCCCGAGCACATGGGATACGGTGAATTGCCTAAAGGTTTGCTCAAGTTTCACCGATATGACAATGAAAACAGAACCCCAACGCAAGAACACTTCGTCGAAGGGGCCAATTATGGCCTTGGAAAAGACAATAAGGTGCGTTTGCATTTTACAGTTTCTCCCGAACATCAGGAAAAATTCGAAAAACATATAGAAGAAATTCAGCCTTCCTTAAAAGAACATTTTGGAGTTGAATTTGAAGTCGGTTTTTCCCAACAGAAGAAGACGACAGATACGATTGCCGTGAATATGGACAATAGTCCGTTTCTGGAAGAAAATGGGGAGATTTTATTCAGACCTGCAGGTCATGGCGCACTGCTGGAAAATCTCAACGAAATAGATGCAGATATCATCTTCATCAAAAATATTGACAATGTCGTTCCTGACCGAATTAAAGAAAGCACCACCATCTACAAAAAAGCCATAGGAGGCGTGTTATTTTCAATACAGGAGAAAGTATTTCAAGCACTACAAGAATTGGATGCCGGCATAAACGATTCAAGCGTTTCCTTAGCGGAAAAAGCTTTAGAGCTAGAACTGCAAGCCAAATATCCGGAGGATTATCCATCCTATCCGCTTGAAAAAAAAGGTGAGTTTCTTAGGAATAAACTCAATCGTCCCATCCGTGTTTGTGGAATGGTGGAGAACACGGGAGAACCCGGAGGTGGACCTTTTTGGGTATTGGAAGGAGATGGATCTTTATCCCTGCAAATAGCGGAAACCGCGCAACTGAATTTGGAAAATGAGTCCCAGCATCAACTGTTCAAAGCTTCCACTCATTTCAATCCTACCGATTTAGTATGTGCTGTAAGAGATTATCAAGGAAATAAGTTTAATCTCTTAAAATTCCGGGATCCTAAAACAGGTTTTATTACACAAAAATCGAAAAATGGACAACCGTTAAAGGCACAGGAACTTCCGGGACTCTGGAACGGCTCCATGTCCAACTGGAACTCAATCTTTGTTGAAGTTCCCTTAATTACATTCAATCCGGTAAAGACCATCAACGATCTCTTAAGGGAGGTTCACCGCTAATCCAGAAGTTACAGTTCAACAGCCAAATTAAGCAGTTTGGCTGTTGTCCGTTTTACAATCGGCACTCTTCCCTTTACAAGCAAGCTTCAACTTAAAATCATGTTCATGAAACCTTTCTCGTTTTTATTGTTTATCCTTTTTAGTGTATCTTTTGCAGAAGCCCAAGTTGGAGTGGGAACGAAAGCTCCCAAAGAAGCCGAAATACTTTTCGACGGGTCAAAAAAAATGCTTCATAATAAGTGGACTTATTGGGAAGGTCCACGACTGGCGGCCGAACTGCCCATCAAGTGGCAGATTGTAAAAGACCCCGTGGACAAAGGGAATGCGTTGAATTCCAATGACCCTGTCGCAGCTGGGGGGAAATATGGCGCCGCTGATATTGTCACAAAAAAGGAATATCAGGATTTTAGGTTACATATCGAGTTCTTGATTGAAGAACCTGGAGGCAACAGTGGCGTATACCTTCAAAATCGGTATGAAATTCAGATACTGGACGGTGACTCCACTGACCATGGAATGGCTGCCATTATCAATGAAAAAGCTGCCCCTTATGAGGCATACAACGGCTTAGGCAAATGGAATGCTTATGACATCAATTTCAGGGCTGCCCGTTTTGACGAGAAGGGGGCACTGGTAGAGAAAGCTAGGGTTTCCATGTATTTCAATGGGAAAAAAATCCATACCAATAAATCCATCCAACAGGTTTGGGGCGGACCCAACTCAGGAATAGACGGCGGAAATGACGGTGGAAAGGGAATTACCGATCGCCTTGGCGGAATAAAACTTCAGGCAGAAGGACATAATGTGCTATTTCGAAACATCTGGATTAAAGAACTCGATTTAGCGGAGCCTGAAACTGACTTTTAGGAGGTCGGGGGCTTACTCTTACCTTTCCTCCTGATCTCATCCATTGTGTCCCATAACTCATCGGGAATTGCCGCCAGATTATTGAATTGCCCGGCCCCGTTTAGCCATTCGCCGCCGTCAATGGTAATTACTTCCCCGTTGACGAAGGAAGAAAAGTCTGATACAAGATAGGCCGCCAAGTTGGCTAACTCATGTTGCTCCCCTACTCTTTTGAGCGGGATTTTATGGACTGGATTAAATCTATGAACCAAGTCTCCTGGAAGCAACTGGCGCCAAGCTCCTTCTGTGGGAAATGAACCAGGGGCGAGGGCATTAGATCGAATGTTGTATTTGGCCCATTCTACTGCCAAGGATCGTGTCATCGCCAACACTCCTGCTTTTGCTGCAGCGCTCGGCACGACATAACCTGATCCTGTCCACGCATAGGTAGTCACAATGTTTAGAAAAGTTCCGCCGCGCTGTTCATCAATCCATTTTTTCCCGACGGCCAACATCATATTTGAGGTTCCTTTCAATACAATATCCACTACCGTATTGAAGGCATGGGCAGAAAGACGCTCCGTTGGGCTAATAAAATTTCCTGCCGCATTATTTACCACTGCATCTACATGTCCAAAATACCGGATAGCGTTAGCATACATCTCCTCTACTTGTCCTATCTCTCTAATGTCACAGGTCAGAGGCAATACTTTGCCGCCATATTTATTCTCGATTTCCTCCGCGGATTTTTTGAGCACTTCCATAGATCTGCTTGTAATAATCAAGTTGGCGCCCAGTTGGGAAAAATAGTCTCCCATTGCCTTGCCTAATCCTGTGCCACCGCCTGTCACTAGAACAGTTTTTCCCTGCAAAGCCCCCTCCCTTAACATCCCCATAGTATATTCCATTGATTTTGTGTTGTTGTATTTGACTTATAGTTGGAATCCTCTCAATTTTTAAAGGTTATTTCTTGAGATTTTAACCCATTTACTTAGTTTTGTAGCACTCAATTTAAGAAAGATAATGATAAACTTGGGATTGATTTGGTGAACTGTTGTGTTTTCCCACTGAACATCGCCTTGGATAGCAACAATATCCTTTCAATAAAATTTACATCCTAGGCTAATAGCATCACACTTATCTCATGACCCTGGCAAAAAGCGAACAAGGCAGCCTCCTCGAGCTAATTTTAAAGCACACCCTCAAATTGATCTTGGCGGGAACTATCATAGGTGTTTTTCACCGATATGACTTATATGTAGCCGTTTTTTTACTCCTCTACCTTCTATATACTCTTTACAGAAAGTTCAATGCAAATGATCCGGAGAAATGGATCTATCTTATTGGTATTGGGCTGACCAGCATCTTGGGGATTATTTGTGAAAAGTGGGGTATCCACAACCAGTATTGGAGTTACCATAATTTGGACAATAACCGGGAATTCCCTTATTGGTTGCCGGTTGCCTGGGGACTTGCCTTTGGCTATATCTATAGGATTGAGAGAGAAATCATTCTTATTAAGAACATCAAGTCAATCTACTCCAAAACCTTGCTGGCTTTGGGTATTGCCATCTTTTTTCCTACAGTTGGAGAAGTCGTGGTAATTAATCTAGGGGCTTGGACCTATCATTGGCCACTACAAATTCTTGGGGTGCCGATTTTGGCTATGTTCTTACTGATGGTGTTTCACACAGGGATCAACTTCCTCTTGATGGCGATTTGCAGGAAGTTTAAAATTAGTGATGTAGTGTTTTCCGCTAAATGAACAGCATCAAGATGATGTTTGCCTGACTAAACCTCCTCATATAAGCCCAAAACCTTATTTTTTGAAATATAAGTTATTAGGCTTATATTTATGAATATAAGCTATAAAGCTAATATTAGGAAATATGGCAGATATGGGTAATATTGTCTTATGATTGCAGTAATTACCGGGGACATTATAGGCTCAAAAAAAGCAGAGCCACGAATATGGCTAAAAACATTAAAAAACAAGCTGAATAATTTTGGCGTCTCGCCTTCCGAATGGGAGATCTATAGGGGGGACGAATTCCAATTAGAGGTTGCACATCCGGAAGAGGCTTTATTGATCGCTTTCCAACTAAAGGCTTGCATAAAAACAATAAAGGATTTGGATGTGAGAATGGCGATCGGCATAGGTGAGAAGAGCTTTCAGGGGGATAAGGTGTCACAATCAAACGGTTCTGCATTCAACCATTCAGGAACCAGTTTTAATTTGTTAAAAACGCAAAAAGTAACGTTAGCTGTTCAAAGCCCTAGCACAGCCTTTGACAAGGAGATGAACCTCATGCTGAAATTAGCTTTGGTGACTATGGACAAATGGTCGGCCGTATCCGCAGAAATTGCAGAAATTATATTTGCTAACCCTGACCTACTTCAAGAAGAAATTGGCAAGCAGCTCCAGATAAAACAAGGGGCGGTAAGCCAAAGGATCAACAGGGGAAAAATAGATTTGATGATAGAATTGGACAGACACTACCGTAATAGGGTAAATAACATAATGTAACATGATTCTGTTCGTCAAATTGTTTTTGGTCCACCTTCTAGTCGATTTTGTTTTTCAAACAGACCAATGGGTAAAGGACAAAGAACTAAAAAAACACAAGAGCCCAAAACTTTACCTCCACGTACTGCTTCACGGACTTTTATCCATGGCTATTGTATGGGAAATCAATTTTTGGCCTTATGCGTTAGGAATTGCGATTTCCCATCTATTTATAGACTGGTGCAAATTAACTTTTCAAACCAACAACAACCAAAAGATATGGTTTGGAGTTGACCAAATATCCCACGTAGCCATTTTGCTTCTCGTCACTGTGATGTGCAAACAACAGGAAATTGACTATTCGGCTTTTGCTCTTTACCAAGAATCAGTTTGGACAATATTAGCAGCCGTTGTTTTCCTTTCATTTCCAACGTCTGTACTGATTAGGATCCTTATATCTGGATGGACGCCAAAAACAGAAGATAAGCCGAAGGAGTCTTTAGAGAATGCAGGCAAGTACATCGGCGTCCTGGAAAGACTATTTGTTCTCACTTTTATTCTCACTGACCATTGGGAGGGAATCGGCTTTTTGTTGGCCGCCAAATCCATATTTAGGTTTGGCGACCTGAAAGAGTCCAAAGAACGAAAATTAACTGAATATGTAATGATCGGAACCTTGCTTAGTTTTGGGTTGGCCCTGTTGACGGGGCTGCTAGTGCTGATGTCAATTACTTCCTAATCACGCTTTCCAAAGTTGCCAAGTAAATCCACTTCTGATCTCTTGAACTATATCCTTTTTCTATGGCTTCCTGTTCCTTCTCCGAAGGGCTTTGTTCATATTCCAAAGAATTGAAAAACTGCATATAATCAGCGTAAATATTCAAGGTAATATGGGTTAGTTTAGCTTCACTCCCTGAGGGAAAAGCCGTCCTTAAAAGGCTCCAACTCTCCATGAATCCATCATCTATCTTCTTCTCATGAAGAGGCAAAAATATCTCTTTCTCGGCCTTTTCATATTCTTCGAATCTACCTTCAACAGCTTTCATCAGGTCAAAAGAGGCCAGCATACCCGGTACCATTTTCACTTCATCTTCAGAATTAGCGATCTCCACCATATAAGATATCATCGCCAGATCCCTAAAACCAAGTGACTGCTTTATTCTTTCGCCAATCTTGTCTTCATCCATTTCCGGAAATGATTGCTTGCCGATTTCAATCAATTTCTCCAAAGACAAGCCATTCATCATTTTAGCCGGATCATCAAAATGAGTGACGGTGACGTAATGAAAATTCTCATTATTAGACCCCTTCTGGAGAGACCAAAAATCCCAACCGACAATATCTCCGTTTGAAGCGGCTTGATGGTATATTTTCCCCAGAAAATCCTTGTATTCCAAATAGTCAAAAGTCTGCGACGACTCTACCTTAATAAATTCAAAAACCATGTAACGGGGATTTTGGGCAAACGCGAATGTACATACCAAAAGCCCCAACAACGAGATTACCATCAGCCTTTTCATAGCATATTTATTTTGGGTGAATCGTTATTGATAATTTCCCATTAATATACTACATTTCATATAAATATTTTTCCATTAATATAATTTTAAATTGGATTTCTGCAATGCGAGAGGCGGGTCGCCGATTTGATGGCGTAAATATTTGAAAAATCAGATTTCTAGAAATTCAGCGTGGGGGTTGGCCAGATAAGCCCGGAGAATATTTTTGGTTTCAGGAACCGATTTGACTTTACTGAGACTGGAAATTACTTCTTCTGTCCCAGAATATGCCATCCTCTTGTCGATGAAACCATAAGCAGTCAACAGACCGCGATCGAAAAGAATAGCTGCCTGCTCCCCGCATTCACGCCCTTTTTCTTTTATGAGAATTCTTGACGGCTCATCCTTAAGAGAAAGAAGCAACCGTTCAACCTTGCTGTTATAGTCCAGATTTGTCTCTTTTGCACAGCAAGCCCCCTCGCATTTGTTCTCCAGGAATGCATAACATGCACCGGGGGACTTTTGGATCCCGCATAACTTCGGGCATAGGCCAAACTCCTTTATTCTCTCTAAAAGATAATTCCATGCTTCGGCATGTGAGGAAAAAGAACACATCGGCTGGTGCATCCGTTGAACTTTTGAAACTTGCAAACGGATGTAGCCTAAAGAATCTTCATATTGGTAAATCCCCCAAGAAGAACCTTTTACTTTTTGCGAGCGGTTATATTTTGGCCACAATCGCTTAATCTCCAAAGCCTCCAGTAACAAAGCCAAAAATTCGCTCCCTGTCAGTTCAAAGGTGACGTCAAAGACATCTGACTTCATCGATTTGCTGCTCTTGCTCCCACCGGTAAAATGGCCTTTAAACCGCTTTTTAATATTTATGGCTTTACCTACATAAATCACTTGGCCATGCGCATCATGAAAGTAATAAATGCCCACATCTTCTGGCAAGCTTAAATACTTCTCCATAGAAATCTGTGGGGGAAGAAAAGACTCTCCTGAATTCCGTTTTAGGGCATTCGCTATACTGCTCGTCTCGTCGTTCGACATCAGGTAGCTGAACAGCTTTGCAGTGGCCGAAGCATCCCCGAAAGCCCTATGCCTATCCTGTAAATCTATCCCGATATGTTCGCAGACCCGTCCGAGGCTATAGGATCTAAGCCCGGGGCATATTTGCCTGCTTAACCTGACCGTACACAGCTTTGGCCTATTGAAATTAAAACCGACTCTTTGGAACTCTTCTTTAAGGAAGGAGTAGTCAAAATTGACATTGTGAGCGACAAAAATTTTATCAGCAAGCAGCTCATAGAGACGGGGAGCTATTTCCATAAAAACCGGAGCTTCTTTCAGCATCTTTGAATTGATGCCCGTCAGGCCGGTGATGAAGTCGGGAATCGGTCTTTCAGGGTTGACCAAGCTGTGATACTCTTCGACTACCTGATAACCGTCATAAACTATTACTGCAACTTCAGTAATGCGGTTATAGGCAGATAAGCCTCCAGTAGTTTCGATATCTACAATAGCGTACATGTCCGGCTGTTTTTTGTAAAGGTAAAGGATTCAAAGAGAAAAAGGTGCCTCATTTTTGTGTAGGCGATGAGACCAATATGGTAATTAATTTCTTAAATTGAATAAAATACTAAAACATGAGCGATAAAGTGGATACCTGGCAAATGGAAATTGCTTCCATTACATGGGAATTTGAAAAAATTACAAAAAATATCGGAATCGGCGACCTAAATTTCAAGCCGCGATCTACCTCATGGAGTATAGCAGAAAACCTCTCCCATTTGATACGGGTTAATTCATCTTACTACCCTATTTTTGATCAAGTTCTTAACCAAAGTTATACACCTCCCATTATCGCGAAAATCCCCTTTTTGGCAACATCTATCGGCAAGATGCTGTATAGTTCCATGGGTAGCAAAGCAAAAGTGAGAACATTCGCTATTTGGGAGCCGACATCAGATGAATACCCTTTGGATATTCTAGCAGACTTTAGTAACAGACAAATGGAATTGTCGACTTATATTCAGAATCTTGAGCCTTATTTTGACCCGCCGAAGATAATCCACTCTCCCGCAAGTAAGTTATTGGTATACCAACTAGACAAAGCCATAGACATTATAATTGCACATGAAAAAAGGCACCTTCAGCAGTGCAAGAACATCTTGGAGGTTAAGAACAAACCTTAGGAAATATGATGAGCAAGCGGGAGCCCATTCCCGCATGCCATTCCTTTTTAGTCCGACAGCTAAGACAGCGTCTTCATATGCTGTTCTTTCACTACTCGCCTTAATATTTTGCCGACATTTGACTTAGGCAGTTCATCTACAAAGTGTACTTCTTTCGGCACCTTATATTTTGTAAGTTCTTTGCGACAATAGTCGATGATTTCAGAGGACGACAGATCCTTGTTCTTAGCAACGACATAAGCCACTACCCGTTCAGTGGAATTGGCGTCAGGCACACCGATAACACCTACCTCCAAGACCTTATCATGGCAGCTGATCACATTTTCCACTTCATTGGGATACACGTTAAACCCTGACACCAAGATCATTTCCTTTTTCCTGTCGACTATTTTTATGAAGCCATCTTTGTCAATTATCGCGATATCTCCAGTCTTGAACCACTCTCCAATAAACACTTTTTCCGTCTCATCCGGACGCTTCCAATACCTTTTCATTACCTGTGGTCCCATCACACATAATTCGCCCTTTTCACCTGTGGGAAGGGCATTTCCTTCTTCATCTATTATTTTAACCTGAGTGTTGGGCACAGGAAGACCTATAGTACCGAGCCGTTGTGTACCATCAATAGGGTTACAGGAAACAACAGGAGAGGTTTCTGTCAGTCCGTAGCCTTCCGCCAACGGACAGCCCGTAACTCTCTCCCACTTCTCTGCTACTGCATTTTGAACAGCCATTCCCCCTCCCACGGATACTTTTAGGGCACTGAAATCCAGCTTTTGGAAAGC
>Ga0209075_1004172_pt1 | contig 11688 bp, 10 predicted proteins | sample Stecom2011_FD_187523 | JGI IMG/M metagenome (GOLD analysis project Ga0209075, IMG submission 187523) | Agricultural soil microbial communities from Utah to study Nitrogen management - Steer compost 2011 (SPAdes) (version 2) | ecosystem: Environmental > Terrestrial > Soil > Agricultural land...
GCGAAGAAGAGCGGGAAGCAGCCCCACATGACGTAGGCGGTCAGGCCGAAGGCAACGCCCTGGGCGGGGTGGCTCTCGGGGGAGGCGGTGGGGGCGACGGAGGTGCGGGTCGACATGGCTAGGCTCGCAAGGCGGAAGAACCGAGTGGGCGAAGCGGGTAAACTAGCAGGCTATCGGTTTTGCCGCCATCCGCGCGGCGCGGATGACGCCTCGCCCGGTCTGGGCTAGGCTGGGCCCGAGCGCCGACCACAGGAACAATGGAGCCCCCATGAGCGAGCTGAGAACCACCCTGGTGCAGTGCGACCTGCGCTGGGAAGATCCCGAGGCCAACTGCCGGATGCTGGAAGAGACCCTGGGTGAGCTCGGCCAGGCGGATACCGACCTGATCGTGCTGCCGGAGATGTTTGCCACCGGCTTCACCATGAACTCCCGGGAGATGGCCGAGCCCATGGCGGAGAGTCGCACCGTGGCCTGGCTTCAGACCCAGGCGCGTCAGCGCGGCTGCGTGGTGACCGGCAGCGTCGCCGTGGTGGAAAACGGTGACTACTTCAATCGTCTGGTATGGGCTCGGCCGGATGGCTCGATAGCCACCTACGACAAGCGCCATCTCTTTCGCATGGCCGGCGAGCACGATCGCTACGCCATGGGCCACGAAAGAGTGATCGTGGAGCTCAAGGGGTTTCGCATTCTGCTCAGCGTCTGCTATGACCTGCGCTTCCCGGTCTGGCTGCGCCAGCAGCCGGCACCGGACGAGCACTTCGAGTACGATGCGCTGCTCTGCGTGGCCAACTGGCCGGCGCCGCGTCGCCACCCCTGGCGAATCCTGCTCCAGGCCCGGGCCATCGAGAACCTCTGCCCGGTGATCGGCGTGAATCGCGTCGGCGAGGACGCCAAGGGGCTGCCCTACGCCGGCGACTCCATGCTGATCGATGCCAAAGGGGAGGCGCTGATCGACGAACCCGAGGGCAGCGTCTTCGTGAAGACGGGCACCCTCTCCCTTGACGAGCTCAGGGCCTTCCGCGAGAAGTTTCCCGCCTGGCGTGACGCCGACCATTTCACCCTTTCCGACGGAGTCGGCTTCTGATGCGCCTGGACCGTTTTCTCTCCGAGACCACCGAACTCACCCGCAGCCTGGCCAAGAAGGCGCTGCACCGCGGCGAAGTCCGGGTCGACGGGGAAGTGATCAAGAACCCAGCGACCCAGGTCGGCGAGGCGAACCGCGTCACCTGGCACGACGAGCCCCTGGCCCTGGTGGGGCTGCGCTACCTGATGCTGCACAAGCCCGCCGGGGTGGAGTGCACCGCCCGGCGCACCCTCTATCCGCGGGCCATCGACCTGATCGATCTGCCCAAGGTGGAGCGCCTGCAGCCGGTGGGGCGCCTGGACGTGGACACCACCGGCCTGGTGCTGCTCACCGACGACGGCCAGTGGTCCCACCGGGTTACCTCTCCGAAGCACCGCTGCGGCAAGGTCTACCGGGTCACTCTGGATGAGCCGCTGGCGGGGGAGGCCCTGGCGCGCGTTGTCGAGGCCTTCGCCGAGGGGGTGCTGCTCGACGGCGAGGAGAGCCCCACCCGCCCGGCGGAGCTCGCCATGCGCGAACCGAACGTCGCCGAACTCACCCTCTTTGAAGGCAAGTATCACCAGGTGAAGCGGATGTTCGCCGCCGTCGGCAACCACGTGGTCGCCCTGCACCGGGAGTCCATCGGCCCCCTGAGCCTCGGCGACCTGCCCGAAGGCGAATGGCGCGAACTCACCGCCGACGAGATCGCCGCGTTCTAAGCACGCTTCGGGGTCAGACCCTTAAGCCAACTTAGCCAAGTTGCCTTAAGGGTCTGACCCCGAGTGAGAGGCCGGGGGAGACTACTGCCAGGTGCGGTGGTAGTCGTCCCAGTAGCGGCCCATCTCGCGCTCTTCGGTGAGGTCGAACAGTTCATAGCGACGGTTGAGCGCAGCGCCGCCGTCGCGGGTAAGCGGGCGCCAGTCGAGCTCGGCGCGGTCGCGGCTGGAGCGGGTGAATAGCGCGTCGAAAGGCATCGACAGATAAAGCCCCTTGTCGAAGCCGCCTTCGCCGAAGTCATCGCCGGCATCTGTCCAGGTGCCCCAGGCGCCAATACGCACGCCCGACGCAAACTCCCGGGAAAGGTCCAGGGTGCCGCCGAAGTCGCGTGCCAGGTAGCGGCCCAGGCTTACCTTGGCCAGGATATCTTCGATGCCGGTGTCGATGTATGCCGTAGCATGCCCGGTCCAGGTCTCGTAGTCGCGCAGGTCGAAGCGCTGCTCGAAATCACGCTGCCGGACCCAGTTCACATCCACGCCGAGTGCCAGCGGGCTGTTGAAGGGGCGGTAGAGCAGCTCGCCGCCCGCGCCTGCATACATCATCTCCAGCAGACCGCCATAGCCCATGGCATACCAGTTGTCGCCCAGGCGTGCCGTACGGGTGTACTGGAGGTTCTCGATACCCAGGCTGGACTCGGCCAGGTAGTCCCCGATAAAGGTACGTACCCTGGGTAGCTGGGAGTCGGCGATGTATTCGTAGTCGTCCAGGTTGTCCCATACCGTCCAGGCGAGCTCGCCCGAGAACCAGCCGTTGGCATCGGTGCGGTACTCGGCGTCGGCGACGGCCATCAGGCGAAACAGGTAGCCGTCTGGACCACCGAAGTTCTGATCAAGGCGGGGACCAACGCCCCAGTCGAATCCACTTGCCCGGCCGCGATAGAGAGTCTCGCCGTCGGGCACGTCGAGCCTGGCATGCGCATAGAGGCTGTGCAGGTGCGCCTCTTCAGCGCTTTCGCTGCGTGCCGCCGCGACGAAGCTGTCGCGGGGGTGCACGTCTTCGCGCAGCGGCATGCCGCGGCTGTACCAGGTATAGCGGAACTGGTCGACCCCTTCGTCGGCCTGGGCATGCAGAATGCGGCCCGCGCGCCCCTCGCTCTGGCCGAGGTGACGAAAGGTGGTGGGCTCTGCCTCGACCCGGAGGTGTGAGCCGTCCTGGCTGATGCGGGCAACGCGCATGCCGGCGTTACTCTCCAGCTCGCCGGCTACCGTGCTCCAGCTATCGCGGGGCGGCGCATCGATGGGCATTGGCGCCGGGTCGTTCTTGACCTGGCGCAGGCCGGCCAGGTCGATGTTGTAGCTGACGCCGGCCATGGCCGTGTTGCCGCGCTGCCAGCCCGTGCGCAGTTCGAAGTTGTCGGTGACGGCGAGTCGTGCCCCGAGGTTCACGCGGCTGTCGCGATCCTGGTCGTTGTTCTGGGGTTCATTGGCATAGTTGTTGCCCTCCAGTTCCGCCTGCAGGATCAGCCGATCCCAAGGCGTCTGCCACTCCACGCCGCCGAACAGCGCCATGGGGCCCCGGAACAGCGAGTCCAGCGCGAACTCGCCGCCCTGGCTGCCGCCGGAGCGCCGCGGGCGCTCATCCAGCTTGCTGTCGATCCAGCCGAAGGGCGAGCTGACATCGCTGTAGTTGCCCAGATAGCCCCAGCCGAGGCCCAGGGTCAGGTCGACATCGCCCAGACGCTTGCTGGCCGCCAGGTACTCGGCGCCAAACAGCGTCGTGCCGCCCACATCGCGAAAGCCCAGTGCCACCTGTGGCCAATAGCGTGTCTCTTCGAGTAGGCGCAGCTTCATGTCGAAGCCCTTGTCAAGGTTTGCCCGTCCGTCGCCGGCCGCAGTGAATTCGCGGTTTTCTACCTCTACGTAGCGAAAGCCCCCCTCGAACCAGGCGGTGGGCTGGAAGAAAACGTTATAGCGGCGGTAGGGCTGGGTGCGGCTCCAGCTCACGCTCATGGTGCCCTCCGGCGCCATGCGGGCGGTAGGCGTCTGCATGATGCCTACGCCGCCAAAGTCGCTCTGGCCCGCGCCGAGCTCACCGGCGAGGCCGTCCGCCATGGCCGGTGAAGCCGAGAGGACGGCCAGGGCTACCGGGGTCAGACCCTTAAGGCCGATCAGGTTCCGAAGTCGATTCTGGGGGCTGGCCCCAGACGGTGCGAACACAAGCTGCGTGGGTTTCATGCGTCCCTTTTCCTTTTGCTCTGGCGGGCTTTTTTTTGATCAAGGTTTCCAAAGCGTGCACTGGTCTGCCGGCAGGCGGGTGGCGAGAAATTCCGGCAGCTCGCGATTCACCCAGCTCGCCTCTTCCACGGTGCCGGGAAAGGGCAGAGCCGTGCGCAGGCCCTGGGCCTCCGGCAGAGCGAGCATGATGCGGCTGCCCGGTGCAAGCGCGGCGGTTTCGCGGTTCCAGGTCGCCACGCCTCTCGATAGGCGCTTGCCTGTCGGGGTGATCACGACGGCCTGGTTGGCCGATGCCCAGGCGGCCTGGGGCAGCCTTTCGACGGCATCGCGCAGCGTCATGGCGGGCTGCCAGTCAACGCGGGTGATCCCACGGTGGTGCCATACCTCTACCCAGCTGGGTGGGGTGCACAGCCCGAAGTGTGCTACCTGGGAGAGAGGCAGATCGCGGCGCAGGTCGGCGGCGATCCAAGGCAGGTCGTGGCGCCCCGGCGTACGCAAGGTATCTTGGCCGGCCTGGGCCACCTGGGCACGCCACTCGGCAAGGCCCTGGCCTAGCTGGCCGGCACCTGCCAGGCGTGCGCTGGCTACCAGAGTATCCAGCTCCGCCACCAGGCGGCGCTGATGCTGTGGCAAGCGCTCTCGGGTCTCCTTTCGTGCCACGACCGCGTGGCTCCAGGCGACTGCCTCCTGCTGCTGGGCCAGGCCGCGCAGCCAGGCGTCGCTCAAGGCGCCGGGCGCATCCGCATGGGCGGCCCCCGGCAGCAGCATGGCAACGCCCATGGCGGCCAGGTACCGACGAATGTGTCGACGTATTACCACCATGCGCGGGCAACCTCCCAGCGAATGCGTGCCGCGCCTGGCCAGGGGGTCACCTCGGCGGCCCACAGGCGGCGCGTCTCGGGTGAGCGGTAGAAGTGCGACACGCTTTGCTCGCCTGTCTCCCAGCGCACCTGTTCGGTGCAGTGTTCAAGGCGGCGTTCACCCAGGGGGAGCGGATAGGGCTCGGCTGCGGCGCACCTCAACTGCGCCTTGCCGCGGTTGAGACGAACGTCGCCGTTGGCGCCCTGCGAATAGCTTTCGATGGCGTAATGCACGGGAGTGTCCTGCTGCCAAGGCGTTAACGTGGCAGCATCGGCAGCCCTTGGGTTGTCACCGTGCGCTGCCTGTGCCGGGCCGGAGGCGGGTTGTGTTGAATAGGAATGGTAGCTAAGGCTCAGCAGGTCGTCGGAGAAGCCTGCTGTGGCGTTCAGGCCATCCTGGTAGAGGGAGATGGCGCCCTGCTGGCCTGTAGGCCACAGTGTATGGCGGCCGCTCTCCGCACCTAGCACGATCAGGCCGCTGCGCTCTCGGGTATCGAGCAGCAGTGACGCATAGGGTAGCTCGGCGGCGCGCTCGGCGGGCGCCGGACCTGATGACAGACCCGGCACGACCCCCTGCAGGGAGCTGCCCAGAGGCGAGAGTTCGCCGCTGGCGCAACCCGACAACAACAGGGCAGCGGCAGCGGCGAACAAGCCGCGACGGCCACGAGTTCCTTTCGCGGAGATAACGCTCATGACACGGCGTTCAGTTGGTGCCGGTCGTGGAGCTTGAGCTGTTGGCGGCCGCCACGGCACCGATGACCACCACGGCACCGATGGCACCCAGCTGAGCGCCGGTCAGACCGGTGGCCTCCTGCAGGCCTGCTGCGAAGGAGGGGTTGCCGGTGGTCTGGTCGCCCGCCTGGCTTTCGAAGGTCACGTTGTCCTCGGCGTCCATGTCGTTGCTGGCATCCTGGGCGAAGGCGAGAGGCGTGGTCAGCATGCCGGCGATAGCAAGCAGTGCGGCGGATTTCTTGGGAAGGGTCATGGGTAGCGCTCCTGAGTCATCGACGCGTTGGGTGGCAGAACATCCTTTTGTACTAAGGATGAGGTTACATCGGCCATCTATCTGATGGTAGCGGAATGCTGCTATCGGAGCGAGCTTGCTCCGTGATGGCGCACTGCAGCATCATAGTCCAATATGGTGAGAGGTAATACCGGTGTTGGTGCGATGCGGCGCTATGACTGGCGGGGGGTTTCTGGTTAGAATCCACGGCTGATATGACACGCACTGGCCCATGATCCGATATGCTTGCTACGGAACAGCAGCGGTACCGAGCGCCGACGGCGACTTAGCGGCCAGCGCGACGGTACTGACCGATTCACAGATGAGAGAGTGCACTATGCGCCATTCCCGACAGCGCCTCGCGGCCCTTGGCCTGGCCTCCATGGCCCTGCTGGCCGGCTGCTCTCTGGCTCCTGGCAGCCACATGACCTATCAGAGCGATACCGCACCGATCGATGAACTGGTGAGTATCGAGCCGATCACGCCTGGCCTGGTGTCCAGCTGGCAGCCGGCGCCCGCGGGTCACCCCATGAGTGACGAGCTCAATGCGGCGCTGGCTGCCTATGAGTATCGCGTCGGCCCCGGGGATGTGCTCAGCATCATCGTCTACGACCACCCCGAACTGACCAACCCCGGTGGCACCGACCGCAGTGCCGCGGAAGTGGGCAATCGGGTGCAGGCGGACGGCACTTTTTTCTACCCTTATATCGGCCGAGTGAACGCCGAGGGCAAGACGGTCGATGAGATACGCCGCGAACTGACCCGCAGGCTCGCCGCCTTTATCACCGAGCCCCAGATCGAGGTTAGCGTGGCGGCCTATAACGCCAAAAAGGTCTATCTGAGCGGTGAGGTCAGCGAACCCAAGACGCTGCCGATCACCAGCGTGCCGCTGACCCTGGTGGATGCCATCAGCCAGGTGGGCAGTGCCAACCCGGGTGCCAACTGGCACTCTATCTACCTAAATCGTAACGGGCGTCAGGAACAGATTTCGCTCTATGAGCTGATGCGCAACGGCGACATGCGCCAGAATCGCCTGCTGCAGCCGGGTGATATCCTGCACGTGCCAAGCGCCGAGAATCAGGCTGTGGCCGTTATGGGGCAGGTCATTCGTCCTGGCAATATTCCGCTGGGCAACGAGCGGCTTACTCTCACCGACGCCCTCGCGCGTAGCGGTGGCATCAACGAGATCAGCGCCAACGCTTCGGGCATCTTCGTGATCCGCGGCAACGAACCGTCCAGCGACAAGCTGGCCACGGTCTACCAGCTGGATGTGCGCAATGCTGCCTCCTTCACGCTGGGCAGCCGCTTTGTACTCGAGCCCCAGGATGTGGTGTATGTGACCACTGCACCCATCGCGCGCTGGAACCGCGTGATCAGCCTGCTGCTGCCGTCGATTCGCCTGCCGGGCGTCGCTTCCGACAGCATCTCCGACACGCGCGACCTCTAGGCCATGTTTCAGCGAATTCTCGTGGTCTGCGTCGGCAATATCTGCCGAAGCCCGGTGGCCGAAGCGATGCTGCGTCGGGCGCTGCCCCACAAGTCGCTCAGCTCGGCCGGGCTCGGGGCGCTGGTGGGGCAGGGCGTTGACCCTGCCGCCCGGGAACTCGCCGAAGCGGAAGGCCTCGACGTCTCCGGCCATCAGGCCCGCCAGCTTACCCGCGCGATGCTCGCGGAGGCCGACCTGGTGCTGGTGATGAGCGACGGCCAGCGTCGCGCCGTGGGCGAGCTTTCGCCCGAGGCGCTGGGCAAGACCATGACCCTGGGCAGGTGGCTCCCCGAGTCACCCGCGATCCCCGACCCCTACCGCAAGAGCCGCGACGCCTTCCTGCATGTGCACGGGCTGCTGAGAGAAGCCACCGGCGCCTGGGCTTCTCGCCTTTAGCAGTCCCTGCAAGCCGTGGCGCCTAGCCCTGCACCGCATCTATCATTACGGACTATTTTTCTACCATGACAGATACACCCCAGACCCCCTCCGGTGCCAGTGCGTCACCCGCAGAGGATGAAATTGACCTTGGGCGCCTTTTTGGTCTGCTGCTGGACCACAAATGGCTGATTATTTCCATCACCTTTGTCTTTGCCCTGGCCGGCGTGGTTTACGCTATGCTGGCGACGCCGATCTATCAGGGCGACGCCCTGGTGCAGGTGGAGCGCCGCTCTTCCATCAGCCCCCTGGGGGATTTGGGCGACGTGTTCGGCACCGAGAGCGAGGCCTCCACCTCTGCTGAGGTCCAGATTCTGCAGTCACGCATGGTGCTGGGTCAGGTAGTGGACCGCGTCGAGCTCGACACCGTGGTGCAGCCGCGCACCATGCCGGTGGTCGGCGATTTCGTGCTGCGCCGCCAGATTCCGCGTCCCGCCTTCATGCAGGGGCAGGCCTATATCTGGGGCGGTGAGTCGATTCAGGTGGGGCGCTTCGAGGTGGCCGACCACCTGCGTAATCAGCCTATCACCCTGAGGTCCCTGGGAGGTGGGCAGTATGAGCTGCGCACCGAAGAGGGCGTGCTGGGGGTTGGCGAAGTGGGGCAGCTGGCGCGTACCGACGATGATGCGGTGCTGCTGCGTGTGGCCGATCTGCAGGCACCCGAGGGTGCCGAGTTCATCTTGACCAAGCGCTCCCGCGCCGCCGCCATTCGCTCCTTGGCGGGCAGGCTGAGCGTCAGCGAGGTGGGCGGCGGCCGTAACGCTAGTACCGGCATGCTGCGCCTCACCCTGACCGGGCCGGATCGCGAAGAGATTCGCCACTCCCTGGATGCCGTGGCTGCGACCTTCCTGCGCCAGAACGTGGAGCGCCAGGCGGCCCAGGCCGAGCAGAGCCTCGATTTTCTGGAGGAGCAGGCCCCCGAGCTGCGCGCCCAGCTGGCCGCCGCCGAGGATAATCTCAACCAGTATCGGGTGGAGCAGGACAGCGTGGACCTCTCCAGCGAATCCCAGGCGGTGATCCAGCAGTTCATCGAAGTGGAGCGCCAGCTCAACGAGCTGGAGTTTCAGGAGGCGGAGCTGGCCCAGCGCTTCACGGCCAACCACCCGAGCTATCAGTCACTGCTGCGCCAGAAGCGTCAGCTGCAGCAGCAGCGCGCCGAGCTCAACGAGCGGGTCAGCCAGCTGCCGGCGGCCCAGCAGGAGATCGTGCGCCGCACTCGGGACGTGGAAGTGACCCAGGCGATCTACGTTAACGTGCTCAACAAGATGCAGGAGATGCAGATTGCCCGAGCCGGCACCGTGGGCAACGTGCGCATTATCGATGAGGCCCTGGTGGGCGGTGGGCCCATCGAGCCCAGAAAGCCCCTGATCGTGGTACTGGCCACCCTGCTCGGAGGGATGCTCAGCGTGGGGCTGGTGCTGCTGCGCGGCCTGCTGCGCCGCGGCGTCGAGAATCCCGAGCAGATCGAGGGGGCCGGCCTGCCGGTCTACGCCACGGTGCCGCGCTCCGATGAGCAGGACAAGCTGATCAAGCTGATCAAGCGCGTCAAGCACAAGCGCGACAAGCTTGCCAGCGGCGTGGCTACGGCCGTGCTGGCCGAGAAGGCCCCGGCCGACAACGCCGTGGAGGCCCTGCGCGGCCTGCGTACCAGCCTGCACTTCGCCATGCTGGAGGCAACGGACAATCGCCTGGTGATTACCGGGGCCAGCCCGGCCGTCGGCAAGAGCTTTGTCTCCGTCAACCTGGCAGCGGTATGCGCCCAGGCGGGGCAGCGGGTGCTGGTGGTGGATGCCGACATGCGCAAGGGTCACATTCATCACGCCTTCGGCGGGCGCAGCCAGAATGGCCTCTCCGAGCTGCTGGCCGGCAAGATCGGGCTTGAGGAAGCGGTGCGTCACAGCAAGGTCGAAGGGCTGGACTACCTCGCCCGCGGCGAGGCGCCGCCCAACCCCTCTGAGCTGTTGATGAACGCCCGTTTCAGCACCTTCCTCGAGCAGGCCAGCCGAGAGTACGATCTGGTGGTCATCGATACCCCGCCGGTGCTGGCCGTGACCGATGCCGCCATTGTGGGTCGCCAGTGCGGCACCACCCTGATGGTGGCGCGCTTCCAGGTCAATCCGGTCAAGGAGCTGCAGGCCGCTACCAGGCGCCTGGAGACCGGCGGTGTGGCCGTCAAGGGCGCCATTCTTAACGCCATGGAGCGCAAGGCCGCCACCTACTACGGCTACGGCTACTACTACAATTACTCTTACAAGTAGTAGCAGGGGCTTACAAGCAGCAGCGCCTGTACAGGTGGCAGGCGAGAATGTTTCGGCAGGAAGAGGGTGAAGAGCTCCCTCTTCCTCTAGTTGCTGGGCCCTTCAGCTGCTAGTATTGCGCTGCGGCATAAAAGCAGTAACCACCGGTTTTTGCACAGTTTAAAAACGGTGTACGGCCAATTGGCGGCGTTCGATTGGTCCAACATTGCAGCGTTATCAACGGCCTCAGGGAATGCCATGGACACCCTGGGGCGGTAGCGTGTCCGGAACAGTCCTGATGTAGCCCCGATACACCCGAGGCGACGCTTCTTCAACGCCAGCATAGAAGTCCCCGGCGTGGCCTTCGAAGTGATCGGTACGCCGAATGTAACGCTCGAAGGTGCGCTGGTCGCGGTGACCGCTGACCCGTTTGATATCGACCGCCGCCTTGCCGCGACGATGCGCCTCGGTGATAAAGCCGGCCCGAAAACTGTGCGGCGAGAAGCCGCGATCGGCCATGCCGGCCGCCTCCAGGTGATGCGCCAGACGCTGGGCCACCACGCAGCCGGTCAGTCGCCCGGCCCCCAGCTTCCCGGACAGGCTGATGCTGCGAAACACCGCCCCGCGCCGGATGCCCGAGGCCGCAAGCCAAGCCTCCAGCAGGCGAACGGGGCAGTAGGGGAAGCCCTCAGGCGCGCGCAGGATCGCCTTGGTCTCTTCGGCCCCCTCCTGATTGGTCTTGCTGCGCCGCAGGCCCACCAGGATGCCCCGGGCCTCCCACTGGATATCCTCCAGGTAGAGCGCCACCACCTCGCTGCGCCGAAAGGCGCCGTGGAAGGAGAGGGCAAACAGCGCACCATCGCGCTTGCCGCGCAGGTCGGAGCGATCGATGTGATCCAGCAGGCGGTGCAGGTCCTCGAGCAGCAGCGGCGGCGCCTCCTTCTGGCGCGTACCGGCCGAGCGGCGAATGCCGCGCATCACCGCCCGCACCGGCATGCTCCTCACCGGCGAGGGCAGGTTCATGTAGCGGTGCCACATGTGCAGGGAGTTGAGATAGCGCTCCAAGGTCGCGGGCTTCTTGCCCAGGGCGCGCTGATCGGCGATGAAGTTGGCGATATCGAACTCATCCGCCGGCAGCAGGCCCCCCGCACGCTGGTAGACGCGCAGATCGGCCCGCATGCCGCGGATGGTGTTCTTCGACACGCTGTTGGCGATATGGCGACGCGCCCGGGCCGACAGGCGCTTCACCACCTGGGGAAGGCGTTCGAACTCCACCACCGCCTCATCGGGCTCGGCGAGCTTTCCGGTACGAATATCACGGCGCATGGCACCCCCGGTCCTGTCGGGCTGGACTGTCTGTGACTGTATTTGCCTGGATAGATAGCCAGTATAGCCGCAGAAGGGGCAACCGCCATGGCCTACTATGTCAGCACGAACGAACATGCGACTGAATCAGCACGACATTGATGCCATCAAGACAGTGGTGGCTGACATCTGCGGCGAAGGCACCATCGTCCGGCTCTTCGGCTCCCGCCTTGATGACGCCGCTAAGGGAGGCGATATCGACCTCATGGTGGAGCTCGATGAAGCGGTTGAGCACCCTGCGCGCCTGTCGGCCTGGCTCAGCGTCAAGATCATGCGCGCCACGCAGGG
>Ga0209075_1004173_pt1 | contig 11681 bp, 2 predicted proteins | sample Stecom2011_FD_187523 | JGI IMG/M metagenome (GOLD analysis project Ga0209075, IMG submission 187523) | Agricultural soil microbial communities from Utah to study Nitrogen management - Steer compost 2011 (SPAdes) (version 2) | ecosystem: Environmental > Terrestrial > Soil > Agricultural land...
AGATGGAGAATCTCTTATTCGTTATGGTATTGAAAAAAAGGCTAAACAAGAATGGAATGGAGTTGTTGGTGCACAATTTCAATACAACAAAAATTGGATGTTTAGAACGGAAGCTGGTGTTGTAGGAGATAGAAAATCGGTTTTATTATCAGTCAATTATAGATTTTTACTTTAAAACCTTTAAATTACATCGTAAAAAACTCCTAATTAAATAGATCTTATGCTCAAGCTTAAGCGCCTTAATAAATCTTATATTTTATTAGTAAAAATTCCGTTTCTAATATTCCTTTTAATTTACAACAAAAGTTTCTCTCAAGATATTGAGCCTAGACGCTGGTCTTCCATGCCATTAAAAACGCAAGTAGTTGGAGTTGGATATGGTCATGTTTTTGGCGATATAGAATTCGATCCCGTTTTACAAGCCGAAAACGCCAAGGTTACTGTTAATTCCTTAGCCTTACAGTATGTTCGCCCATTTAGAATTGGTACCAAGCAAGCTCGAATAGATGTATTGATTCCATTTAGCTTTGCTACTTGGGAAGGACAATTAAATGACGTAGAAACATCTATTTCTAGAACGGGTTTTGCCGATCCGAGATTGCGGCTTTCTCTTAATTTTATAGGACCAGATGCTATGACTCTAAAAGAAATGCAAGAGTTTTTAAAAGAAAACTCCGTGTATACAACCGTAGGAGCTTCTTTGGCGATTAGCTTTCCGTTTGGGCAATATTATGGAGATAAATTACTGAATTTAGGATCTAACACCTTTGTTTTTAGACCACAAGTAGGAATGACGCATAATTGGGGAGCTTGGTCTTACGAGCTGTCAACTTCCGTGTTTATTTATACAAATAACAACGATTTCTATATTGATAAAACCAAGAAGCAAAAACCTCTTTTTGCTATGCAAACGCATCTTACCCGACACTTTAAGCATCGCATTTGGACCACGCTAAGTTTTGGTTACGGATTGGGTGGGAATTCTATTGTAAATAGACAACATAAAGATGATGAACGTGGTAACTTTCTAGGTGGACTTTCTGCAGGCATGCCCATTTTTAAAAAGCAAGCTATTAAAATTGCTTATGGCACCACCCTAACTTTAAAGGATGTTGGCGCAAACACGAATGGATTTATGTTCAGTTGGTCTACAATGTTCTAGATTTCTAAATTGCGTGTCCCCTCCCTTGCGAAATGTTACGAATGGACATAGCAGTGTTCAAAACTGAAAAAAGTTGCTCTATTCTACCTAATAACTAGTAAGCGTTCACTTTAAACTGATAACAAATATACTTACAGTCTTCAGGCTTACTTTTCCTTTAAGCTTCGTATGGGTTTCTTTTCTTTAGTCTTTATATATTTATCCTATTTTCATCTTTATTAATGCACGGGACTTTGAGTACACGGACAATTACTAATTCCTTGTAAGAAGTCCAATCCAATAGTTATCATATGGGTTCCTGAATTATATCCAGCCATATCGTTAATGGTTATTTGATAAGCATAAGCAAAATAGAAATTAGATTTTTTGATTCCAGCCATTGGCCCAAGATTTAAGGGATTCATAAACTGGTCGTTAAGGAAACGATAGGAAATTCCTCCCCAAAAATAATCCTCTTTTCTATCGTACTTTCTAACCTTGATATTTAAATCGGTACTGGAACGGTTATCACTATCAAAATATTGGAAAAACACGGAAGGTTCAATTTCTACATGTTTATTGTTTTTACTCTGAATAACAAGTCCAGAATACATTTGATAGTTTAAAAGTAATTGTGGCTCTATTCCTGTAAAATCATCAATATCTTTTGGCAGCAGGTTATTGACATTTAAACTAAAGTAAAAACCTTTATTTCTATACAAGGCACCTACATCGAAGTTGTTGTTGGAAGTAGCCCTATCGTCTGTTATACGTGGGTCGATTATAGGTGTTTCATAAGTTGGTCGGAACTTGTCAATATCGATTCTAAAACTATTTAAATTATACGAAATACCAAAAGACAAATACTGTTTTGAGTAATAATCTAAAATTAAATGATGCGCAAACGACACTTTTAACCCTTTTTGCAAGGTATACCCGTTTTTATCATTGTATAGCGACAAACCAATACCAGAACGATCGGCAATTCTAAAATCTGCATAAAGAGATTGATTATCTGGTGCTCCTTTTATTCCCACCCATTGGGTCAAACCATTGGCTCTAATTTTAAGATTATCGCCAATACCCGCATAGGTTGGGGAAATCACAAAAGGGTTATCTGCTAAATATTGCGTAAAAACGGGTAGATTCAACTCTTGACCATAACTATGTGTTATGACAAAAAACAGGGATAATATAAATAGCTTTTTCATTTTAAATCGTTTTTATTTTTAGATAATAATCACTGTTTTAAGGTTATCTGTATAAGGTAAAATGTCCAACAAAACTTCTATTATCTTTAGCATCGTTTAGTCTAACCACATACCAGTAATCACCCGATGGAAGCTCTTTTCCATTATAGGTTCCATCCCAAGACTGACCGATTCTTAAAGTGGCTATTTTACGACCATAGCGATCAAAAATATCGAAATCAAGGTTTGGATAATGAATGGTACATCCAGGAGCCCAACCATCTTGATTTCCATCGCCATTTGGTGTAAAGTAATTTGGAATACAAACATCAACATAATCGAAATGTCTAGAAGCTGTTGCTACACACCCATTACTATCTGTAACAGTTACGGTGTAAGTTCCAGATTCTGAAATAACAAACACATTGGTGCTTCCATAGTCCACACCGTTAAGAGTATATTGGTATCCTCCAGAACCTCCAGCGGCCACGGCAACAATCTCGTTTATTTCACCATCGTTTAATGCTAATGTTAATGGATCGTATCCAATAATATCAAATAATGGGGTTCTTTGAATACAACCATTTGTATGCCTTACATCTATATAATGTCCAATTCCTGGAACTACATCAATAAAGATATTGCTTGGTTGAAACGGTCCTCCATTTAATGAATAATCTATTTCGCTATGATCGGTTATGCTATCGTCAACAATAACAGTTACTACATTTCCTTGCGCATTGTTAACACAAGCATATTCGATTTCAACTAGAGGATTGATTCTTACAGATTCTGGGAAGCTAATGTTCCATTCAGATTCACAACCAAAACTATCACGCACATAAACTATATGGTCTCCTCCACCTAAGTTGGTGAAATCAAACAGAGTTTGTCCTGCTGTTCCTGTTGTATAAGGTCCGTTATAACTATCCAAACTCACCGAGTAAGGAGCTGTTCCTCCAGAAATCTCAATACTGAACTCTCCGTCTAAATCGCCTTCACAAACTTCTGGGAAGATAGATCCCGGAACTATTGAAATAACTACTGGAGTTGGTTCTGTTATTGTGAAATTAAACGTTAAGTAACAACCTAATTCATCTTGTACAATAACATCGTATGTTCCTGGCGCTAGGTTTTCAAATACATTCGTATCAAAAAACTGATTCAACTGTGGAGAAATAGCATATTTAATAACACCTGTTCCTCCTGAAGCATTTATCTCTAGAGTTCCATTTCCAGCTCCATAACAAGTAACATCAGTTACCGTAAATTGAGCAGTTAAAGCTTCTAAAGGTTCTGTAATTTCAAATGGTGCTGTTGTTATTAAACAGTCGCCACTCTCAACATATACCACATAGTTTCCTGCAGCTAGCTGGGTAAATACACCTGGGCTATTTTGAGTTGCAGGAATGGTGTTTCCAGCCGTATCCTGTAAGGTGTACACATAGTTTCCTAATCCACCTGTAGCAACAGCAACAACAACACCTGTTGTATCTCCTGTACAGTTAATAAAGCCATTGGTTACATCTAGATTAATGGTTAAACTTGGTAGTGGATCAATAGTTATCTGATTAGATACACTAGCCACACAACCATTAGAATCTTGTACATAGTATTGGTAAGTTCCAACAGGAACAGAGAATGTAACCGATGTAGCAAAAGTTCCTAATACTGGTGTAAACGTGCTATTGGCACTATAGGTATAAGGTCCAGTTCCACCCGAAGCACTTAAAGTTAGTGTCGATTCGGTTAAACAAGTTTGTGAACTTGCTTTTACCAAACTAGCAAGAACTTGTGTCGGTTGATTAATTACAATTGTAGGTGAAGTAAAGCTACAGCTATAAGCATCTGTAACAACTACTTGATACGTTCCAGCTCCTAAGTTTTCAAATACTGGAGAACTTTGAGGTCCAGACGTACTCGCTGTAGGCGAAAGCATATTTAAGGTATATAAATAGTTACTTCCCTGTCCACCTGTTACGTTAGTTGCTGTAATTGTTGCATTTGAATCGCCAAAACATGACAATAAAGTAGCACTTGCAGTAACTGTTGCATTTATTGGATTTGGAATTACCAGAGTTACAGTATCTGAAGCAATACAACCTCCAGCATCCATAACATTTACTGTATAGGTTCCATGAGTTAAGTTAGCAAATGTATTGGTTGAAGAGTATGCTACTGAAATAGGGCCAACTAATTCATATTGATAAGCTCCCCATCCTCCACTTGCGGTGGCTGTAATAGTTCCTAGATCGTCAGTACAAGTTACGTTTGAAGTTTCTAAAGCTACAACATCTAAAGCTTCTGATGGTGAAGTAATAGTTACCACATTCGTAGTGGTTGCACAGAAAGGACTATCTGTTTCAGTAATTGTAACTGTGTAGTTTCCTCCAGATAATCCAGTAACACTTATTGGATTCGTATTCGTATTTGCTGCAATAGGTCCTAAAATAGGGTTTCCTGCACTATCAAATACCTCATAATTGTATGCACCTGAGTATCCAGTGACACTTATTTCAAACGCACCATTAGTATCTCCAAAACATGTTACTCCTGTGGTAGCTGTAGCAATAACATCTACTAAATCGAATGGAGCAACAGTATAAGCTGCCGTAGCAATGGTACAACCTGTATCTAGATCGGTTACTAAGAAATAATAACTTCCAGGTAAGGTGATATCAAAAATATTTGAGGCTTGAGGCAGTCCATCTGGTAGCATTTCATATTCAAAGTTTCCAGAACCACCTGTAACAGTTATGGCTATAGAGCCTGTATTGTTACAATCAATTGGTGTTGCTTCTACAACTGTAGCAGCAATTAAGGTAGGTAATGGTAAAATAGTAACCGTGTTGGTTGCTATACATCCATTAGCATCTTTTACATATACTGTAAGGGTTTGTGCAACTCCAGTATCGATAATATCGAATACATTAGAGTTGAAGTAATTTGTTCCATTAATACTAAAAGTATAAGGAGCTGTTCCTCCTACTTCAGTAATAGTTAACACTGAAGTATTTACAGATCCATCAGCTGCACAAGCAAAGTCTGTTGCAATTCCTGAAACTTCTAATAAAAGTGGTTCTGTAATAATCACCTCTTTCGTGTCAACACATCCTCTTCCAGAATTTACTTGAACTGTATAGGTTCCAGCTGTTAATCCTGTAAACACATTTGAATTTTGAGCGGCAAACGTTATTGGTCCTGCTGTAATTTCATACGTGTAAATTGGGTTATCATTTCCTGGTAAAAGATTAACTGTTATGGTTCCATCATTTCCGTTATTACAAGAAACGTTGGTTGAATCCACTGTAAAATCTACAGGAGTTGCCGCTTCTAAAGTAATTGAAGTATCTTCTGTACAACCTGTTAATGCATCTTCAATAGTTACAGTATATGTTCCTGAAGGTACTCCAGAGAATATATTTCCTGCTAAAGATATAGATGCAGGATTTGGACTAATACTATATATATAAGTTCCACTTCCTCCTACTGCATTTACAGTAATTTCTCCATCATCATCCGCACAACTTGCTAAAGCAGTAACATTAGGTGTTAATGCTAAGGCTGGATAAATATCAATAGACATAGGGATGGCGTTTGTACAACCATTTGCGTCTTTAATAATTATCGTATAAGTGCCTGCTGTAGCCACAATAAACGTTGGACTTGATTGGAATCCATTTCCTATGGAATAAGTAAACGGAGCAATCCCTGTTGGGTTTGTTACTGTAAACTCAAATCCTGATGCTACCGTACATTGGTTTATAGCAAAGGTTGGAACATCTGCCATTGGTAAAGGATCTGTAGCAATAACCACATCAATCTGAGATGTACAACCATTACTATCCATTACCCAAACATCCCAATTTATACTCATGGCTGGATCTAAAACAGCAGTATTACTATTGGTATAATTTGCAGCAACTGGTGCAGAACCATCCAATACAAATGCATATTGATATGGTGGCGTGCCTCCTGAAGCTTCAACAGTTACTTGAGCACCAAAATTACAATTCGCATTAATATTAGCTATCTCTACAAGAGATACCGTTGTAGGTTCGCTAATAGTTACGGTATAAGTAGCAGTACAACCAGTGGTTTCATCGGTTACCACAATAGTTTGGTCGCCCGCTGATAAACCTGTTAAATTAATTATTGGATCTGTTTGTCCAGATATTATGGTTCCGTTATTATTAATTTCATAACTGTAAGTTCCAGAGAAATTACCAATTATAAAGGTTACAGCGCCATCATTTCCTGCATTACAATTTATATCGTCTTCTAATGAACCTGATACTGTAATATTAGTTACAGGTGTTACCGTATACGATTCTGTATAATAACAGCCATTTTCGTCGGTTACTGTAAACACATACGTGTCTGGTGCCAAGCCTGTAAATATACCTGTTGTTGCACCTGTTGTATTTCCAGTTGCAGTTGCTGGTGAAATAATTTCATAAGTCAATACACCTACTCCATCTGTAGCTGTTAGCGTAACTACACTTTCTGTATTTAAACAAGTTACAGGAGTCGATGAAAAATCTAAATCGGTTGGCACACTTAAAGCTGGAATTACAACCTGTAATGGCATATCGATTATACAACCATTGGCATCTTTTACATAAGCCGTAACGGTTCCTGGCGTATATGTTACATAGGTATTTGTTGCTGTATAATTTACGCCATCAAAACTATAGGTATAAGGAGGAGTTCCACCACTACCTGTTATTGTAACCGTTGCTGGTTGTGGCGCATTTCCTGCTCCACACGTTAAGCCTTGAGTTAAAAGCATCATACCATCTACAAGAGTTGGCTCTGTAATAGTTACTGTTGTAGTAGCTGTTGTACAGTTTTTACTGTCTCTAACCACAATATCGTAAGTACCTGCAGCTAAGCCATTAAATACATTTGATAATTGGAAAGGACCTCCATTAATACTATACTGATATGGAACTAATCCATTGGCAGCTGTAACAACAATACTACCATCTGCTACCCCGTTACAACTTACATTCGTTTGAATATGAGTAAGTGTTGGCGTTGTATTTGGCGTAATAATAATGGCATTGGAAACAGCAGTACATCCTTGTGAATCTGTAACCATAAATATATAAGTACCGGCTATAGTTGTCGTGAAAGTTGTGCTTCCAATTGGAGAATAAGTTGCACCACCATCGCTACTAACTTGATAGGTGTTATAAATTCCTGTTCCGCCACTAGCACTCAATGTAATGCTTGCATCCACATCACAGGTTAGATCTAAATCCAACACCGCATCCAATAATAAAGGTGGCGCTACAATAAACGTATCTGTTGCAATACATCCGTTGGCATCTTTTATACTTATTGTATACGTACCTGCCGCAGTAATTGTAAAGTTTGGACTCAATTGATAAGCTCCGCCTATACTATAGGTCGCTTCACCATTAAAAGTTGTTCCAGTTAATGTGATTGTAAAAGGCGTACCGTTAAAGCATTGTTGCGCGACAGGATCGATTGTTGGTTCTGCATCTCTAATTATGGTTTGCGTATCAAATACCGCACAACCATATGCGTCCATAACATAAACATCATAAGTTCCTGCTGGTAAATTAAATGTATTGGCACTACCCCATCCTGTAGGATCTGGTGTGGCTCCTGTTGCAACAACTTGATATTGATAAGGTGCTGTACCATTGCTTCCAGTGGCTGACATAACTCCCAATTCATTACAATTCTCGTTTTTAGAAATTAAAACATCAATTTCTAATGGAACTGCAGATTCTCTAATTTCAAAAATTACAGATGCGGACTCACATCCATTATAAGTTCCTGTTCCGTTTTCGGAAAACACAATATAATACTGTCCAGGTGCTAATGTTCCTGGGGATGGTGTTGTAATTGTTACTGGTGTACCAAAAGTAACTGGTACATTATTTGAAGCACCTACCGGTACATTATTGTATGCTATAAAAATCTGATAATCTACAGAGGTCGTTGTACTATCAAAATTATCAATAGTAAATGTAACACTACCATTATTTTCACCTTGACAAGTTACATTGTTTGGAACAACCGTAGATGTTAAAGGGGACGATGGTGGAATGGCGTGATCTGCCGATTTCACATAATAACAATCCGTTGTAAGATCGTGCACAACAAATGTATAGACAACCCCTGGGATCAAATTCGTAAAAGTTCTTATAGCTCCACCTGGCGTATCTGGTGCGTAATAAGTTGTGGTATAAGGAGGTGTATTAAATTCTAAAATACCAAACTCATAATTACCACTTCCCACTACCGATATAGCCTCTATAATTGCAGTACCCCCAGAAGAACAATCAATAACTGTTGATATGATATCTATCTGTAAATCTGATGGCGGAGAAGCTATTGTAATTTGTTGTTGTAAACTACAACCATTAGCATCAATAACGTTAATTGTATAAATACCATAATTAATAACAATAAAAGTATGGTCTTCATTTGTTGTTGCTGAATATGGGTTACCCGCAATGACATCTCCAAAATTATTCGAAATATAATAGGTAAACGGTCCTGTACCTCCAGAAACATTTTCTACTGTGATAGATCCTAATTCTGAACCACCTGGATTATTACATGTAATATCCACTTTGGATAGATCAAAATCAATAGGATCTGGTTCTACTATAGTTATAGTTTCTGTATCTGTACAACCTTTTGCATCGGTTACTGTAATAGTATAATTACCAGCTGCTAACCCAGAGGTTTGCGTGCCATAATTTATTCCAGTAGTATTGTTAAAAACATTAATAACAAACGGAGCTAAGCCTAAAGAAGTGTCAATTGTAATATTTATTGCTCCCGTTTCTTCACCGCTACAATTAATATCTTGTGCTATTACTACTGCAGTAATTTCTGGATTAATAGCAGGATTAACAATAACTTCATTTGTTATTTTCTCACAACCATTGGCATCAGTTATTCTAAATTGATAGGTACCAGCAATGGTTGTTGTGTAAGGTGATCCTGGGATAGAGGTATAAGTTACACCACCATCTGTACTAACCTCATAGGTATAAGGAGGATTACCACCTGAAGCCGTTATAGTAATAGAAGCCTCTAACGGTAACGAACAAGTTAAATCTTTAGTTAAAAGTGCATTAACTGTTATAGGTTCAAATACCTGTGTATTTGTAGAACTCGTTGCAGTACATCCATTACCATCTTTAATAGTAATTGAATATGTACCTGCTGCATTAACTACAAAAGTTGGGCTATTCTGGAAAGCTCCACCATTAATACTATATTGTAATGGAGCAACTCCTGTTCCGATAACGGTAAATGTAAAACCTGAAGTGGCCGTACATTGGTTATCTACTACTGGAGCTGTTACTGTTGGTAACTCGTCCGATACAATAGTTACCGTGGTTGTTTCAATACATCCATTGGCATCTTTTACATAAACATCCCATACTAAATCGGCACCTAAATTGGTATCTACAGTAATAGGGTTATTCGTGCTATAATCTAAATTACTAGGTGCTGGATTACCCGATATAACAGCTGCGTAGGTGTAATTTGGTGTACCATTTGTAGCTGTAACTGTAATTTGAGATTCGTATTCATTACAATACACATGTGTTGCCACGGCTGTAATACCTAAAGCAGCAGTAGGTTGTGTAATTGTAATTGTTTCTGTAGCCGTACAACCTGTGGCCGTATCTGTAACTAGTATTGTGTAATCTCCAGCAATTAAACCAGTAATGTCTAAAGGAGACGTACCTGCAATGGAAGGTCCACCGTTAATAGTATAAGTAAATCCTGTGGTATTAGCTACAGTAAACTGTATAGCTCCTGAATTATCACCAAAACATAAAACATCGCTTAACTTCACTCCAGAAACTGTAATATTAATTACTGGATTAATAGTTAAAGATTCTGTATAGTAACAACCATTTTCATCGGTTACCTGAAACACATAGGTGCCTGGCAACAAACCTGTAAACACATTAGATGCTTGTGGTCCAACTGCTATAGGTGAAATAATAGCATAAGACAATACACCAACGCCGTTTGTGGCCGTTAAAGTTACATCACTTTCAGTGTCTAAACAGGTTACTGGTGTCGCTGAAAAATCTAAATTAGTCGGTCCATCTAATCGTGAAATAGTAATCGAACCTCCTTGAATACATCCATTGGCATCTTTAACTGAATAAGTGATGGTTTGGTCTGTTCCGTTATCGTTTACAGTTAAGGTATTTGTTGACGTATACGCTGAACCATTAAAACTATAAGTATAAGGTGCTGTTCCTGTAGTTGGAATATCAATAGTTACCACTGCAGGTTGCGCAGTATTACTAGCACTACAAGAAAAAGACGTTGCCGTAGCCGAAACCACCAAAGCAGTTGGCTCTGTTATGGTTACAGTCCCATCAAAAATACAGTCTTTAGCATCTTGAACTTGATAAGTGTAAGTTCCTGCAGCCAATCCAGTATATATCGATGTTGATGTAAATGGACTACCTTCAAAACTATAGGTATAAGGTCCAACTCCGCCGGATGGCACAATTTGTACCGATCCATCAGCACTACCATGACATGTAGCATTTACAACAGTAGTTGTTGCTGTTGGGTTTTCTATAGGATTAACCGTAATAACATCTGATGTGGCACTACAGCCTCTATCATCTGTAACTTGGAATTGGTAAGTTCCAGCATTAGCTGCGCTATAAGGAAATGGATTTCCTGGTAATGTGGTATATGCGCCTCCATTTATACTTATTTCATAAGTAAAAGGTGCATAGCCGCCAGAAACAGTTCCGGTTATAACCGCATCAGGAGAAACAGTACAGTCTAAATCCTTAGTTATAAGAGTATTTAAAACTAACTGATCTGCAATAGTTTCAATAGGTAAAACGGTAATACAACCATAGGCATCTCTTACGCTAATGGTATAACTTCCTGGTGTTAAACCTGTAAATATGTTGTTGGATGTAAACGGTCCACCGTTAATATTATATTCATAAGGAACCTGACCACCAGTTGCAGTTACTTCAAACGTAATGCTATTGGTCGAATCGTAACAATAATCTGATACGGCAATTGTTGCTGTTGGACTTGTTGGTACAACTAATTCAAAGGTTGTGGACTCACTACATCCATTGGCATCCGTAACCATTGCAGTATAAGTTCCTGTTTGTGATAAATTTGTAAACGTATTACTATTTTGTGCTGGAATTACTGTTCCATCAGGCAAGGTTATACTATAGGTGTTTCCACCCCATCCTCCAGTACTATTAATAACAACTTGTCCATCTCCATTACAAGTAATAGGGGAAACGGTTGTTGAAATACTTAAAGCTGAAGTAGGCGCTTCTACTGTTACA
>Ga0209075_1004174_pt1 | contig 11681 bp, 9 predicted proteins | sample Stecom2011_FD_187523 | JGI IMG/M metagenome (GOLD analysis project Ga0209075, IMG submission 187523) | Agricultural soil microbial communities from Utah to study Nitrogen management - Steer compost 2011 (SPAdes) (version 2) | ecosystem: Environmental > Terrestrial > Soil > Agricultural land...
TTATAAATAAAATGGCTTTTAAACCTTCTGACGCTATAGGATCTGGAAATACGCCAATGTTTCAATCTGGTGTATTTGGTGGAATTGAACATAGTTCAAAAGCTGCTGTAATCACTTCTATTAATGGTGCAAAGGGTATAACAAGTGGATTGACTAGACTATATGCAGATGCATTAATTACCCCAATTGATAGAAATAATGGTGTTAAAAATGGATTTGGCATTGGAGGAAGAGGTGGGTTCGCTATCTATATGTTACCGAGTAAAAGTGTAAATGCTAAACCAGAAAACATGGATGCAAGACAAACTTACAGTATGTTCTTTTTCAACTCCGAAATCGGTTACCGACCTACACAAGGATTCTTTTTTATGATGGGCTTTGGGGTAATGGTTTTTAAAAACAGGTAGATATTCTTTCAAAATAGATGATAAGAAACAGAATGATAACACATCAGTTGTCATTCTGTTTTAGAATAAAGGCAAGATAAGATGCGCTACTATTCAAAATAAGCAGCATATAGCTGATCAATAAATCCAAAGGCAAACTTGTAAAGGTTAGCTTCAGTTGACATTAAAACAACCACATCATTCTTCTCAACCTCATCAATTATACTGATGTCTTCAACATTCAAAGCTTTCTCATAGCTATCAGGATAAACTTGTTGGTTATAGTACCAAAACTGACCGTTATTAAACGCATCTCTCGAAAGTCCGAAGTTGAACATTCCCCAGTAAAAACTATCAGCTATTGTTAACACTTTTGCAGTAGTTTTCGTTGATTTTTCTTCAAATGAATATCGAGGATAAGCCATTTTTAAACTATTCATTCTAAAAAGCAAGTTCATCCCTTCTTCAATATCATTATCGGTATCTCTCATTTTTTGAGAAGTTTCAATCTCCCCTATCAATAAAGATGGGAGTTTTTTATCCATTTGAAATCTGTTAATATATTTAATAATAGAATCCGCAGCTATGAGCTCACCATATTTACTCCAGTGAATACCTGTTTTAGGCATAAGTGGATATTTTGATGTGTTTTTAGTGTTGAGAAACCATTGGTTAAAATCCAAAAAATGGATGTTGGTTTTAGTAATTTCATCAGCATACACTTCATAGTTAGTAGTTGTTTTACTCCTAATATCGTAGCCATCAGGAATAAATTCGGGATAAAAACTTGCTTTTCCAGGAGCAAACACTACAATAAGTTCTATTCCTTTAGTTGATAAAGTGTCTTGTATTCTTTTCAACTTTTCAATTTTCTCAACAATTTTCTCCTTCCCTAAAAAGTCTTCTCCTAAATAAGCAGTAATGTAGTGCTCTTCGTATAAGTAGTTGTCTTTCCCTATAATTACACCATTGGCTTTAGCCTGATTAAACAAAGAAAACTGCATTTGATTATAGGTTCTCACAAAAAAGGGTCGAAAACCAATGTTTTGATTCATATACCCTTCATATTCTTCTTGGAATTCTCCGCTCCACCAATTTTCACTTGTTAAAGTTGGCTTTTCTAAAACTACAAAATCTCCTTTTAAAGGTTCTGGCTCGAAAAAACCAGTAGTCTGTTGAAGCATAGGGAGGGTCAACAAAATAACGATACCGACAAATAATATCTTTTTAAAAGTGCTATTGTTTTTATTTGCTTCCATATCTAAAATCTAAAATAAATGAATGGATTAAACCCAGATGAGTTAATAGCACTCAATGATAGGATAAATAAAAGCACAGCAGAAAGTGAAAAAACAAGGTTCGCTTTTAATGAGAAACGTTCAGTCGAAAAGACAAACTCTTCTATTCTTTTCCCCTGTTTAAAGGCTACAAAAAATGAAAAGACAACTGCTATAGATCCAACTAACAAAAATGAGGGAAGTGTTTCGATACTTTCAAAAGAGTTAAAAGCAAAGAGTTTTGACAAATAGACGCCTATATCCTGCATGTTTTCTAATCGGAATACAACCCAGCCAATCATCACCACTAAAAAAGTAAAGAGAATTGAAGGAACCTTCCCCAGTTTATTTAAGACTTTAATTAAAAACACACGGTCAAGGATTAAAAAAGCACCATGATAAGCTCCCCAAATCACAAAGTTCCAAGCGGCACCATGCCAAAGTCCGGATAAAAGAAAGACAATCCACAAATTAAAAAACAGACGTGATTTAGAAGATACCCTATTTCCACCTAAAGGAATATAGAGGTAATCTCGCATAAAGGTACCCAATGTAATGTGCCAACGGCGCCAGAATTCACTAATGTTTTGAGAAACATAAGGAGAATTGAAGTTTTCTGGAAATTTAAAGCCCATCATCCTTCCCAAACCAATTGCCATATCAGAATACCCTGAGAAGTCGAAATAAATTTGAAAAGTATAAGCCAATATTCCCAACCAAGCAGTTCCGATACTTAATTGTTTTAGGTCACTATTGAAAATCAAATCAGCTTGTTCTGCCATTACATTAGCAATGAGGACTTTTTTAGCTAAACCTATAGAAAACCTATAGAAACCGATTAATTTATCATCAATTGTCTCATTTCTATCTGTGATTTGGTCTGCAATTGAGCTAAATCTAACAATTGGACCCGCTATCATTTGTGGAAAGGACATAATGTAGAGCAAGTAATCTGTTACTTTTTCAAGTGGGGCATGAACTTTTCGATAAACATCAATTGAGTAAGTTAATGTTTGAAAGGTATAAAATGAAATTCCTATTGGAAGAGCAACAGAAGTCCACGCTAATTCGGTAATACCAATGGACTCCAGAACAACATTAACGTTTTCAACAAAGAAGTTTGCGTATTTGAAATATAGCAGGAGTCCAAGGTTGATAAATATGGATAAGGAAAGTAAAAGCTTACGGTGAATTATTTTTTGACTAGAATGAAGCTTCTTTACCAAATAAAAATCAACTATTGTAGATGTAAGTATAACATAAACAAAGAGTGGCGCTCCCCAGCTGTAAAAAATTATACTTGCAATTAGAATAATATAGTTCTTGTAATTCTTTGAAAACAGATGGTATACCACCAAAAATAAAGGCAGGAAATAGACAAGAAACAAGCTACTGCTAAAGACCATTTGACAATTTTAATGAAAAAATTCGTTTTAAAATATGGAAAGAGGATTTAAGCAGACTTTTCATTCACCCTTCATTGAATTTACAGGAGTTTAATCTAAAACTATTCAGCAGGAATTAGCTCAATTTTCTAATAGGGTGAAATAGTAATACGTCCCAGAATCATTGTATTCATGTTTAAAAGATCCTTCTAATTGATCAGTAAAAACCTCTATCAGCTGTGTGCCAAAAGTTTCTTTATTATTTTCTTTCCACTGACCATCATCAGAGTAAGTCATTTTAAACTCTCCACCTTCACCAGGAGAAAGTGATAACTCTATTCGTCCAGATGTATCAAATGCATGTTTTAATGAATTACTTACGAGTTCACTAATGATTAAACCTAAAGGAACAATACTCTTCATACTCACGCTTTTTAAACTTGAATTTACTTCAAACTGAACACTTCCACTTACTGAACTTGTTTCGATTAAGTTTTTGATTAAAGTATTCAAGTAATCCTTTATATCAATATTCATCAATGACTCTTTTTCATATAGTTTCTGATGAATTAAAGCCATAGTTAAAATACGGGTAATTGCATCTTCGAAGCTGCTTTTGGCTTCCTCTGATTTTAGGTCTCTAGATTGTAACCTAAGTAGACTTACGATAACCTGTAAGTTATTTTTTACCCGGTGGTGGATTTCTTGAAGTAAAATTGTTTTTTCCTTATTCTGATGCTCAACAATTTGTTTTTCATTTTTAAGCTCTTCGTAGGCTTCCTCAGCGTGTTTTAAAGCATACTTATTAATCATTCCATATTGAATCATAACAAACCCAATAAGAAACATGGAAATAAAAAACTCAATAGACATAAAGAAAAGAACGTCTGTTGGTATATTCAAGCGTAAATCGGCTGAACTATAAAAGAAAAAGTTATAATAAACAGCATATAACGTAGCGTTCACAATCAGGTAAAATATTCCCCATCTGTTTCCTAAAGTAAAGAACGCTGATAATATCACCACTACCATCCATAGGGCTTGCTGGACATGTATAGCATCTGGAATAGCGAATATTGAAAGACACAATATTATAGAAATACTTAAAAATAGAATTTTGGCGACACTCTTATACGTCCTTAAGCGAGCAATAAAATAAAGACTTGCTGTTGTCATTAATAGAACTGCTAAATAGTAAAAGAAGAACTTATCGTTTGCGAAAAAACCAATTGTTGTGATAATAAAAACCACCAGTGTAAAAACGAGAGTAATGCGCCAAACAAAATTAAACTTTGCTCTTTCTTGAAAGCTAGTGTTTATACTTTTTGGGGGGTTAAAAAAAGTCATTTATTAATATTTGAAAACAACAATTATAAATCAGGGAATAAGCATCAAACTAAAAAACATATTGATTACTAAAACCCTTATCTCTTATAAAATTTCTTTAAAAATATAATATTCTTACAATCAAAAGTTTAAAAAATGAAATTAAAATCATATTTAAACTCGTTTTAATTAAAACATCTTCTTGTTAAAACACAATGTCTTAGATATCCTCTACGATTTTTCTTACATTTGTATGTAATTAAAATTGAATATTAGCATTCAATAAAACGAAAAACCAACATTACAATAGCCATCTATTTTAATGTGGGTTATTCACAGTTTACAAAAATGAAAGAAAAAAACTATAAGTTCGGAACGAAAGCTATTCATGCTGGAGTTGAACCAGATCCAACAACAGGAGCAATTATGACTCCTATCTATCAAACCAGTACATATATTCAAGAGAAAGTTGGTCAACACAAAGGATATGCCTATTCTAGAACTTTAAATCCTACACGTCATGCGCTTGAAAATGCTTTAGCTGAATTAGAAAACGCTAAATATGGAGCGTGTTTTGGAAGTGGTTTAGCAGCTATTGATGCTGTTCTAAAAATGCTAAACCCTGGAGATGAGGTTATAACTACCGACGATTTATATGGTGGTTCTTATAGAATTTTCACCACGATTTATGAAAAGTATGGTATCAAGTTTCATTTTATCAAACTCAATAATTTAGCGCTATTAGAAAAAACCATCAATACAAAAACAAAATTAGTTTGGATTGAAACCCCCACTAATCCAATGATGAATATCATTGATATTAAAGCAGTTGCTGAGATAACTAGGAGCTCAAATATTATATTGGGAGTTGACAATACATTTGCAACACCTTACCTGCAGACGCCTATTGATTTAGGAGCTGATATTGTAATGCATTCTGCAACTAAATACCTTGGAGGACACTCTGACGTGGTGATGGGTGCACTTGTGATGAATAATAAAGAGATTGCAGATGAAATTTATCGCATTCAAAACAGTACCGGAGGAGTAGCAGGACCAATGGATTCATTCTTGGTTTTACGTGGAATAAAAACCCTTCATTTACGCATGCAGAGACATTGTGAAAATGCTGAAAAAATTGCTTATTTCCTGAAAGACCATTCAAAGGTAGAAAAAGTAAACTGGCCTGGCTTTGAAGACCATCCTAATCACGAGATTGCAAAGCAGCAAATGCGCGGATTTGGAGGAATAATTTCTTTTTCTTTAATAGGTAATAGTTTGAAAGAAGCACATAAAATAATGGAAAGCTTAAAAGTATTCACACTTGCTGAATCACTTGGAGGAGTTGAGTCTTTAACTTCTCATCCAGCGACCATGACACATGCTTCTATTCCAGCAAGTGATCGTCAAAAAGTTGGAATTGTAGATTCTTTAATTAGGTTAAGTATTGGAGTTGAAGACGTAGAGGATTTAATAAATGATTTAAAACAAGCATTAGCTTAATGTTGATATTCATAAAGTAGAATATTAGCAATATAACACACATATGGGATTTAATAAATTTGCAGTAATTGGTGTCGGTAAATATGGTTCAAATATTGCCCGACGTCTTGCCGAAAAAGGAGCACAGGTCTTCGCATTCGACAACAACGAAGAGAAAATAGAGAACATCAAAGATGATGTCGCTTTTGCTGTAACCTTAAACAGTACAGATTTTAAAGTGTTGTCTTCTCAGAACTTAGAAGAAATGGATGCGGCAGTTGTTGCTATTGGTGAAAACTTTGAAGCAACGATACTTACTGCTGTTCATTTAATAGATCTTGGTGTAAAAAGAATCATTGCAAGAGCAAATGGTGCTGATCAGCGACTGATTTTAGAGAAAATCGGAATTAAAGAGATTCTTACACCAGAGGATGAGGTAGCTTTCGTAGTTCGAGAGAAATTGCTTAACCCTTCTATATTATCTTTTCTTCAGTTATCTGAAGAATATGAAATCGCTGAAATTAAGCCACCGAAAGGAACATTGAATAGAACCATTGAAGATATAGATTTTAGAAATAAATATCAATTGACATTAGTAACTATGAGACGCGAATACGACATCAAAAAGAAAGGTCAATATGAAGTCGAGCAACATGTAATTGGTGTCCCAAAAGGGGATACAGTAATTGAATCTAGAGACACCTTAGTTGTTTTCGGAACAGCAAAACATGTTCAGCGTTTTATTGACGTAAACGAATCATGATTTATATAATAACAGGAACATCGTCGGGTATAGGTAAAGCCTTAGCTAAATTTTACTTGGATAAAGGAGAACATGTAATTGGAATTGCAAGAAACAATTCTATTGAGCATGAAAACTATAAACATGTCACATGTGACTTGTCTGATAAGACGCAACTGCATGATATAGCACTACTTGAACATGCTTCAAAAGAAAACTATCCTATACGTTTAATTAATAACGCTGGAATAATCGGTGATATTCAAAGGTCACATGAGCTAACGCTTACGCATTATGTGGACATGGCAATGGTAAATATTGTAGCGCCTCAATATCTTTGTAGTTATGTGCTTCAAACTTTCGGTTTTGAGAACGTCGATACAATCATTAACATAACCTCTGGGGCTGGACAACGTCCTGTACCTTCTTGGGGGGCTTATTGCGCTTCTAAAGCAGCAATAGATCTGTTTGCAGAGACCCTTCATGAAGAAATTAAAGAATTAGGGAAATCAACTAAAGTTTATAACGTTGCTCCTGGAGTGGTAGACACCAAAATGCAAATTAATATTCGCGGTAGTGAAGAGAATAACTTCTCAAGACACCAGGATTTTGTTGATTTAAAAGAAAACAATGAGTTGAGAAGTCCTGAAGAAGTAGCTATTCTTTTAGATGAATTTATAAACACAGAGCATCCAGAAGAAGAGGGTATAATACATAGAATATAGGTCTTTAGAATGATCTGTAAAATTCAGTATATAATACAACCTCCCACTCTATTTTTTGAATTGATAATTTAACTTAATCCGTTTGATTGGACTTGTCATAAGTGTATCTTCTTCATTGTAATAATGCAGTGATTTTGGATAGTTGTTCTTATATTCTATTACGCCTTTTTCTAAGTGTAAAAAGTCATTACTGGTTGTTACTAAACTATCATTAAACCCTATACATTTCCCAATAGAATCGTATGTATAGAATCTTTTTGTAATAAATTCATTGGCATAAAAACTCTGACTTTTTAAGATTTTTGTTGGATAAAAGCTGCGTTCTTCCTTCATTGTTTTCTCTACTAAATTAACCAAAGCAAAGGAAGAAATATACTCACTTGGAGATCCATAATAAAACACATTTTTTCCTTCTGGAGTATATTCTTTATCTATAAAAGAAACATTCCAGTATGCAGAATCTAATATAAAATAATGATGGGTTTCTTCTAAACTACTTTTATCAAGATAACTTAAAAAATTAGTATCTGAATCTATCAATACAAGTCGCTTATATTGTTGTAGCTCTTGAAAAGTACTAAACAAGGAAAGCATACTTTTTGTTCTGTATTTTACGTTACTCGAAATAGCTGGGGAGGAATACCCAAATGAATCTAAAGGTGCTTTATAACTGAATATAAACTCTGCAATTTTAATACCCGCACTCATTTCATGTATAACCACTTTTTTCACTTCCCCATTTGATCTAAAATCAATAAAAATCTTTCTATAAGGCAAGGTATCACTCACGCTTAGACTAGAATCAGTGAAATTAAAATTTGTAAAGTCTAATTCAATTCGTTCAATATCAAGAGAATCAATGTGATCTCGTGAAAACCAAATTGGAAAACTCATGTTTGACCAACCTCTTTTATTCATCGTGCTCCAATTCACAAGCTGTTTTAGGTGGGGTGGGTTTTCAGTCACTATAACTTCTTCAGCATCTTTGTTTTGACATGCTGAAAAAAGAAAAAGTAAGACAATTATGTTATATGTTATATGTTTTATCATGTACTAAATGTCCAGTTTTTATCAGGAATCACCACATTGTGATAGCCCTTTTCTCTTAAACGTTCTTTAAAATTAAGGGCTACTTTTTCTTCTCCATGTACTAAGAATAAACGTTTTACCTTTCCTGAATTATTATCTGATAAATACGTAATCATTTCATTGTAATCTGCATGAGCACTCAATGATTTGATGTATTTAATCTCTGCTTCTACTTTTCTTTCATCCCCGAAAATAGTTACTGTTTTGTCTCCATTTTGTAAACGTCCTGCTAATGAATTAGGTTCAGCATAACCCACAAAAAGGATGGTGTTTTTAGCCTCTTCTAAAGCATGATAAATATGGTGTTTTACTCTTCCTGCATCTGCCATTCCTGATGCTGAAATAATGATACATGGGGCATCTAAAGTATTTAATCTTTGTGAGTGTTTTTGTTCTTTAACGTAAATCAACTTTTTAAAACCGAATGGGTCATGTCGATTTCCTTGTTTAAAGCGCTTTACCTCCATGTTTAGCAGGTATGAATACTCACGCATTATATCTGTAGCATCTATCGCCAGGGGACTATCAACAAAGATTCTTACCTCTGGAAGTAAACCATGTAAATCTAATTTATTTAAGGCAAACACCAACTCTTGTGTTCTTCCTAAGCTAAAAGCGGGAATAATTAGCTTTCCTCTTTTTTCTTGTAATGTATGAAGTGCAGTAGTTAAGAGTTCTTGCTCTGCATCTACTGTATGGTCATGAAGTCGGTCACCATAAGTAGATTCACAAATAATATAATCTGCTTGTGGCGGTCGCTCTGGGTTCTTCATTAAAGTAGCATTATATCTGCCTATGTCTCCAGTAAATAACACGGTGTGCTTTTCACTGATTTCATCAATTTCTAAATAGATTGCCGCACTTCCAAGTATATGTCCATTAGGAATAAACCGAGCCTTTATACCGTCAATTATAGGAACTACTTCGTTCTCTTCAATAATAATAAACTGATCCAATGCTTGTTCAACATCTTCATAGGTATAGAGTGGCTCATAAGCATCATCCCCTTCTCTTTTGTTCTTTGTATTGGAGTATTTAACATCTGCTTCTTGAATATAAGCACTATCACGCAACATAATTTCACATAATGCATGAGTAGCTTCAGTACAGAAGATTGCACCACTAAACCCGTCTTTTACAAACTTTGGTATTAATCCAGAATGGTCAATGTGTGCATGAGATAAAAGAATTGCAGAAATAGATTGTGGATCTGCTATCTCTTCAGCATTCAAAGCATAGGTTTCTTTTCCCATACCCTGATACATACCACAATCCAACATTATCTTTTTGTTGTCCCACAATTGAATAATGTGTTTACTACCTGTTACTGTCTTCGCAGCGCCTGCAAATGTGATTTTCATTCAATGACTTTTGGTTCTGTTTTTACTAAAAGTAAAACAAATCCTTGATTATTAAAGAATCTTTCAGGAATTTGTTTCCATAAAACACTTAGCTAAAATAAAGTAGGTCATTCAAAGCTTATGTAGTCTATATTATAAACCTCAATTGGTATCTTCAAATCATAGAAAATAAAAAAGGGTACAGTTTTCTCAAACCATACCCTTCTAAATTATAGTAGAACCATAATTTGTGAGTACAAATCTTAAAACTGCTCTGCGCTTTGTTTAATTTTCCATGCTCTCCACAGATCGTAATAGCTTTTTGTTTCCATGATAATCACACCTCCAGTGGTGTCTCCATACTTAGCTGGTATAGCACTGGTATAGACAGTTACTCCAGCCATTGCTGAACTAGGAATGGTTTGTACTTCACCCATTTTAACTCCATCTATGTAGTGAATCAAATCATTACCTCGAGATCCGCGAATCATCATTTGTCCGTCTGCGTCCACTTTTATATCAGAGTTATGACTAGAAATCAATGTCTTTAAATCATTTTTAGCAGCACTTTGCATAATGTCTAAAGCATCAATTCTTGTTTGTCCAACGTCATGATCTATCAAAGGACGCAAATGCTTTACAAACTTGAATTCTTCAATTTCAGTAATGTGTTCATTGAAGTTAATTCTACCTAAATGGGCAATTCCATCTGTTTGAACATTGGCTAAAATGGTATAAGAAAGTGTGTCTCCTAAGTAGTTTATATTCAAAACATATACACCCGTTGGAACAGAGTTTATTTTGAAACGACCAGTTTCATCCGTATCTGCTCCAAATATTGAAGTTCCTCTTTCCACCCATACTTTAGCAAACATTGCAGGTTGTTTTGATTCTGGCTCTTCAAACAATTGTCCTTGAATATCTCCAAACGATCCTTGTGCCATTCCGAAATTGATAAACAACCCCACTGCGATTAAACTTATTAACTTTTTCATCATTTCTATGTTTTAGTTCTCTATTGAGATGCAAAGTGTTTAAAAAATCCATAAAAAAATAAACATAAAAAAGAGGTTGCTCGTTAAAACAACCTCTATAACAATGTTTTACAACAAGTATAAATTACTTATCCTCTTTCTTTTTTTTCTTTTCAGCCTCTACCCTTTTCATGGTTTCACCAATTTGATTGGATGCTGTGAAGGAAGCCACCATGTTGTTCAACATGTCGCTACCCGCTTGAGGAGAGTTTGGCATTAAAATTAGGTTAGAGTTTGTCTCCTCACCTAACGATTGAAGCGTATCATAGTGCTGTGTTACTACAATTAAAGCAGAAGCTTCTTGAGAGTTGATTCCTACAGTATTCAGAACATCAACGCTTTCTACAAGTCCACGCGCAATTTCTCTACGTTGGTCAGCAATACCTTGACCTTGTAAACGTTTACTTTCTGCTTCGGCTCTTGCTTTAGCAACAATTTTAATACGTTCAGCTTCCGCTTCAAACTCAGCTGCTACTTTTTCACGCTCTGAAGCGTTAATTCTGTTCATCGCTTCTTTTACTTGCTCATCGGGATCAATATCGGTAACTAAAGTTTTAATGATATCGTATCCATAATCTTGCATGGCTTCGTTTAACTCTGATTTTACAGCATTCGCCACATCATCTTTACGCTCAAATACATTATCTAAAATCATTTTTGGCACTTCAGCACGAACAACATCAAAAACGTAGGATGTAATCTGTGATTGTGGGTTTTCAAGCTTATAAAAAGCATCATAGACCTTTTCTTTCATTACCTGGAACTGAACAGAAACCTTTAAACGTACAAAAACATCATCTTTGGTTTTGGTTTCCACTATTACATCCAGCTGTTGGATTTTCAAGTTGATACGCCCTGCAATTCTATCTACTAAAGGAATCTTCAATTGTAAACC
>Ga0209075_1004176_pt1 | contig 11679 bp, 10 predicted proteins | sample Stecom2011_FD_187523 | JGI IMG/M metagenome (GOLD analysis project Ga0209075, IMG submission 187523) | Agricultural soil microbial communities from Utah to study Nitrogen management - Steer compost 2011 (SPAdes) (version 2) | ecosystem: Environmental > Terrestrial > Soil > Agricultural land...
TAGCGAGTTGGATGGGAGTGGTTGCAATTTCTCCTTGTCCAATTGAGTTAGAGATAGTAGTTGTTCCTCCCCACTTTCCGTTTGGGTACCATCTGTTATAATAATCTCCGTCCGGAATTCTTCCTTTCCGTCCTGTAGGTAAATCATACCCTAAAAAATCTCCTAATCCGAAGCTTTTTACGTGATTGCTCCACGCATCCATTCCTTCTTTTCCGGTTTTGTACTTATCAATGGTTCGTCTATAAGTTTGAGCAAAATAAGTGTTGCAAGAACCTCTGATTCCGTTGAATAAATCAATATTACCTGAATCATGACATTTCATAAACCTGTTTCTACCGTATGAAAAACCATGGTTGCAGGCGAATGTAGTATGTGGATTAATTACTCCTTCTTGTAATCCTACCAAAGCAGTAACTATTTTGAATGTAGATCCCGGAACATATTCTCCCATTAATCCTCGGTCAAAAAGTGGAAGATTTATAGTGTCGTTATAAAGTTGGGTAAAATTCTTAGATCTTTCTCTTCCTACTAAAATTGAGGGGTCAAAGCTTGGCGCGGATACCAAAGCTAGTATTTCTCCGGTTTTTGGATCAAGTGCTACAATTCCACCTCTTTTGTTAACCATTAGCGACTCTCCGTATTCTTGCAGTTTTAAATCTATCGTAAGAGTGATGTCTTTTCCTTTTACAGCGAGTGTGTCGTATATTCCATCTTTATAAGGACCAAGTTCTCGGTTGAGTTTATCCCTTTGAATCCTCTTGATTCCTTTTGTCCCTCTTAGAACTTCTTCATAAGCTAACTCAACACCGTTTTTCCCTTTTAAATCTCCGCTTTTGTAATAAGGATTTCTATCAATTTCATTTCGATTTACCTGAGCAATATCTCCAAACACATTAGCGGCTGACTTTGTTTGGTAGTCGCGTAAGTATCGTTTTTGGATATAAAACCCTTTAAATCTTCTCATTTGTTCTTGAAAAGTTGCGAATTCTTTTTTGTTGAGTTGAGTCAAAAAAGGAGAAGGCAGCCAAGGGCTATAGTTTTTAGCTCTTTCGATTTGACTTTCGAAGAAATCTTTTGTAACTCCTAGAGCTTCGCAAAAAGCCAAGGTATCTAAATCCTTCATTTCTCTTGGAACAACCATTATATCAAAAGAAGGTTGGTTAGCAACTATAAGCGTTCCGTTTCTGTCGTAGATGTATCCTCTTTCTGGATATTCGTATTTTATTTTAATAGCGTTATTTTCGGCCTGTAACTTGTATCTTTCGTCAATTATCTGTAAATAAAAAAGGCGAATTATGATAAGCAAAGAAGCTATGATTATTAAAAACGGGAAAAGTGCTTTTCTCATTTTTTGGAGGTTTTGAATAGATTTATGATTAGCACACTAAAGATAATCGTAAATATACCTGAAAAAAAGGTTTTTAACAAAACGTGTCCGAATGACATAAAACTAAAAGCTTCTAATAAAAATAAAATAAAATGATGAATCACTACGGATAAACTGACAAATATTAGCTGTCTGTGTAGTGGAGAAGTGCCTATTTTTATGGTTTGGTACTCATAGCTTATTCCGAAAGATAGCCTAAAGATGTGTTCTCTGAAATAAGCTAATACCACACAAGCAGCCGCATGTATGGCTCCAGAATCAGAAAACATATCCATGCTAAGGCCTAATAAGAAACTCCAAAATACCAATCCGTATCTGTTTGTGTTTACCGGATATAAGACAATGAATAGCAAATATGGGAAAGGAGAGATATAGCCAAATATATTTATGTTATTAAAAACAGCTATTTGCAATAACAATAGTAAAAAAAAACGAGCAATATTTAATAAGAATTCACTATTCATCTTCTTTGGTCTTTTCTTCTAGCTCTAGAATTTCGTCTTTGTGAATATTTTCGATAACATAAACTTTGTTAAGGGTGGTCATGTCGTTAAAAAGTCTTATATCTAAAGTAAAACTATTGGTGTTTTCATCCAAATAAACTCTTTCGATGGTTCCGATAAAAATATCCTCCGGGAATGCTTTAGAACTAAACCCAGTAACTATTGTATCTCCTTTTGTAACGGAAGCAATTCTTGGAATGTCAAGGAGTTGAACAAATCCTGTGCTTTTTCCGTTCCAAGTAAGCGTTCCGAAGTGATTATTTTTTTTAATTTTTGCCACTGTTTGAAAATCCGTATTCAATACACTCAAAACCGTAGCGTATCTGTCCGAAGTATGGTCTATTATTCCTACAATTCCTTTGTCACTAATAACTCCCATGTCTCTTTTTACTCCGTGACGAGTTCCAGCTTTTAAAGTTAAAATGTTTTTTTGCTTACGGTATGAGTTTTTAATAACCTTAGTTCCCATAACCTTAATTTCTTTGTCAAAAGAATAAGGCAAGGCGACTTGACTACTGTCAAGAAACTCAGTTTGGTTTAGTAATAACTCTTTAAGCTGTAAATTTTCATTAAAAAGCCTTTCGTTTTCGGTCTTTAATGAAAAATACTCTGTTACGGACGACAAGTTAGAAAGGATGTGTCCAGAAACAGCATTAGACGAATTTATAAATTTACTTCTGTGATAATTATGGTGGCTAATCGTAATTCCTAGTGAAATACCCAAAAGCAACAAAAAAAACAGCCGAAGTCCGTTTCGTATGATAAAACCGATTATCTGTTGCATGAGTTAAAGCTTAATTTATTTTATAAGAATACTCTTATATTTTTGAATACTTTTAAGGGCCATTCCTGTTCCACGTACTACTGCTCTCAATGGGTCTTCTGCAATATATACAGGTAAGTCTGTTTTTTGAGAGATTCGTTTATCCAATCCACGAAGCATGCTTCCTCCACCTGCTAGATAAATACCAGTATTATAAATGTCTGCAGCCAACTCGGGAGGTGTTTGCGAAAGTGTCTCCATCACCGCATCTTCGATTCTCTGGATTGATTTATCTAAAGCTTTGGCTATTTCACGATATGAAATATCCACTTGCTTTGGTTTTCCGGTAAGTAAATCTCGACCTTGTACAGACATTTCTTCCGGAGGTGTATCTAGGTTATCCACCGCAGCTCCTACTTCTATTTTTATCTTTTCGGCTGTAGAGTCTCCTACATACAGGTTGTGTTGGGTTTTCATATAATAGATGATATCTCCAGTAAAAACGTCTCCTGCGATTTTTACAGATTTATCACATACGATCCCTCCAAGAGCGATTACGGCAATTTCTGTTGTTCCCCCTCCTATATCAACAATCATATTACCTTTAGGTTGCATAATATCGAGCCCTATACCGATGGCAGCAGCCATGGGTTCATGAATTAGATATACTTCTTTTCCGTTTACTCTTTCGCAAGATTCTTTCACCGCACGCATTTCTACTTCTGTGATTCCGGACGGAATACAAACTACCATTCTGAGTGAGGGAGTATAAATTTTCTTTTTAAGAGCAGGAATACTTTTGATAAAAAGCGAAATCATTTTTTCAGAAGCATCAAAATCTGCAATTACTCCATCTTTTAGAGGTCGTATAGTTTTAATATTTTCGTGAGTTTTTCCTTGCATTAGGTTGGCTTCTTTACCAACTGCAATGATTTTTCCGGATACTCTATCTCGTGCAACAATAGAAGGGCTGTCAATTACCACTTTATCATTGTGTATAATCAATGTGTTTGCTGTACCTAGGTCTATCGCGATATCCTCGGTCATAAAATCAAAAAATCCCATAAACTATCTAAGGGTTAAAAAATTAGGCTTGTTTATATAACTTACAAAGGTAAATAAAAAAGACTTTTTTCGGATAAAGAAATGTGAAATTTTTAGAAAGGGTTAATTCTTTGAAAATAAATATATTATTTACTGCTAAATTATCAGTGGGTAGGCTCGTTAGATTGCTCTCAGAATCAGAGAAGTTTAGCTTTCAAAGAAATTGTAATCCTTTTCAAAAGCAGTACCAATTACAATCAGGTCAGCTCCAGCTTTATAAATAATGTCCATTTGTGTTTTAGAACGAATTCCTCCTCCTACAATAACAGGAATTGTTAGGTTTTGGCTTACGTTTTGAATAATTTCTTCGGATAGAGGTGTTTGGGCTCCACTTCCAGCTTCGAGATAACACAATTTATGACCTAAGAATTCTCCAGCTTTGGCAGTGTTGACAATCAGCTCAATATCTGTTCGTTTCATAGGAAGAGTTTTTGAAACTCGAGCAACAGCGGTTTGATTTCCACTTTCGATTAAGATATAAGAGGTAGGAATAACTTCTAAATTAGTGTGGTTGAGAAACGGAACAGATCGTACGTGCTGTCCGATAAGATATTCAGAGTTTCTGCCGGATATTAAGCTCAGAAATAAAATAGCATCGGCCTTGTGAGAAATCTGCGTGTAGTCGCCTGGAAATAGAATCATCGGTATTTTTATCTTAGCACTTAATTTTTCTACGAGTTTTTGAGTCAAGTTCTCAGGAACAATACTTCCTCCAATAAAAATATGAGTAGCGTTAGAACTGCTAATTTTTTGACATAAAATATCGATTGAATCCCATTCGATTTTATCCGGATCAAGAAGAATAGCTAATAGTTTTTGGTTTTTTGACTTAGCTTTTAGTATATCTGTGTAGATTGTTTTCATTATTTTGCTTCTAATCTTGATTTGCTAAAGTTTTGTTCTTTTTTACAACAAGTACACTAAAGTATATCCTTCAAATTCTTCGAATTTAGCTTTATGTTGAGTCTGAATATTTTCGTAATTTACCACGGCTTCTATTGTATTTTGGTCAATATCAAATGGCAAAACATTAATATTATCTTTAAGACTCAGTCCTTTTTGTGAGTGAAACTTATAGATAGACTCTTTGATTCCCCAAATAGCTGTAAGTTGTCGAATTGTTTTTCTGTTGTTTTTTTTATCAAAAAAGATATCGTTTGGGTCTGTAAATTTATCTGCAATTCTGAAGATTTTTTCGCGTTGTTGTTCAAGGTCGATTCCGATGTTTCGGTCTGAAATAACAATGGCTGAAAATTCGAATGAATGCGTTATAGAAATATGCTTTCCGTCTTTGAGATGTGGCTTTCCGTTTTCATCGTAGTACAAATCAAAGTCTGTATATCCAGAGTGTTCTAGCAATTTTCGGACACTTAAAAATCCTCTTTGGTGCAATTCGGATTTCATGCCCTCGAGTCTGTATAAACAAACATCTTTCAGAGCGACTTCTCTGAATAATTCTGTAAAAGATTCGGTAATTTTCCATACCAAGACTTTTGTAGTAGTATCTACGTGAATGGTTTTGTATAAAGGCATGGTGCAAATATAATAATTTAGAGTTCGGTTATAAATTATATCTTTGCCTATCAAATCTTCTGCTTTGAAAAAAATAGAAAGCCATCAAAACCCTTTGATTAAACATTTGGTTCAGTTACAAACCAAATCGAAAGTTCGTAAACAGACCCGAACATTTTTGATAGAGGGAATTCGCGAGATTTCTCTTGCCCTTAAAGGAGGTTATAAATTACATACAGTCTTGTTTTTGCCTGAGATCATTTCGGAAGAAAAGGTTAAAAAAACTGTTGCTATGGGAGTTGAATATATAGAAATCTCTTCTGAGATTTATAAAAAACTTGCTTATCGAGATACCACCGAAGGCGTTTTAGCAGTAGCAGAAGCAAAAACACTTGAATTACAACACCTGAAATTGCCAGACAATCCGTTGGTATTAGTAGCAGAAAGTTTAGAAAAACCAGGTAACCTGGGAGCCATTCTTCGAACAGCTGATGCAGCAAACTTAGATGCTGTATTGGTGGCTGACCCAAAATCAGATATCTACAATCCGAATATTATACGTTCGAGTGTAGGCGGTATATTTACCAATGCTATTGCGGTTGGAACAAAGCAAGAAATCATCTCGTTTTTACGTGAAAAAAAAATCAGTATATATTGTGCTACTCTTCAGGATGCTGTGCCTTATTATACTAAAAACTATACTGAACCTACCGCAATTGTTGTAGGAGCAGAGGCAACAGGTGTTACCGATGAATTTAGAGAAAAATCTGACGGGAATATTATCATTCCGATGCAGGGAGAAATCGATTCGATGAATGTGTCGGTTGCAGCTTCGATTCTTGTTTTTGAAGCTAAAAGACAGAGAGATTTTGCCTAATAACGGTGTGTAATCATAGGTAGATTAGACATTATCTCACTCTGTTTTCCATCTTTTCTAGTGCACTTTTCACTACTTTTTGTTCGGAAGGAAACCAACCTTGTAGCATGATAGCTATCCCAAAAACCATTAAAATAATACTTGTTATTTTTTTGACTTTGGTTATGTTTGCAATAGTTAATTTGCTTTTTAGTCTTTTGGCTAACAGTATTTTACCGACATCAACTGTGAGGTAGGTTGCTAAAATAACTGCAAAAAAAGTAAATATTCTATTTGGATTCATTTCCATTTTAGGTCCTATGATAATGAGAATCATCAACCAAAAACCAAGAACTCCGATGTTGATAAAATTCAATAAAAATCCTTTTCCCATTAAGACCAAATAGTTTTTTTTAGCCAAATCTACTACTACGTTGTCTATTTTATTATTTCGGAGTTTAACATACGAAACTATTCCGTAAGTAAACATAATCAAACCTCCAAAAATAAAAAGTGCGGGTTCGTCTTGGATGTTTTCGATAAGTCGATAGCTACTAAAATAAGCTACTAGAATAAATAGAATATCAGCTGTTATTACGCCTGTGTTAAACATAAATGCTGCTCGAAATCCTTTGGTAGCACTTGTTTCAAGGAGTACAAAAAAAACAGGACCTATCAAAAAACTCAATAAAGTTCCGAGATAAATGGCTGTTAGGATTTCGTTTAGCATTGTATTTAGAGATAGATGTAGGGGTTTTAACCTCCCAAAAGTAATAAACCTTTTTATAAAAACAACATTATACTCAAAACAAGAATATAATATGTTAATTCAGAGTTATCTTATTTGGATAGGTTGATTACAAATATGAATATAAAAAAATGAATTACTTTTGTCTGTATGGACTTTCAAAATTTTTCTTTGTCGGAACTCAAACAAAAAGCAGAACGATATTGTGCTTATCAAGAACGCTCTCATAAAGAAGTTGTTCAAAAACTCTACGATTTGAGGGCTACCAAAGAAGAGATAGATGAAGTTGTCGTTCATTTGATTGAACATGATTTTTTAAACGAAGAGCGTTTTGCTCGAAGTTTTGCTCGAGGTAAGCACTCTATTAAAAAGTATGGCAAAATCCGAATTATAAATGAACTTAAATTTAGAAATATCTCAGCCTATAATATTAAAAAAGCATTGGAAGAAATCTCTGATGAAATGTATCAGAACACATTTACAGAACTTTCAGACCGAGCTTGGCATTCTATCCCCGAGAAAAATTCTCTAAAAAAGAAAAAGAAATTCTGTGATTTCCTACTCCGAAAAGGCTACGAAAGCGAACTGGTGTACGAGGCTTGGAAGAAATATGTAAATGAATAATCCTGTTTCAGATTAGTTTTGTTTTCTATCTTAAAAAAGAAAGCGTGCTTTTACTATCACCTTTTACATTTTTCGTTTTTTGATAAAAATCATGGTGATGATTGTTCCTAATAAAGCTAATATTCCGAAAATAATGCTAGGTTTTTTCCAAAAGGGTTTAGGTAATAATACAGGGGAATCATCTCCTGAGAGTACAAAAGCTGCCCAGTAAAACGGATGCTGAAGGTTTTCGTTTCTAGTGTTTTTCAGATATTCTAATTTAGCTTGTTTCAGGGCGGTGGATTTATTTTCTCCGCGTTGTAAGTTTTTATAAAAATATATCATTATTTCTTTGGTGGATTGATCTGGTGCATTCCACAGACTTGAAACTGTTGCAGGAATTCCAGCTGTGGTAAAAGCATGATGCATAGAGACTAAGTCTCCTCCATCCTTAAATCCACCTATTCCCGTATTACAAGCACTTAAAACAGCTAGTTCAGCATTAAAATGGAGTCCGTACAATTCCGAAATATACATCTCGTAATCTTCTTCCGAATTAGAGAACATTAAATTACTTAATTCTGGATCCTCATCATTTAAGGTAGAATGCATAGCTAAGTGTAGTATAGAGATGTCAGATTCTAAAGCTTTAAAATTTGTTTTAGAAGCCGCATCTCCTAAATATACTTTTCCAGGTACGAATTTCGAAATTTGGGAAACCTCTTCTTTAGCACCTGCCAATGAATACGCTTCACCACGTACTACGAGTTGACTCTCTTGAATAACTCCCGAATATTGTGGAGCAAAGTAAGCTACTTTTTTGTTGTTGGTTTTTTTGTTGTGTAAGCTTTTAGTATTTAAAAAATAGAAATTCGAAGCATAAGAAATAGTGTGATTTTCGATTAAGTATTGATTGTTATGTACTAACACTTCGAACGGTAAATAATATAAAATATCATCCGGAATGATAATCGTTGGAGCTTTTGTGTTAAAATCATCTGTAAATAGCCTTTTATAAATTGATTCTCCTTGTTTTTTTATGACTTTCACCGGAATTTCAAGATTGTTTATATTGGTAAGATAAGCTTCTATTTCTTTTTTTAGCTTTGGGTAATCTTCTATCTTGTTATAAGATAATTTACCTTTATAAAGTCTTATTTTATATAAATTTCCTTTAGAAACCTCAAACCTAATCACATTCTTATCCGAAATTTCGTTTGTATTTATAACTGGTTTAGTAAACTGACTACTGTTTCTGAATTGTGAAACAATTTGTTCGTTTATTTTTTTCAGCTCTAATTCTTTTTCAAAAAGTTGCTGTTTAGTTTCTTCATCTTTATATTTTTGATGTTCTTTTTTAAGTAATGCAATATAAGATCGTATATATTGCTCTTTTTCGACTAAATTATAGAGCTGTGTGTTTTTAGAAACTTTCCTTTTCATCAAAAAGTTTTCGGTCAGGTGCTGTGATTTTATGGTTTCTATAAACGTTAATAAGCGATTGTTTTCATCGGTTGAAAAACTTCTAACCAAAGCAGCATCTATCAATCCTGAAATTATTTTATCAAAAAGAAGTTCTAACTCAGAGTTCAAAGGTGTGTTGCCTATGTTTGCTTCAAATTGTTTAAAAGCCATCCAATACAGGGTTTCCTCTTCTATTGAATATTGATTGTCGTGAGCAGTATGCCAAGCTTCGGCAATTTCGAGTATGCCTCGCGTGTCTGAAAGTGTATTGCTTGGAGTAAAATCGTTTATATTGCTTTTCGGAAAAATAAAACTTTGATTCTCATCCGAATATAAATGGATAATTTCTTGTATTTTCTTTCGAGCCTCTTCCTTTTGATTTAGGGCCAGAAGGCATCTTATTTCTAATTCTAAATTCTGAATTTTAGAACTTTTCTTAGGAGTTGTTTTATTTGTTTCTTTTAGTATGTCTAATGCTTTGATATAGTCCTTGTTGAAGAAATATATATAAGCATAATCTCTAAAAAACATATCATTCTCTGTTATGTAAATATTGGTATCTTTTTTATCTATGCTTCTAGCTTTTTTATTATAGTATAATGCTTTTTCAAAATCATATTCTACGAATGTGTAATAACGTGCAATCCCTAGTAATAAAGATGCGTACATGTTTTTTTCGGTTTGGTCTAATGTAGTTGAGGCTACTATTTTTTCGATTTTGTCAAATGCGTCTAGCATTTTTTCTTTTTCACGAGTTTCTCTATAGATAATTATGAGATTATGATAGATGGAAAGTTCTTTCTTGATTCCAATGTCTTGCATAACAGTCTTATGCATTTTTTCTTTGTTCTGATTTAACACACTTAATGCCTTTTTGATATACCCTTCTGCAGCATCATAATTGTTTAAACGCCTTTCTAGTACCGATAAGTTGGTAATAACGTCTATGTAGTACTCTAAATCAGGTTCTTCTATCATGCTGTAAGCTTCTAACTGTTTAGTGTTATAATATAAGTTTTTGCGAGGAATGTCTAGAAAATAATCAGAATATGCTAGTGCTAAAGTGCTGTATAAATATCCGATTATGTTATACTCACTATTTTCTTTTACTTTGTATTTTTCAAATAAATCTATTCCTTTTTCGAGTTTTTCTATAGCTTGATCATATTTGCCAGAAAGAATTTCCATATAACTTGCTCCATGAATTGTATTTAACACAAATAAGGTATCTATTTCTGTTCCTTTCATGTGATACTCAATAGACTTGTTCAGAAATTCTTCTGTAGCTTCTCGATCGTGCATATAGTTAAAAGCAGCCAAGTTCAAATCCCAATACGCTTTACTTATCCGAGTGTGATTTGCATTAGAAGCAATTAAGGTGTCGACTGCATTTTGCATCAAAGTATACGCTTCTGGATTTGCTTGTTTGGAAAGTCCGAAATCATACTCCGCTCTGGTAAACATTTCTAATCCGATTAACATTTTCTGAATCGAATCAGGTTGGTTGGTAGCGGCTTTTATAGCTTCTTTTCGATAAGATAAAGATTCTTCAAACTGTAATTTTAAATCTAAAGAATCAGCAATAGCAGTGTGTTTTTCCCATTCTTGTTGTGCGGAGAGAATAAAACCAATGAATACAAAGCAAAGAGTTAAGACTTTTTTCATATATAACTAAACAATGATTTGTGAACAAATATAGGGCTTTGTTTGGTTATTTAACATTTTATTGTAAATAACCGTTTTTTTTACATAAAAAGCTTTATGCTATTGTTGTAATTGTCCTATAGAATTACTTTATTTTGTCTAGTATTTTCTGAGCTTGTTCAGCCATAGGGTGATTGGCTTGTATGGTTTTGTGTAGGTAATCTTTTGCTTTATCTTTATCTCCTAATTTTAGATGAGCCAATCCAAGATACCAATAAGTGTATATTTCGTATTGCTCGGATACTTCCCAATCGGGATTTTCTAAAGATTCGATAGCCTTCTTAAATTGATTCTCTCCCATTAGGCTCATAGCATAATAAAAATTTGCGTAAGGAACTTTGTCTTGGTCGTATAATTCTTTAAAAGCAATCGCAGCTGCTGTGTAATTTTGATTATCATACAGGCTGAATGCTTTCGTTATTTTATTTTCAGAGTGGTTGTGATTTCTTACTGTTGGAGCAACAATGTTAGGGAAAGGTTCAAAGTTTTCAGCATAAATTTTATCATAATTTGGCGAAGCGTTAAAGAACCATAATATTCCTAGTCCAATAATCAGAATTGCTGCAATTTTATATATATTTAGGTAAAGCTTTTTAGAGTTTTTGGCAGTTTCAAGTTGTTGTAATTGTTTTTTAAGTTTTTGGTTTTCTTCTATTCTGATGGCTTCTTTTAATTCTAGATGAAAATAAAACTCTTTTTTAAAGACAGGATCTTCTTTGAGTAAGCGCTGGATTTCTAGCAACTCTTCAGGTGTCGCTGTCTTTTGAATATATTTGTCTATCAAATCGGAGTTATTCATGGTCTTTGCGGTTTAATAAAATTTCTTTAAGTTGTTTCAAACAACGTGATTTTTGGCTTTTTACTACGTCTTTTGAGGTGTAGTCTAAGTTGTTTTTTATTTCTTCCAGAGAATAGTTTTGATAATAAAACAAGCGCAACACTTCCTGACATTTGCCTCCCAATTCTTTATAAGCTTTCTGGAGTGCTATTATGTTTTCTTCCTGCAACAAAAAGGCATCCTCATTTTCCTCTTGT
>Ga0209075_1004177_pt1 | contig 11679 bp, 8 predicted proteins | sample Stecom2011_FD_187523 | JGI IMG/M metagenome (GOLD analysis project Ga0209075, IMG submission 187523) | Agricultural soil microbial communities from Utah to study Nitrogen management - Steer compost 2011 (SPAdes) (version 2) | ecosystem: Environmental > Terrestrial > Soil > Agricultural land...
AGAAGTAGTTTCTTCGTCGGTATCAGCACCTTCATTTCTGTTTTGTTCTTCGGTTTGTAAAGCTTTGGGCAAGACATTGTCTGATGGCTTTTTACGGTAAAAATAGCGGTCGTAGTATTTTTCAAACAATGGCGTGGGCGCATTGTCTTCTCCAAGCACAAATCCATAAGGACGCATACCATCCACATTGTCAAAAATAATTTTGAAAATTGCCAGTATCGGAATTGCCAGAAACATTCCTGCAATGCCCCAAATTGATTCTGCAATGACGATTCCAAAAAGTACGACAAAAGAATTTAAAGACACTTTAGAACCAATAATTTTTGGAGTAATAATATTTCCGTCGATAGAATTCACCACTATCACCGCAATAATTACCCACAATGCCTGAATAGGTTCGCCTGTTGCCAGCGTTACCACGGCTGCCAAAACGGTTGCCGAGAAAACTCCGATATACGGGATCAGGTTCAGTACACCGCATAAAATGGCAAACAATAAAGCGTATTTAATTCCAATGATGCTATAGGCAATAAACATCAAACCTGAAACCAATACTACCTGAATCATTAATCCTAAAATGTATTGCTTAATAATTGCCTGAATTTCTGATACAACAAACTTTACGCGTTTACCTTCTTTCGGAGGAAAACACCAAACGATGAATTTTACTAAATGGCTGCGATACAGCAAGAAAAAGAAAATAGCCAGAAAAGTAAACATTGCCGAAGCAGATATTGAAGTAACAAACCCAAGTATGGTTCCCACTGCTCCTGAACCTCTTTTCAAAACACCTTCGGCGTTTTTTGACAAATACTGCATCTGTTCTTCTTCCGAAATCTCAAAACGGTCGTAAACAAATACTTGAGCATCACGAAACAAATTGATTATCTGTTCTTTGAATTCGGGCCAGTCTTCCTGAAAATGTGCCACCTGTGTACCAATCAGAAAAAACACTGCTAATATGATCAGCGAGAATACAATGGAGGAAATCAAAGAAGAGGCAATTCTTGGGAATTTTAACCGCCGTTCCTGAAAATTGGAAAAAGGCAACATCAGCATGGCCATTAAAAAACCGATGATCAGAGGTACCAGCACAGATTTCCCTATTATACTGATATATACAATCGCTATTAAGCTAAACAATACACACGCCAAACGAACCACAAAAGACAGGCTTTTTTTCTGTGTTTCTTCATCGGCCTCTCCCGAAAACTGCTTTTCCAAATGTTTCTTTTCCATAGCCCGATTTTTTATTTAAACAACCATTTCAGGAATCGTTCCTTCAATAATGAGATCGGCTTCAGTTGCCTGAACGATTTCTTCCACCGTTACCCCCGGCGCACGTTCTAAAAGTTTAAAACCATTAGGTGTTACTTCCAAAACAGCCAGTTCTGTTACTACTTTTTTTACGCAGCCAACACCAGTCAATGGCAACGTACATCTTTTAAGTATTTTGGACTCACCCGCTTTGTTTACGTGCATCATTGCTACAATAATATTTTCTGCCGAAGCAACCAAATCCATTGCTCCACCCATTCCTTTAACCATCTTTCCCGGAATCTTCCAGTTGGCAATGTCGCCATTTTCGGCCACTTCCATTGCACCTAGAATGGTTAAATCCACTTGTTGAGAACGTATCATTCCAAAGCTCATTGCCGAATCGAAAAAAGCCGCTCCGGGTAAAGTGGTAATGGTTTGTTTTCCGGCATTGATGATATCCGGATCTTCTTCACCTTCAAACGGAAAAGGTCCCATTCCCAATACCCCGTTTTCAGACTGAAATTCAACATTTATTTTTTCCGGGACGTAGTTTGCTACTAAAGTAGGAATACCAATACCCAAGTTTACATAATATCCGTCTTTCAACTCTTTTGCAATGCGTTTTGCAATGCCAATTTTATCTAATGCCATAATTAATCTCTTTTACGTACAGTTCGTTGTTCAATTCTTTTCTCGTAACTGTTACCCTGAAAAATGCGTTTTACATAAATACCCGGAATATGAATCTGATTGGGATCTAATTCGCCCGCCGGAACCAACTCTTCCACCTCAGCAATGGTTATTTTTCCTGCTCCCGCCATACACGCGTTGAAATTTCGGGCTGTTCCCCGGAAAATCAGATTTCCTGCTTCATCTCCTTTCCACGCTTTCACAATAGCAAAATCGGCTTTGTAGGCTTCTTCCATTACATACATTTTTCCGTTGAATTCGCGGGTTTCTTTACCCTCAGCAACTTCGGTTCCGTATCCGGCAGGTGTAAAAAACGCAGGAATCCCGGCTTGTGCCGCCCGGCATTTTTCAGCCAGCGTTCCCTGTGGTGTCAATTCCACTTCCAATTCTCCGCTGAGCATCTGACGTTCAAACTCTGCATTTTCGCCCACATACGAAGCGATCATTTTCTTTATCTGTTTCTTTTGCAACAGTAATCCCAAACCAAAATCATCCACTCCGGCATTGTTTGAAATGCACGTCAGGCCTTTTATATTTTTGCGGACCAATTCGGCAATAGAGTTTTCGGGTATTCCGCTCAACCCGAAACCACCGACCATAATTGTTTGATTATCTTGCACATCAGCCAGAGCTTCCTGTGCATCTGCAACCTTTTTATTGATCATAATTTCTTTAGATTGTTAATGATATAAAAATAAGAAAAAAAACGACTTGAAACTCAAATCGGTCTATTTCTATAAAGTTAAAAATAAATTATAATTTTTCTTCGTATAGTTGTTTTCTTCAATGACAATAATTCCCGCTTTAAAGAAATCTATTGAATAAGAATAATCCGATTTCAGAATATACTTCCAGGCACGCTTCATTTCATCGCTCCAGTTAATATCGTCAAAGATAAAAACAACTGATTTATGCGAATGGTTCAACAAGTATTTATAATACTCGATGGTGGGTTGGTATTTGTGATTTCCATCAATAAAAATAAGATCAAATTCAAGTCCCAAATCATCTACCTGATGTAAAGTATCTTCATAAAGTCCCTGAATTACTTTGAAAGAGCACTTTTTATCTTCACCGATTTTATGAAAACGTTCGTTGGAAATTTTGCATAAATCCGGTACGCCTTCAAAGGTTATGAAATTAGACTTTTCTGCTTTGCTATCGCACAATGCTTTTAAGAAATATTGCCCCGAAACACCAAGGTTTGTCCCGATTTCCAGTATGTTTGTTTCTTTATGGTCTTCTCTGGATAAAAAATAAAAAAAGTGACACCACTTTTTTTTGCTTGCAGCCTTTTTATAAACATCAGAAACCTTTTGCTTTTCTTGAATGCCAAATAAACTGAAATCAACAAGGTCTTCTCTGCCGGATAGTTCTTTTCCGTAAGCGTCTAATGTCCTTAACGAACTTCTTTCCTCTGATGTCTGCTTATTTTCCTTTGCTTTTAAGAAGCTCGAAATTAATTTTTCACCTGATTCAAACTGTGTTTTAATTTCTCTTATATTTTTTCTTTCAAATATTTTTGAAATGATGAAATGTTTCCATTTTATATACTGCATATTTTCTTATATGTAAATGCTGTTACAACTTCAAAAATATAAAAAAAACGACTTGAATTTACAAGCCGTTTTTAAAATATTAAAAATCAAATTCCTCTATGCTGTTCCTTGTTGGCACCAGACTGTCGTGAATGCCGTTTAAAGCGTCACCTGCTCCAAATACGGTATCTGTTTCCGAGCGTTTCCAGCAATCAACCAATATGCTGATGTTGGAAGGGCGTTCAAATTCTTCCTGAGAAACATGCAGTGTTTTATCTGCATAACATTTTTTCATAAACAACGCCCAAACCGGCAGTGCCATAGTGGCTCCCTGTCCGTAAACCGTAGATTGGAAGTGTGCTCCGCGGTCTTCATTTCCTACCCAGACACCGGCTACTAAATTAGGAACCATACCAATAAACCAGCCGTCTGAATTATTTTGTGTAGTTCCTGTTTTTCCTGCAATCGGATTTTTAAACGCATACGGATATCCTGTCATCCGGTTGTAGCCTGCGCCTCCGGCTCCGGTATAGCGTAACCTTCCTCCCGAACCACCATCGGTAACTCCTTCAAGTAATTTGACAATAGCGTAAGCGATATCCCTGTTCATCACATCGCGGGTTTCCATTCTTGATTCAAAAAGGACAACGCCGCTTTTATCGGTAATCTTACTGATAAATCTTGGTTTTACATATACCCCCTGATTGGCAAAAGTACTGTATGCCGCCACCATATCACTCACGGTAATTTCTACCGCTCCAAGAGCAATTGCCGGAGATTGTGGAATATCTGATTTTACTCCCAAATCACGGCACATATCTATAACAGCCTTTGGTCCGACACGATCCATTAAACGGGCAGTAACCGTATTGATTGATTGCGCCAGTGCTCTTTTCATCGTTACCGAACCTTGATAAGTTCTCGATGAATTTCGCGGCGACCAGTCTTTCTGAATACCATAACGTCCGCGCGGCATTGTAAAAGGTCCGTCATAAACGTAATCACACGGACTCATTCCCAGCTGGTCAATAGCCGTAGCATAGACAAACGGCTTAAAGGTGGAACCTACCTGACGGGCACTTTGCACAACGTGGTCGTATTGAAAATGTTTGTAATCTATACCGCCTACCCATGCTTTTATATTTCCGGTAATAGGTTCCATAGCCATCATTCCGGATTGCAAAAAGTGTTTGTAATAAATAATGGAATCACGAGGGGTCATCAGGGTATCTTTTTCACCTTTCCATGTAAAGACCTCCATCCGGGTTTTTACGTCAAAAGATTTAATGATTTCGTCTTCTGATTTTCCCTGAATACTCATTTGCCGCCAACGCTCTGAGTTTCTCATGGCGCGGTTGATGATTTTTTCCGTTTCGGCTTTTGATAACTTTATAAAAGGTGCATTTGCATTTCCTTTCTGTCTGATAAAAAACTCTTCCTGAAGGTTTGCAAGGTGCATTTCCACAGCTTCCTCGGCATATTCCTGCATCCGTGAATCAATGGTCGTATAAATCCGTAGTCCATCGCGGTAGATATCGTATGAAGAACCGTCTTTTTTAGGGTTTTCTTTGACCCATTTCCGCATATAATCACGTAAGTATTCGCGGAAATACGTAGCATAACCTCTGGTATGCGTCTGCGGAGTAAAGTTGACCTTTAACGGTATTGCCTGATATTGTTCTTTTTCTGCTTTGGTCAAATAACCGTTTTTTTCCATTTGAGCCAAAACCACATTGCGTCGAGCCTGAGATTGTTCTGTTCTCAAATTCGGATTGTATCTGGAGGGTGCCTGAAGCATTCCAACCAAGACTGCCGCTTCTTCAACAGTCAGGTCTTTAGGTTCTTTGTTGAAATAAACATTGGAAGCCGAACGGATTCCATAAGCATTACTTACAAAATCAACCGTATTGAGATAATAAGCAATAATTTCATTTTTAGTATATTGACGTTCCAATCGAACAGCGATGATCCATTCTTTCATTTTCTGGATCACACGATGCAGTTTGTTGCTGGATCCTGAACTTCCGTGAAACAGGTTTTTTGCCAACTGTTGCGAAATGGTACTTGCGCCTCCGCTGGAACCTGCTTTGAAAATCGCCCGCAATGTTCCGCGTGCATCGATTCCCGAATGCTCCCGGAAACGTTCGTCTTCTGTTGCAATCAAAGCGTTAACCAAATGCTCTGGCAAGTCTTCATATTTAACCGGCACACGGTTTTCAAGATAAAATTTTCCCAATGTTTTTCCGTCTGCTGAAATGATTTCGGTCGCCACACTTGACGAGGGATTTTCCAGTTCGTCAAACGTCGGCATTGCCCCAAAAACACCCCAATTAGCGCAGGCAAACAACAGGACAACAGATAAAACACCACCAATAAACAGCAGCCAAAACCATCGTAAGAGCTTATTGCCTGTGGTGCTTTTTTTCTTTTTTGGATTTTTTACTTTTTTCATATTTATTCCATACTATTGAATCTGCAACCCTATTTCAGTAATGCCATTTAAGACGGCTTCGCCTTTGAGCTCTCTGACTTTTCGCATTGCATGTTCAATTTCAATTTTGTAAATACCTTGCTTTTTTAGTTTCAATTGGTCACGCCACACCAATTTGTGTTCTTTGACATCGGTAAATCCGGAACCAAGCATAGTCCCGTCCGGATTTGCCATTTGATATTGAAGGGTATCCACAATGGCATCGCCTTCGGGCGGAAACATTTTTACAATAAGAAACAAATTGCTGAACGGATATTCGTTATTAGTCCGGATATTTATATAAGACTTATATTCACTGATGGTATCCAATGATTCAAAATCAAATAATTTGACATCTTCTTTGTCCCACCCGTTCTGAACCGACTGATATTCGTTAAAAAAATCATTTCCGGAACACGATGCGGTAATCCACAGAACTGACAAAGCAATAAGACCGAACAATTTTTTTTTATTGTTTGTTATCATCATTTGTATCACGTTTGGGTTTTGAACCGGTATTTTTATTAGACCGGTATTTTTTATTCCTTCCCTGATTATTAGTGTTTTGTTTTGTTTCGCGACTGTTTGCTGCAGAATGGTTTCCTGTCGGTTTTGTGTTATCAGAAGAAGCATTTCTGTTTTGCCTTTGCGGTTTTCTGGCTCTGTTTTCCGTATTTGCTTTCTTTTCTGTTTCCACAGTTGCTTTTTCCGGTGCTTTTCTTTTGTTGCGCTGCGGTCTTTTTTTCCTTTTGGGCTGATCGAAACGCGACAAGCTGTCTTCTGCAACAACGTTTGATTTTATTTCTGTAGATTCTTCTTCAAAAACATAATCTTCAATTGTATCGATCGGTTGCCCTTGTTTGTTCATTTCGAGCAATTCTTTGACCTGCTCTACCTCCAGCTTGTACCAGTTTGCCATATTATCGACATAAGCAAACCACATAACCTCTTTAAAAATATCTAATTTCTGGCAATGTGCTTCTCCTCTTTTGGTAAAAATCCGGGTATCGGTAGGAGGTAAACTCTTCAAAGCATCAAGATAGGTATCCAACTCATAATTTAAACAACATTTGAGTTTTCCACATTGACCTGCCAGTTTTTGCGGATTTAACGAAAGTTGCTGATAACGTGCCGCCGCCGTATTGACACTTCGGAAATCGGTCAGCCAGGTAGAACAGCACAATTCGCGCCCACATGAACCGATACCTCCCAAACGGGCAGCTTCCTGACGGAAACCGACTTGCTTCATTTCGATACGGACATTGAATTCTCTCGCAAATTCTTTGATCAGCTGGCGAAAGTCAACCCGGTCGTTTGCCGTGTAATAAAACGTAGCTTTAGAACCGTCTCCCTGAAACTCAATGTCGGAAATTTTCATTTCCAGCCTTAAATAAATAGCAATTTCGCGGGCACGAACTTTCATTGGTTCTTCCCGTTTTCGCACCTCTGTCCAGACATCAATATCTCTTTGTGAGGCTTTCCGGTATATTTTTAACGTTTCACCATACGGATTGACGTTTTTCTTTTTCATCTGAACTTTGACCAGTTCTCCGGTCAAAGTTACCACGCCCACATCGTGTCCGGGACTGGCTTCAGTTGCCACCACATCTCCCATTTGAAGGGGTAACTTATCGGTGTTTTTATAAAAATCTTTTCTGCCGTTTTTAAAGCGGACTTCCACAACATCAAAAGGCTCAAACCCGGATGGATAATGCATATTTGACAACCAGTCAAATACACTGAGTTTGTTGCAGCTATCGGTTCCACACGAACCTTTATTGCCACAGCCTTTTGGAATGCCTGAATCGCCTGATTTAGTAGAACAATTGGTACATGCCATATATTTAGAACAACTTGCGTTGTATATTTTAATTAATAAAAAGTTTGCGTAAAGATACTATATTTTCGTTTTGCAGAAAAACTCTTAACGTTTTATACAGCAAACACTCTTCGAAATTATGTAAAAAATATTTTTAAAGCCAAGTTATTATGGACTTAAATAGTCAGGACGTTAAATATAAGTGGTTCAAATACAAAATATGGAATATCATTTTTATCATCAAAGATTTTTCGGACCTTATTCTTAACCTGAGTTCGATTATTTTTATCCATTGGAATAGACTTTAGCCTAACCATTTTTTTAGGCTAAAGCCTTTTTATGCTTTATATCTTTTATCGGGCTAAAGCCCGATGCTATTAATCAAACTCAGTTTCTAAAAAGTTTAAGCCACAAAAGGCACGAATTTTCACAAAATAATTCGTGGCTACTTTAAAATCGGACATTCAGTCCATAGTTTATTTTACAGGTCGTTCCTAACGGAGCTTTTATTTACGAATAATTTATTTTTCTATGAACAGCCTGTCTCTACGGGACGTTTGGGTTTATAAAAGCAGGCATAGTTAAACGTTTAAATCACTTCCTTCCGAAAAGGAATGTTTTTGAAACCTTGTAATAGTTATAAAAAACATTAAAAATCAGTAATCTATTAATCAAACTCAGGTTCTTAACATTATTCCAATTGCTTTTTTGACGGAAGGATTTTTTTTATCAGTGTTATCAACAATACCATCAGTAAACCAATGATCAATCCATATAATATCTGCTTGACAACTGACGGAATTTCAGGAAAAAGCTGATGCAATGCATCGATATTATGATCAAAGATCCCTCCGGAAACCATTAGTAAAGCAATGGTTCCTATCACAGACAACAAACGAATAATAACGGGAAGTGCCCTTACAAGCAACTGCCCTGCTTTGGTTAAAAATCCTTTATTCTTTGAATGACGGATGAGTTTATAACCGACATCATCCATTCTGACAATGAGCGCCACAACTCCGTAAACACCAACAGTTGCCAAAAACGCTACCACACAAACCGTGAGTATTTGCGTAAGCATTGGCTGCCCTGCCACAGCACTCAATGCAATAATGACAATTTCTACGGAAAGAATGAAATCGGTCGTGATTGCAGATTTCACTTTAGTTTTTTCTGCTGCCGTATCATTCTCTTCGCGTTCTTCCATAACTTCTGTGTCTTCTTTTTTCCGGTGAAAAAGAAATTCTACAATTTTCTCAACTCCTTCATAAGCCAGATAACATCCGCCAAGAATTAGAATATATTTAAGGAGCACCGGAAAAAAAACGTTGAGTGCAATAGCAAGCGGAACAATAATCAACTTATTGAGAAACGATCCTTTGGTAATTGCCCACAAAACCGGCAATTCCCTTGACGACAAAAAACCTGTGGCTTTTTCGGCATTGACTGCTAAATCATCGCCCAAAATACCGGCTGTTTTTTTGGTAGCCAGTTTACTTGCCACCGCCACATCGTCCATCAATGCAGCTATATCGTCCAAAACAGCAAAAATTCCTGATGCCATACCTGTCTTTTTTTGACGTAAATGTATCAATTTATCTTTAAAGATTTTATATGCAGGAACTGATTTTGATTTCGGGATATTTTAATCTTTGTCCTTTTTAAAACCGCCATTCCGCTTTTAACAAAGCGTATCGAGATATCAGCCTATAACTTGTTTCAGAAACACTTATGTCTGAGAGACTGTAAGAAACAAAGGTATTGGTATTAAAAATATTGTTGAGCACAAAACTTAAACGCAGTTTTTCGTTCACTTTATAATCAATATTCAAATCAGAAAAATAGAAGTCTTTTTTATTTTGCGACAAGTTTCCGAAATAATAGCGTTCGCTGTGCAGTGTTGCATACAATTCCTTTGAAAATCTGAAATTGAGGTTCACAAACGTGCGGTTGTTGATGTAATCAAAAACATCTGTGGTTTTAAATTGACTATAATCCCACTTAGTACCTATATGGTAATTGAAAATCCCGTTGAAACCGGAACGGAGCTCCATACCATAATTGATGGAAGAAGAAATAATATCGCGAATATCGGATTGATTGACATAATTTTGATATTGGGAAGTATTTCCTCCAAAGGTAAATTTCAGATTTGATTTTATCTGTTTAAAATAATAATCGGCATTCAGGTTATAATAAACCATACTGCGACCTTTCAAAATAATCGGTTCGGAAACGGAATAATTTTGGGACAAAACAGAAGTTGTTGAAAAATACTCCTCTGCAAAGCTGTAGCCCGTCATTGCCGACATAAAAAAACGATCGGACCAATTGCCCAAAGTGTACATAAGATTTGCATTGTGATTTGCGAATTTTGTAAAATCGGTGTATCCTTTAGAAAAACTTCGGAATCCTGAATGAATATGATCGGGGTACATGTTTAGCAGATTATTGGTCTGCCAGTTGTAATTATAAGATGCTTGAATTTTGTTTTTGCTGTTGATCTCCCAGTTAAAATTCAAAGCCGGAGCAATCAGCAAAGGATTGTATTTCTTATGGCTTTCATTTGTGATTATTTTTTGGTTCAGGTAATTGATTTTAACTGAAGGAATCATTCTGAACGATGGTATTAACTGATAGGAATAACTGAAATTAGTGTAATAAGAATGATTATGAAATTCCAAATCATTTTGAAAATCATCAGGACGTATTTCAGTTTCGTTGCTGATCAAAGAAAAAACGGTGTTTAAATCATCGTTTCGTAGTTCGGCGCCTGTGTTCCATTCCAGCAAATGTCCTTTGGCACGGCGGTCTAAATATTTGGCTTCAAAACCATAAAAAGTCATTTTGTTGGCGGCATGCTGTTTCACGACCTCGGCATCCTGATGAAACAAATCCTGATAAACAAATTGGTTGACGTTGTAATTTTGCGGTGTTTCTTCGTTAATAAATCGTCCTGCCAAAATCCAGACTTTTTTATCGGTGGGTTTGGTTGTATAAACTATTTTGGAATCAAAGAAATTGGAGTTGGTATTGAGACGCTCTTCCAGATGATCTCCATTAAAATTTATGGAACTTCTGTCTTTATTGTCTGTATAATTAAAACGCGTGGTAATTTCCAATGTTGATTTTTTAGAAAAATCGTGCGATAAATCTACTTTCCCAAAAGCGGATAATCTTTTTTGACGCATATAATAATCTTCGGTATTTTCAAAGATTGTTTCCCCGTCAGAAAACCAGTCATAACTGTTGCGGTAAAAATTTTGTTCGTCGGTATTTAAAAAAGCAATGGCTTTGAGTTTGGTTTTTTCAGACAAGGCAAAAATGCTGTTTAAAGAGAGCATTTCGGCATTATTAAAATTGGTTCGGTTGTCGCGCAGGGCAGCTGTGGACGGTGCCAAACTCAAAAACTGCGTAGCCGACTGATTATCGCCTATTGTAAAATCGTTGGACGAACGGATTAAATGGCTGATGTCGCCTGTGGCATCATATCCTAAATTATTGAGGTTGGTCAGAAAATAGTATTTGTTCTTTTTACCGAAATTCATCAGGTTGCTGCGTACGGTATAGCGGTTTTCTGAAACTACACCATAACCTGCATCTACATTGCCAAACCATTGACGTTTGGCATCTTCGTCTAATTTTAAATTCAAAGCAACCTTGTCGCTGTTTTCAATGCCTTTTAAATGCTTGTTGTTGGAATAATTTTTTAAAAGTTCTACTTCCTTTACCGGCTTTACCGGCATATTTTTAGACAATATTTTATAGCCTTTTTCAAAAAAATCATCGTTATCAATCATAATTTTTTCAATTTCCTGATTGCCCACTTTCACTGTTCCGTTTTCAGTAACCTGTATGCCCGGAAGTTTTTTCAGTAAATCTTCCACAGTGTATTCTGTTCC
>Ga0209075_1004179_pt1 | contig 11676 bp, 9 predicted proteins | sample Stecom2011_FD_187523 | JGI IMG/M metagenome (GOLD analysis project Ga0209075, IMG submission 187523) | Agricultural soil microbial communities from Utah to study Nitrogen management - Steer compost 2011 (SPAdes) (version 2) | ecosystem: Environmental > Terrestrial > Soil > Agricultural land...
ATGGCAGCCGTATATGTTATTTCTGCTTTTGTTGTGATAGGTGTTAATTATGAAAATATTGGATCCGCTTTTTCAGCTATTTATAATGGGGCTTTTAACGCGTCGGCATTAAATGGCGGGGTGATTGGCGTGTTGATCGTAGGATTTCAAAGAGCAGCTTTCTCCAGTGAATCTGGGATTGGTTCGGCAGCAATTGCACACAGTGCTGGAAAAACCCACCATCCTGCTTCTGAAGGATATGTGGCCTTAATAGAACCTTTTATAGATACTGTAGTTATTTGTACACTCACAGCATTGGTGCTTATTTTTACTGGAATGCATGAGGTTGATGGAATAGGAGGTGTGCAACTAACCTCTAGTGCCTTTGCCACAGTAATGCCATGGTTTCCATATGTTTTGTCTTTGGTCGTGTTTCTGTTTGCTTTTTCAACCATGATCTCTTGGTCGTACTACGGCATGCGTGCCTGGACCTATCTCTTTGGAAAAACCACTACCAGCGAATTAATCTATAAAGCAATATTTCTGGTCTTTGTGGTGATAGGAGCTTCGGTAGGGTTGGGAGCCGTGCTCGACTTTTCGGATATGATGATTTTAAGTATGGCATTCCCGAATATTATCGGTTTATATATCATGTCTGGTGAAGTACGGAATGATCTTCGTGAATATACACGTAAATTAAAGGCTGGGGAATTGTTCAAAAAACCTTCAGTTTAATCTTTTCAAAAACTGATAAAAAGCAAGATTTTCTATGAATTTAAAAAGACCTTACTTTAAATCATTGCGTTACATTATAAGCTATAACGCAATGGTTAACATAAAATCATTTCAAGATTATCAACAGAGAAATTAAACCAGCGGAATGGCTAATAAGGGTATTTGCAGTTCATCGATTAAATCTTTTTTCTTGTTTTCAGTAAACAGTCCATAGATCAAATTTCTCTTTTTATGCCCAGCCACTACAAGATCAATATCATGCTCTGTGACAATTTTTTTAATAGATTTAATAACCGAACCTTCAATTAAAAGGCCTTTAGCAGGAATGTGATGTTTTTCCTCAATATCCTGTGCCACTTGTTTAATCAAAGCAGCCGATTTTTCATTTTCTTCAGTTCGTTTATCATAAATAAACTGAGGTCCTGCCTCACGACTCAATAAATCCGTAGGATTAGCTGCCGAAACGTGAATTATCCAAATTTTCCCATTTGTGAGCTTGGCAATTTCAACCGCATGAGCTGTTAATTGATTGGCATTTTTTAGATGGTCTACGGCTACGAGTATATTCTTCATAAAAATCAAATTTAGTACTACTCAAATTTAAGTAAAAAAAATGCTTCTTTTCAAAATTTACCCTGGAATTAAATGAAACAACATCTAATGCAGAAGATGAATTTATAAAACAAGTTTCATTAGAGCTTTATGAAACTAGCATTGAAAAGATAAAAACGAAAAAGTAGAATTATTGAACAACAAACCTGTAAGAGATACATTATCAAAGACACTTATAATAATACGCTGATAAATCAATTCAAACTTTTTCATTTAAAATAGTTGTCCGTTCATTTTTTTACATACATTTGTCCCACAATTAAGAAATCAATGAACAGTTTAAATATTATTCCTTCTATTATTATTGTAAATGTGATTATCACATCTGCAGAGGGAATGCTATAGAAATATATAAAACATATTTAAAAAGCCTCCCGAGACATCAGGAGGCTTTTTTTATGACAAAAACAAAATGACAAAAAATACCAACATCATTATTATCAGCATTATTATTTGCTCTTCGGAGTGAGTCAGGCGGGTAATATCCAATTTTAAGCCTTTCTCATTCACTTGAGAAAGGCTTTTTTATTTTATACAAAATCGAAACATGAAAACAAATACGAACATCATTATTATCAGCATCATTATTATTCGCTCCTTCGAGTGAGTCAGGCTGGTAGTATCCAAATTTTAAGCCTTTCTCATTCACTTGAGAAAGGCTTTTTTTATTCTATAAAACAACAATTAAATCAAACCAATATGTATTACAACAACAACACGCTTATCTACCTTGACAGAAAGTTTGTAAACGCTAATAAAGCTTCAACAGATTTGTACAGTCAGACTTTGCACTATGGTTATGGCGTATTTGAAGGTATCCGTGCCTATGCTACCGAAAACGGAACCTGTGTTTTTAAGGCCAAAGAACATTATGACCGATTGAAAAACTCAGCAGAACTCGTCAACATTCCATTTGATTATTCTACACAGGAATTAGTGGATGCCACTTATAAACTATTGGAAAAAAATAATTTGACCAATGCTTATGTGCGTCCCTTGGTGTTCTGCGATCCAAACATGTCCCTAACCAGACCAAACAAGGTGTCCATCATGATTTGTGCTTGGGAATGGGGCGCATATCTAGGCAATAAACAGCTGCGTTTAACGGTTTCTTCCTACTGTCGCCCACATCCACGTTCTATAAAAATTGAAGCCAAAGTTTGTGGCCATTATGTGAATTCTATTCTCGCCACAAATGAAGCAAAAGACAAAGGGTTTGATGAAGCCTTGCTTTTGGATAGCGATGGGTATTTGGCAGAAGGTCCAGGTGCTAATCTGTTTTTCGAAAAGGATGGGGTTTTATACACGCCACAATTAGGAAACATTCTCCCTGGAATTACACGCGCTACAGTTTTAGAATTAGCAGAAGAGCTTGGAGTCGAAGTAAAACAAGGTCTTTTCACACCTGACGTATTAGATTCGGCAGATAGCGCCTTCTATTGCGGAACGGCTGCCGAAATTATTGGAATTGAATCCATAGATAATAGAAAATTTCCTAAAAACTGGAACGATTCACTGGGAAGAAAATTACAGGAAACCTATTCACAATTGGTTAGAATATCAGCAAAAATATTAAGCACAACAACATAATGAAAACACTCAATAAATATAGCAAAACCATCACACAAGACGAAACGCAACCTGCCGCACAAGCCATGCTTTACGGCATCGGATTAACGGAAGATGATATGCAAAAAGCACAAGTAGGTATTGTAAGTACCGGTTACGAAGGCAATACTTGCAACATGCACTTGAACGACTTGGCGAAAGAAGTAAAAACAGGAGTTCAGATCGAAAATCTTGTGGGATTAATATTCAACACGATTGGCGTGAGCGATGGAATTTCCAACGGAACAGACGGCATGCGTTTTTCATTGGTTTCCCGAGATGTCATAGCCGATTCTATCGAAACGGTGGTTAGTGCGCAATGGTACGATGCAGTTTTAGCCGTTGTTGGTTGCGATAAAAACATGCCAGGTTCTATAATGGCCATGGGCAGATTTAACCGTCCAGCAATCATGATCTATGGCGGAAGTATTCACTCTGGAAAATGGAAAGGAGAATCGTTGAACATCGTTTCCGCTTTTGAAGCTTTAGGGAAGAAATTCAACAACACTATAACGCCCGAAGATTTTAAAGGCGTTATAAAAAATGCTTGTCCGGGCGCTGGCGCTTGTGGTGGAATGTACACGGCAAACACGATGGCATCGGCCATTGAAGCATTGGGAATGAGCTTGCCTTACAGTTCGTCCAATCCGGCTTTGAGTCACGAAAAAAACCAAGAATGTTTAGATGCCGGAAAAGCCATTAAAGTTTTATTGGAAAAAGACATCAAACCCAAAGACATCATGACCAAAAAAGCCTTTGAAAATGCGATGACCATGGTAACTGTTCTTGGAGGTTCCACCAATGCCGTCATGCATTTAATAGCTATGGCACATTCAGTAGACATCCAATTGACCTTAGAAGATTTTCAGAAAACAAGTGATCAAGTTCCTGTGTTAGCCGATTTAAAACCAAGCGGTAAATACTTGATGGAAGATTTACACGCGGTCGGCGGAGTTCCTGCTGTAATGAAATACTTATTGGAAAACAAGCTGTTACATGGCAATTGCTTAACAGTTACTGGAAAAACTATTGCAGAAAACTTAGCGGATGTTCCAAGTTTAACAGCAGGACAAGACGTATTTCTTCAGTTAAACACCCCTTTAAAGGCTACAGGCCATCTGCAGATTCTCTACGGAAATTTAGCTTCTGAAGGTTCTGTGGCAAAAATAAGTGGCAAGGAAGGCGATTATTTTGAAGGTACAGCAAAAGTGTACGATGACGAATATGCTGTAATTGACGGCGTACGAAACGGAGAAGTAAAAGCAGGGAATGTGGTGGTAATTCGATATTGCGGACCAAAAGGTGGTCCTGGCATGCCCGAAATGCTAAAGCCAACATCCGCCATTATGGGAGCTGGCTTAGGAAAATCGGTTGCGCTAATAACCGATGGGCGGTTTTCAGGAGGGACGCATGGTTTTGTGGTTGGTCATATTACTCCCGAAGCCTATGTAGGTGGAGCGATTGCTCTTGTAAAAGATGGAGACACCATCACCATTGATACAAAAAACAATACCCTTGAATTAAAAGTTAGCAATCAGGAACTGGCCAAACGAAAATTCGAATGGAAACAACCCGAACTCAAAGCTACTAAAGGGGTTTTGTATAAATATGCTAAATGTGTTTCAAGTGCCTCGACAGGCTGTGTAACCGATAATTAATTTTAAATAAATAGGAAATGAAAACAACAAAAATAACAGGAGCGGAAGCGGTCATGAAATCTTTAGTAGCTGAACAGGTGGATACCATATTTGGATATCCTGGAGGAGCCATCATGCCTATTTATGATGCATTGTACGATTATGAAGACACTGTAAATCACATCTTGGTGCGTCACGAACAAGGTGCCATCCATGCTGCCCAAGGCTATGCGCGAACATCCAATAAAACAGGAGTCGTATTTGCAACTTCTGGGCCTGGAGCTACCAATTTAATAACGGGATTAGCCGATGCCCTAATCGACTCAACCCCATTGGTTTGTATCACTGGTCAAGTGGCGTCACATCTTTTGGGTACGGATGCCTTTCAAGAAACGGATGTGGTAGGAATCTCGATGCCCATCACCAAGTGGAATATTCAAGTCACCAAAGCAGAAGACATTCCTGCTGCCATTGCAAAAGCATTTTATATCGCACAATCCGGTCGACCTGGACCTGTACTGATCGACATTACTAAGGATGCACAATTTGGAGACATGGATTTTAAGTATGAAACATGTACTTCCATCCGAAGTTATCATCCCAACCCCAGGTTGCGAGCATCGGTTGTTGAAGAAGCCGCGAACTTAATCAATCAAGCTAAAAAACCATATTTATTAATAGGTCAAGGCATTATGTTATCCAATGCAGAAAAGGAATTGTTGGAATTTGTTGAAAAATCTGGTATTCCAGTAGCATCCACACTTCTAGGATTGGGTGCGTTTCCTCATCATCACTCGCAATATGTTGGGTTTTTAGGCATGCATGGTGATTATGCTCCCAATATAAAAACCAACGAATGCGATGTACTTATTGCTATCGGAATGCGTTTCGACGATAGGGTTACTGGCGATGTTTCGAGGTATGCTAAGCAAGCCAAAGTGGTTCACGTGGACATTGATGCTTCCGAACTGAATAAAATTATCCATGCAGATGTCGCTGTTCATGGCGATGCAAAGGAAGCTTTGAAATTATTGACCGAATTGGTGCAAAAAAAACAACATACGCCTTGGTTACAAGAGTTTAAAGACGCTAAAAAAATTGAGGTGGAAACGCTTCAAGAAAGCGCCAACGAATTGCATTCAGAAGAACTAAAAATGGACGAAGTCATCAAAATGCTATCAGAACTAACAAAGGGAGAAGCCATTGTAGTTACAGATGTTGGGCAGCATCAAATGATGGCAGCGCGCTATTATCAATACAACAAAACAAAAAGCAATGTAACGTCAGGTGGACTTGGCACTATGGGATTTGCGCTTCCTGCAGCTATTGGAGCAAAATTTGGTGCTCCAGATAAACCAGTGGTGGCCATCATTGGGGACGGTGGTTTTCAAATGACACTACAAGAATTGGGAACAATTTTACAAAGTAAAGTAGATGTAAAAATTATCATTTTAAATAATCGCTTTCTTGGAATGGTCCGCCAATGGCAGCAAATGTTCTTTGAGAAACGCTATTCCTTCACCGATATGGTAAGCCCCGATTTTGTGGCACTTGCCAAAGCATATAGTATCGAAGCCTTAAAAACTGAGACCAGAGCAAATTTAAAAGAAACCTTAATAAAAATGCTGAATCACAAAGGATCTTACTTATTGGAAGTCATGGTGGCCAAAGAGGAAAATGTGTTTCCTATGATGACTACCGGCGCCTCCGTATCAGAAGTACGTTTAAACTAATTGAATTATGAAAAACACATATACAGTATCGGTCTTTACCGAAAATAGCATCGGAATGATGAACCGTGTAACCATCATCTTTACGCGTAGACATTTGAATATTGATAGCATCACTGCGTCAGAATCTGAAGTAAAAGGCGTGTTTCGATATACCATTGTTTTAAGAACAAGCAGGGCACAAATAGACAAAGTAATTGGGCAACTTGAAAAACTCATAGATGTTTTTAAAGCTTTTGTACACGAAGAATCGGAAGTAGTACACCAAGAGATTGCCTTGTACAAACTAAAAACAGCAAGCCTAACCAATGGCGATGTAGAAAAAGTGATTAGGGAACATCATGCAAGAATCCTTACGGTCGACCCCGAATTTATGGTCATCGAAAAAACAGGACACGTGGAAGAAACCCAAAGGCTCTTTGAAAACTTACAGCCTTATGGCGTTCTGGAATTTGCACGTTCTGGAAGAGTAGCAGTAACCAAACCCATGAAAGAATTAAGTACGTATTTAGAAGAACTTGAAGAATTAAATGGCTCACAATTTAGAATGACTAACAAGTAATAACAACAATAATAAATAATAAGAAAAATGGCAACAATTAATTTTGGCGGAGTATTAGAAAACGTAGTAAAACGTGAGGAATTCACACTTAAAAAAGCACAAGAGGTATTAAAAAATGAAACGGTAGCGGTTATTGGTTATGGGGTTCAAGGCCCAGGTCAAGCCCTTAACTTAAAGGACAATGGCATCGACGTGATTGTTGGGCAACGAAAAGGAACAGCTAGTTGGAAAAAAGCATTAGCTGATGGCTGGGAAGAAGGCAAAACACTTTTTGAACTGGAAGCAGCTTGTCAAAAAGCCACTGTTGTCTTGAATTTACTTTCAGACGCTGGGCAAATACAAGCTTGGGATGGCATGAAAAAACATTTAACCAAAGGGAAAGCCCTTTATTTCTCTCACGGATTTGGAGTGACTTTTCATGAAAAAACAGGGATTGTTCCTCCCAAGGATATTGATGTGGTTTTAGTAGCTCCTAAAGGTTCCGGAACCTCACTTAGAAGTATGTATTTAAAAGGACAAGGTCTTAATTCCAGTTATGCGGTGTTTCAAGACGCTACAGGAAAAGCACAGGAACGTGTTTTAGCCTTAGGGATTGCTATTGGTTCGGGATATTTATTTGAGACCACGTTCCAAAAGGAAGTCTATAGCGACCTTACAGGAGAACGTGGCATTTTAATGGGTGCTATTGCAGGCGTTTTCGAAGCGCAATTCAATGTCCTTCGTCAGCGTGGGCACTCACCAAGTGAGGCTTATAATGAAACCGTAGAAGAATTAACCCAAAGTCTAATGCCATTAGTTGCAGAAAATGGCATGGATTGGATGTTTGCAAATTGCTCAACCACGGCACAACGTGGCGCATTAGATTGGAAGGGGAAATTCCGTGAGGCCACAGAACCTGTTTTAAATGAATTGTACGACAGTGTGGTATCGGGAAAAGAAGCTGAAATAGTTATTGAAGCCAATAGCAAACCGGATTACAGAGCAAAATTGGAAGAAGAACTAAATGTGATGAGAAATAGTGAGTTGTGGCAAACTGGCTTAGAAGTACGAAAATTAAGACCCACCAAATAATGGAACTATTAGAAAAAGTATATCAAGCCAAAGAACGCATCAAAGATGTGGCGATACATACCCCATTGATGAAAAACGAAAACTTGAGCGAGGAATTTTCCGCTCAAGTTTGGTTAAAACGAGAAGATTTACAACCTGTACGCTCCTACAAATTAAGAGGAGCGTACAATAAAATCGTATCGCTTACAGAAAAGGAAAAAGCCAAAGGCGTAGTTTGCGCCAGCGCTGGAAATCATGCACAAGGTGTGGCTTATGCGTGTAATAAATTAAACATCAAGGCAACGATATTTATGCCAGTAACCACGCCTCCACAAAAGACAAAGCAGGTAAAACTCTTTGGGAAAGATAAAGTGGAAGTGGTTTTAAAAGGGGATACGTTTGACGAATCCCAACACGAAGCCAAGCGCTTATGCCATGATATGGAAGCCATTTTCATTCATCCTTTTGACGATGAAAAAGTGATGGCAGGGCAGGGAACCATTGGCTTAGAATTATTAGAAGATACCCAAACACCTATTGATTACTTATTTGTACCCATTGGTGGTGGCGGTTTGGCTGCAGGTGTCATTACGGTTTTCAAGCAGTTGAGCCCACAAACCAAAATCATTGGCGTGGAGCCGGCTGGAGCAGCTTCCATGAAAAACTCCATCGAAAAAGGCATCAATACCACCTTGGAACAGATGGATAAATTTGTGGATGGCGCAGCCGTAAAACGAGTTGGCGAAAAAACTTTTGAAATATGTAAGGATGGCTTGGACGATATAGTTCTTGTTCCGGAAGGAAAAGTTTGCACAACAATTTTGCGTTTATATAATGAAGAAGCCATCGTTGTAGAGCCTGCTGGTGCATTAACGATTGCCGCACTCGATCTTTACAAGGAAAAAATAAAAGGGAAACATGTGGTGAGTGTGGTGAGTGGAAGCAATAATGACATTACCCGAACCGAAGAAATAAAAGAACGCTCCTTATTGTACGAAGGCCTGAAGCATTATTTTTTAGTCCAATTTCCTCAGCGACCGGGAGCTTTTAAAGAATTTGTGAATGATATTCTAGGGCCCAATGATGACATTTCCTATTTCCAATATTCTAAGAAAAACAACCGAGAAACTGGACCCGTAGTAATTGGTATTGAGTTACAAAACAAGAATGACTTATTTTATATTGAAGAAAAATTAACCACAAAAAAATTCACCTATCAATATTTGAATGGGAATAAAGATCTGTTTACGCACTTAATTATTTAAAACACGCATCTTAATATCTAGTGAAAATATTTTGGGCACTAAAAGTTTCTTTGCCAACCATAGCATTCAAAGATGCTAAAGCAGGTTCCACATGCAGTTTGGATGCCTTCTTATAGAGCTATTATTAGCCATGGGTTTCTTCTTTTGCTTAAATCTGAAATCCATGGGTTTGAAATCTAAAATTATTAGTACTTTAACTTTTTCATTTTATCTTTAACATTTAGAATAAAATGACTTGGCCCTAATCTCTATTAAGATATCAAGCTAACCAAAATAACCTATGGAAATCGCCCTATTAATTGTTGTTATATTTATATTAATCTTCCAGAATAAAAAATATAGTAAGGAAAGCCTCAATTTAAAAAAAGACTTACATGTTCTAAACGAAAAGCTAAACAGTCTCTTAGCGCCACATAAGGAAGGTGCTAAAACGGCTGCGAAGGAGATGGTTCAAGAAGTTGTTAGAAAAACAGTGGTGCCAACGCCAGAAGTTCTTATTAAGGAACGGCCAACACCAGAAACTCCACCCATTCCTGAACTTATTAAAGTTGAAAAAATAGCTGAATCGGCAAGAGTCGCTGCTTCAGCAAAGACAGTAATGACGGCTGCACCTGCCAAGAAAGTAGCGCAAGGACCTACGCTTAGCTTTTGGCAACGATTTAAACAAAGAAATCCCGATCTCGAAAAGTTTGTTGGTGAAAACTTAATCAATAAAATTGGGATTCTTATTTTGGTTTTAGGGATTAGTTATTTTGTGAAATTCGCCATAGATAAGAATTGGATCAATGAACCTGCTCGAGTGGGGATTGGTATACTAGCAGGAAGCTTGGTACTGTTTATAGCGCATAAACTCCGTAAAAAATATGCTCCTTTTAGCTCTGTTCTAGTGGCTGGTGCCATTGCCATCTTTTATTTCACCATTGCCATTGCTTTTCATGAATACCAGTTATTTGGACAAGAGGTGGCATTTGCCATTATGGTACTGATTACAGCTTTTAGTTGTTTAATTTCCTTGTCGTATAACCGTATGGAACTTGCTATCCTATCCTTAATCGGTGGCTTTTTAGTTCCTTTTATGATTAGTACAGGGAGTGGGAATTATCTGGTATTGTTTACATACATCGCCATTTTAGATATTGGTATTTTGGCTCTAGCTTATTTTAAGAAATGGCATTTGGTACACATTCTTGCTTTTGCCTTTACCACGCTCTTGTTTGGAGGCTGGGTACTTCAGGAGATGAGCATTGAGAGTCCACATTACTTAGGGGCATTAATCTTTGCATTTATTTTTTATCTCATTTTTATTGTTACTAATATCATAAACAACTTGCGTACAAAAGGAAGCTTGTCCAAAACGCAATTGGTCATGCTTACCGTTAATAACTTTGTTTTTTATGGGATTGGCATGTTGGTCTTGTCCAACTATAAACCTGAGTTTTCTGGGCTCTTCACAACGTTTTTAGCCTTGTTGAACCTGGGCTATGCCTTGCTCTTGTACAAGAAATTTGGTTTGGACAAAATAGCCGTCTATCTTTTAATAGGCCTGACCTTAACCTTTATAACATTGGCTGTTCCTGTGCAGTTTTCAGGAAACAACATTACCATGTTTTGGGCTGTAGAAGCTGTTTTATTGATGTGGTTGGCACAAAAATCGCAAATTAAAAGCTATCGATTTGCAGCAGTTTTGGTGCAATTTTTAATGCTTGTTAGCTTGGTCATGGATTGGCCTGGTTATTTCGAAACAGAAGCCAACTTAACCCTTGCTCTAAATCCTATTTTTATTGGCGGGCTGTTCGTGGTGGCTTCCTTTGTAGGCGTTGGTTATCTCTTGCGCCAGGAAACAGAGAAATTATTGAAATTCGGATTGACCTTCCATCCAAAATTTTATAGAAACGCCACTGGAATCCTTGCCATTACAACTGGGTATTTTGTGGGACTTTTTGAAGTGGCCTATCAAGCCATAACGCATGTAACGTTTAACGACTTCTTAGCCATTGCAATAGGATATCATTTGCTGTTTACAGCTGTTTTTTGTTACATATTATATAGAAATAGGAGCCAAGGCAAGGATAAAATCATCAACATTCTAGCTATTTTTAATATCGTGCTCTTTGCATTCTTTTTTAGCAAAATTCCTTTTTCTGAACACCAAGAAAACGTTCTAAATCTTACTCAGAATCACATTGCCTATTACCTGCATATCTTGTCCCTGATCCTAATCGTGTATTTTTGGTATTTGGTTCAAAATAGCAACAAAAAGCAAAAAGTGTTTTCAGCCTTTAACAACCAATGGACCTTATGGATGGCCATGTTAATATTAGTGGTGATTGCAAGTACCGAAGTTATGTTGCATAGCCTTCATGTCATGAGTCTCCCAACAGACCCAAATTTGGTAAACCAAGAACTGATTACTTCGGCTAGGTATAAAATAATAAAAACAGGGTTTCCTGTTTTATGGGGAATCTTGGCCTTTGTATTGTTGCTGATAGGTATTAAAA
>Ga0209075_1004180_pt1 | contig 11676 bp, 13 predicted proteins | sample Stecom2011_FD_187523 | JGI IMG/M metagenome (GOLD analysis project Ga0209075, IMG submission 187523) | Agricultural soil microbial communities from Utah to study Nitrogen management - Steer compost 2011 (SPAdes) (version 2) | ecosystem: Environmental > Terrestrial > Soil > Agricultural land...
ACAGGATATAATACGTCATCTACTGAATATTCATAACTTGATGTTGCATTTACTTCATTAATTAAGTTAACAACATCCTCTGTAGAATAATTGTATTCAAAGACGTTTGCTGCACCTAAATAATCCGTTAACGTATCGATTAAATACATGCGTACTTCCTCATGCTCCACACGATCATAGTATGAGTGCGGATGACGCGAGATAGCTTCAATATGTGCTTGTGCACGCACAGAACTAAACTGAGTTTCATTGTCTTTAGATACAGGTTTTGGTGTATCTAATACGAACATTGATAGTATTAAAATAAGAACTAAAAACAACAATGAAAACTTCTTAGCTTTAATATAATTAAGCATATTTTTCTCCCTTTTTTCTATTGTTACTTTTGTTGATTTTCTTTGTATTTATTGATGATGATTTCTTTACTCTTCATCATACGTATTGTATTACTACGCTCCATGTCGCTTAATTTCATGCGAATGACACGAATTTCTTCTTCAATTTCCTTAATAACGATGTTTTCAATTGCGTTTACGCGGCGTTTTGATTTTTCAATCTCATCGATCATTTTTTCAACTTTTGTTTCAATTTCAACAAGTTCAAGTAAATATGAAAGTAGTTTACGTGAATAACTTAGTAAGTAATCAAATGCAGCCGTTGTTTCCAAATAGTTATATGTTTCATTTTCAATATCTGAATACGACACTTCAACTTTAGGTAAAACAACACCCATCATTTTATAGGTTGAAACAGAAACATCCGTCGTTGGTCTAAGTTCGCCTAAAAGTTCATTAATTTCCTTTTGACTCATTTTGACACTTGCTTTTTTATAGTAATACAGTGCTTGTTGAAGTTTATTTTCAACATCAATTCTTAACGCTTTATACACTTTAATAAGGTCAATAAATTGATGGATTAACTCATCTTGCTTATCTTTTAAGAGTTTGTGTCCGCGACGTGTTGTCGTTAATCGTTCCCTTAGTTTTATAAGCTCCATCCGAGTTGGACTTCTTAAATCACTCATTATCTACACCATCTTTATAATAAAGTGCGACATATTTTGGATTAATACGTTTAAGTTCACTTTTTGGAAGTAAACTTAATAATTCCCAACCAATAGATAGTGTATCTTCAATTGTTCTATTTGTTTCATAACCTTGATTAATATAACGTGCTTCGAATTGTTCAGCAAAATGTGCATATTTTTGGTCGATTTCTGATAGTGCAGAATCACCTAAAATAAGTGCTAACTCCTTCGCGTCTTTACCACGAGCATATGCAGCAAATAATTGGTTTGCGACATCCGCGTGGTCCGCACGTGTTTTGTTTTGGCCAATACCTTTATCTTTTAGACGAGATAATGATGGTAAAACGTCAATTGCTGGTGAAAGTCCTCTCATAGATAAACTTCTTGATAAAATAATTTGTCCTTCCGTAATATAACCTGTAAGGTCCGGAATTGGATGGGTTTTATCATCTTCTGGCATTGTTAAAATTGGGATTTGAGTAATCGACCCTTCGTAGCCTTTAATTCGACCAGCACGTTCATATAATGATGCCAAGTCTGTATACATATAACCAGGATATCCGCGACGTCCAGGAACTTCCTTACGAGCGGCACTAATTTCACGTAAAGCTTCGGCATAGTTTGTAATATCCGTTAAGATAACTAAAACGTGCATGCCAAGTTCATACGCTAAATATTCAGCAGCCGTAATAGCCATACGAGGTGTTGCAATACGTTCAATCGCTGGGTCGTTTGCAAGGTTAATAAACATGACTGTTCGATCGATTGCGTTTGACTCTGTAAATACTTCATTAAAGTAGTTAGCTTCTTCAAATGTAATACCAATTGCTGCAAACACAACAGCAAATTTATCACTGTGGCCGAGTACTGTTGCTTGTTTTGCAATTTGCGCTGCAAGTTTATTATGTGTTAAACCAGAAGCAGAAAAAATTGGTAATTTTTGGCCGCGAACAAGTGTGTTTAACCCATCAATTGCTGAAATCCCAGTTTGAATAAATTCATTTGGGTAGTTTCTAGCAACAGGATTTAACGGTGTACCATTAATATCTAAGTGTTTATCTGCCATAATAGGACCTTTATCATCAATAACACGTCCCAATCCGTCAAAACGACGTCCTAGAATATAAGGTGACACACCAAGCGTTAAACCTTTACCCGTAAATACGGCTTTCGAATCATCAATTTTTAAGCCTTGTGAACTATCGAATAACTGTACAACAGCTTTATCGTGATCAATTTCAAGTACTTTTCCTAAACGTTCTTCACCGTTTTCTTGAATAATACGTACCAGTTCGTCGTATTTAGCATTACTTACTTTTTCAACTACCATTAGAGGTCCAACAACTTCTTTTATTGTTTTATAAGCTTTGATCATAATAAAGTTGCCTCCTCTTTAAGATTTTTAAATTGTTCAATCATATCTTTTTCAATGCTTAAAGCCTCTGCGTGTAAATCAACTTCTTTAACATATTTCAAAAAGCCAATACGCTCATTAACTTTAAGTGCTTCAAAACGATTAAAGTTCAAATTGGTATCTGCAAGTTTTAATGCATATTCATACCATTTTAAAATTAAATCCATCATTGTATATTGTTTATCAAGTGATGCATATGTATCGATTTCATGGAAAGCATTTTGATGTAAATAGTCTTCACGAATCATTTGTGCAGTTTGTAATTTAATGCGATCTTTTAGACTAAGTGCATCGATACCAACCAAACGTACAATTTCAAGTAATGCTGTTTCATCACTTAAAATGTTTTTAAATGCACGCACATATTTTTGCCAATTTGGACGTGTTAAGTTATGGTATTTTTCCATGTCCGCATCATATAAAGAATAACTCTTCAACCAATCAATTGCTGGGAAGTGTCTCTTATACGCAAGACTAGAACTTAAGCCCCAGAACACTTTAACAATACGAAGTGTTGCCTGACTTACTGGTTCTGATGTATCTCCTCCTGGAGGAGATACCGCTCCAATAGCAGTTACTGAACCAATTCTTGTTTCTTTTCCAAGAGATTCAACAATACCAGCACGTTCATAAAAATCTGATAAACGTGATGCGAGGTATGCTGGATATCCTTCTTCACCTGGCATTTCTTCTAACCGTGAACTCATTTCGCGTAGTGCTTCCGCCCAACGTGACGTTGAGTCAGCCATAATTGCTACTTTATAACCCATATCTCTAAAATACTCAGCTATTGTAATACCAGTATACATACTTGCTTCACGAGCAGCAACCGGCATGTTTGATGTGTTAGCAATTAATACCGTACGGTTCATTAATGATAATCCAGTCTTTGGGTCAACTAATTCCGGAAATTCCATTAATACATCCGTCATCTCGTTTCCACGTTCACCGCAGCCAATATAAATAATAATATCCGCATCTGCCCATTTTGCTAATTGATGTTGAACCACAGTTTTACCAGATCCAAATGGTCCAGGAATTGCTGCAATACCACCACGTGCAATAGGGAATAATGTGTCAATGACACGTTGGCCAGTCACCATTGGCTCTTTTGGTGCAATCTTTTTAGTAAATGGTCGTTTCTTACGTACGGGCCAAACTTGTAACATTGATAAATTTGTTTCTTTTTCGTTATGTGTTAAAGTAACGACTGTATCTGTAATTGTAAAATCACCAGATTTCACGTCTTTTACAATACCTTCAATACCATATGGTGCTAAAATTTTATGTACAACAGCAGGTGTTTCTTGAACAGTACCAATAATATCCCCTGCAATAACTTTATCCCCAACTTTAACTTTTGGTTCAAAAGTCCATAATTTTGAACGGTCTAATTTTGGAACACTAACACCTACAGGTATAAACGCACCATGAGAATTATAAATATCTGTTAATGGTCTTTGAATACCATCAAAAATGCTTTCGATTAAACCTGGTCCAAGTTCTACTGAAAGTGGATAGTCTGTTAAATAAACAGGTTCACCAGGCCCAATGCCTGCAGTTTCTTCATAGACTTGAATACTTGCTAAGTCATCTCTTAGCTCAATAATTTCGCCAATGATATGTTTATGACCTACTTTAACAACGTCATAAACTTGGGCTTGTTTCATCCCATCTGCAACAACTAATGGCCCCGATATTTTAACTATTTTTCCTTGAATTTCACTCATTAGTTAGCCTCTTTTCTAAAGTAAATCGATACCGATTGACTTTTTGATACTTTCTTTTACTTCATCTAATTTATGACCTACCATCTCGCTATCGAGTGGTAGTTCTAAATATAATGGAATTGTACTATTACGTTGACTTTTATAATTATTTACAATTAAACTTATTCTACTATCATATCCAATGACGATAACATTTTTATCTAGACGATGTAAAAACGAAGTAATTTCATCGTCCGTATCAAAGATATAAACTTTAAATCCGATGGCATTAAAAACATTTGCTCTTTGATCTTTACTCAAAAATATTAGTTTTTCCATATCAATAGTCTCCTAAGTAATGAATCGATTTCAGTTTTTCGATTTGTCTAAAGTTCATGTAGATGTAATAGATAACTAATTCTATTGTTTCACTACTGTAAGATAGTGTTTGCATATACTTTGTTAAATAATCATCCAGCTCTTCTTCAATTTCAACGGTTGTTAGCCCATCAAAGACTTTTGAAAATAAACTTTTAGATAATCTATCAACTTCGATTCTTCCTTTTCTAAAGGCGTCAATAAGCAATTCTTTACTTACTTCATTTTGATTTAAGATGTTTTGTTTAAAGACATCAACATCCTTTTCTAAATCAATTAAACGATACATTAAAATCATGTTTTTTTCTAAATGAAGTTTACTTAATGTACGACTTTCACTATTTTTTTCCATATAAAAATCATAAAGTCTATTTAAGTTCTTCAAAGATTTATCTGTAGTAAAGAAATATTGATAAATTGGATGATCTTCGCCAATATAACTTAACACTTCATCGCTTAGTTTAGAGACGATGTTATTTATAACTACTTCTAAATCTAAGATGCGCGTATCTGTAATATTTTTTTGAAACAAATAGTCAAAGAAGTCTTTTTTAGACATTGATTTAAGAGCTTCATAATCATTAAGTTTTAAAAGGGTCGTTAGTTTTGCGCTAACTTTACCTAAAATATATGTATCATTCATTGTCAAACAACTCTTTGTACACTTGTTTTTCCATTTGTTCTTGATAACGATCAACGATTTCTTTGAAGTCAAAAATTAAATCGTAATCTTTATCAACTAATAGGAAACCAGATTCAAAATTTATGTTACCAACTTCAAGTTTGAATTGGTAAGTTTTATTTACTTTTGTCAGTAAGTCTAATGTGTTGTTACCATTGCTTGAAAGTGCTACTAAGAAACGTTGGTAATCTTTCTTAGCTACAACCATCGTCTCTGTACCTTTTATATCTTGGTCTTTAAGTAGTTTTACGATAAAGTTTCTTAACTCATCTTTTTCTAGTTTACTTATACGTTCAAAAATTTTATTAAACAAGTCAAAAATAACCATTTGCTTGGCTTGTCTTTCATAAGCAATAAGTTCATTATCCATTTGTTTTTTAAATGTCTTAATGTTTGAATCAAAGTGTTGTTTTCGTTCATTCATTACGTCATTGTAACGTTTTTGAATTTTAGAAAGTTCTTCTTTTTTCAATTCTTCAACAATTTGTAGTGTTTCCTCTTGGATTTTTTTAACTTCTTGCTCCGTTGTAATTAAGATTTTTTCTGCGAGTGAATTTGCTTGCATAATTACAAACCTCACTTACTAGACAGTGATTGCACTGTACATTAATATACTTACTAGTAAAGCTAAAATCGCATAAGTTTCAACAAGTGCAGTCATTGTCATACCACGAACGGATAGTTCTGGTCTTTTTGCTGTCATAGCAATCGCGCTTGCAGCAGTTTTACCTTGATAAATACCAGATAATAAACCAACAATCGCGATAGGAAGCGATGCTGCAAAGAATCCTAAACCTTGTTCGTTAGTAATTGGAAGGGGATTACCACCAATTAATTGAACTTTAATTAATATAAGAATCGCAACTAAGAATCCATAAATACCTTGGGTACCAGGTAATGCTTGTAAAATTAAAGCTTTACCAAATAGTTCGGGTTTTTCTGAAACGACTCCTGCTGCTGCTTTACCAGCATATGTAACTCCCATTGCAGATCCAATACCTGCAAGTCCTGCGCTTAAAGCAGCGCCAATCAATGCATAAACTAATCCTGTTGTCATCATTTAATTATTCTCCTTTTTGATCTCGTTAATGTATTTTAATTGATATTCAAATGGGGTAAACACTGTACCGCCACCTTCGTAGAATTTACCAAAAAATTCTAAGTATTGTAATCTTCCATCATGTACATAGGCACTGAGTAAGCCCATAACAAAGTTAAACACGTGACCTACGATGTAGATTGCAATTGAAAATATAAATCCGATAATGCTTCCTTGAACCATGCCAGCTAGCATGTTCATCGTGTAAGCAATAACGGCACTTGATAAACTTAAAGCTAAAATTCTTGAATAACTTAAGATATCGCTTAAATAATTTGATGCGCCATATAAACCACCCAATCCACCGAAAAACTTACCGAATAAGCTTTTCTTTTCACGACCGGCAAGAAGTAACACCATAAGCGCTCCAATACCTACAACAATAATGCCAATCATCGCTGGTTTTACGACTAAGAATAGTGCAACACCAACTAGTACGAAAATCCAGCTTAGTCCATCTGCCAATGCAGCTAATATATTTTTCCTACGCACTTCTAATATCATCTTTAATATTAAACCACAAATTATATGGAGTCCACCAAGTGCCATTGAAATAATAAGCATTGGTAGTGGGTTAACTGTTGGCTCTAAAATTGTTGATGATAAATCTGATCGACCAAACCATGTTCCAATTACATTTAGTAAGTCAAAGGATGCCCCAAAGAAACTACCAAACAGTATACCTGCAATAATTGAAGTAATACCAGAATATGCAAAGATATATGATAATTTCTTCAATTCACCTTTTGGACGTTTAAGTTTTATAAATAATGAGAATCCTATTAGCATTGCAAGTCCATAGCCAATATCACCCATCATAATACCAAAAATGATCCAATACCATACAGACATTACCGGGTTAGGGTCAATTTCGTTAGGGTTTGGTGCAGAAAACATATTCGTAATTGTTTCAAATTGCTGAACAAACTTGTTGTTTTTTAGTGCCGTTGGAACGATTTCATCATTTGAAATCTCTACGTCCTCAACATCGCATGTTAGTTTTGATTTCATTTGTGAAACAAACGGTTCATAATCAAGTTCTGATACAAACCCTTCAACATAAACAACTTGTTCTGTTGTTGATAGTTTGACTTTATCCTTTAGTATTTTGTTATAGGTAAAGTCATAATAAATTTTCAATGTTTCAATTTGGTGACTCGTGTTATGAATATCGTTATCGATTTCTTGTAGACGTTTATTTAGATTGATATTTTCCTTTTCTAAATCATCAAGTTTATCTTTGATTAACATATCAAATGATGGAATTTCATAAACTTTAAAGTCAATTTTATGTAAAAATTCTAAAGTCTTTGAAAAATCATTTTCTAAACTTAGTAAAACGACGTATTGACGTTCGCCAACCGTTTGATATGTTTCAGTATGTACGTTTTTAGTTTGCAAAAATTCAATCACTTGTTGTGTATCATTTGTGTTGATACTACCATAAAATGCTTTTGATTGTTTTAATTCATTTAAGTCTTTTGTCAAAACATCAAGCGTTTCAAATGGTTTAATTAATAAACTTAGTTTATTATTGCCTTTAAGCTTTGCATCTATGCGTTCTTTTTCTAATGCATAGCGGTCAAGTTTTGATAAAATCTCATTAGCTTCATCACTAACTTGATTAAATCGGTCTAAATGAATTTCACGATACTCAAAAAAGCGTCTTTTTTGATACGCTTGTAGGGTTTCGATTGATTTTTCAATTCTTGCAAGTAAATGTTGTTCTTCAGATCCAATTTGATTATCAAATCCGTGAGTTAACATCATCTTGCCTGTTTGTTGAATGCTAGTTACTAATAAAGCAGCATCATTCTTAGATGCCAATACTCGAATCTTTTTTACCGGAATAATCATTGTAAAATCTCCTTTAAAAGATTCGCAAGCACTTTATCTTGTTTTGCTTTATTTTCGCTTGCAACTCGTTCTTTAATTAACTTTTTTTGTGCCGTATTCTCTCTTCGTATTTCTTCAATTGATGCTTTAGATTGTTCTTCAAGTTGTTTTAATTCATTTAGCATCTTTTTTTCAAGAGTTTGTGCCTCTTCCTTAAGAAACGAATTCGTTTCTTCAATCGCACGTTTTTGGTTTTCTAGTGCTTCTTCAACGAGGACTTTACTTTTTTTCTCGGCATCAATTACTGCTTTCAATATGGACATGTCGATACTCCTCTCTATTCTATATAATAATATATCAATTTACTCAAAAAGTAAAAGTAAATGTTTACGATTCATTTTCATTTAATATAATGAAATCGTATTCAATTGAAATTCAAACTTTTCTATTTTATAATTAAATAATTTTGTTGTTTATAATCGAATCTAATTTTATTTGTCATAAAAATCGCTATGCACATTAAATAATTATACCTTATTCTTTAATTTGCTTTGATATTTAAATACTTTGAACCTCTTTTTATAGCGTTTTCATAAAATATCAGAGGTTTCAGTTCCACTTACTTGTTTGTGTTATGTAATTCATGTTAAAATAAGGCCAAACTACTAAGGGAGGAAACACACATGAATATTGATCAAAAGCGTCGTTTATATGTCATTGGCGCGCTGTTGATTTTGTTAGGCATATCAACATATCAATTCGGCTTTAAGATGTTAGTCATTGCACTTGTTGCTGTAGCAACATCGGTCGCAATTGAAATGTTGGCAAAAAAACTGAGAAAGGAAAAGCAAGATTTCACATCGTACTTTACCTTACCGCTTGTTGTAACATTGCTTACGACTCCAAATGTTTATAATGATGGACACGTTTGGATGATAGCTGTTACGGTTGCATTTGGCTTATTCTTTGCCAAAGCTTTATTTGGTGGTCAAGATAAGAACGTCTTCAATGCAGAAGCTCTAGGCATCATTTTTATGATTCTATCTTTTCCAGCGTATGTGGTAAATACAAAAACAGGTCATGCAACTGGTGATTTATTTGTCTTTGTTGCATTAGGTTTAGGTGTCCTACTTGTTCTCTTAAAAGCAATTTCACCTTATACAATTATTAGTTACTTAGCAACACTTATTGTAATGTTTGGTATTTTCTATTTGGTTGATAAGAACAATCCTAATCCGTTTACAATGTTAGTAAGTTCTAACTTTGTATTTGTCGGTATTTTTATGGCAACTGAAAAATCATCAGGCGCAAAGTTACCAATAGGAATGCTAATATACGGCTTTGTTTTAGGCTTACTAACATGGTTAGTTTATACAGAGTCTCCTAATAAAGAGTATGCAGCAGTCTATACCATTTTGTTAGGTAATGCATTGGTTCCACTTATTGACGTACTCGTTGATAAAATATCTAAGAAAGAGGAAGTGTACATATGAAAAAATTAATTCAAATGTCTTCTTTCATGATTATCTTAGCTATTGTTACTGCCGGATTAATTTCAGGCATGGACAAACTTACTGCAAAAAGAATTGAAGAAAATGCAAACTTCGAATGGAAATCTGCGATTTTAACACATAATGAGATTAGTCACAGTGTAACAGATTATGTCGCGCTTTTTGACCAAAACTTTGAAGCAATTGATAATGTTGAAAACCCAAGAGACCGTGTTTATCGAAATAAAACGACTGGCACGTATAACTTTTATTACACCGGTGGCGGTGTTTGGGGTGAAATCAATGGTGTTATCACACTTGAAAGTGATGGAAAAACAATTGTTACGATTTCTGTATTAAATCAATCAGAAACTCCAGGTCTAGGTGCTTTAGTTGCAACTAGAGACTATTTAAACAAATATGTTGGTAAACAATTTAGTGATGCATTAAGTTTAGTAAATACAGTTGAAAATGCTGATCCAAACGCTGAGGTCGATGCGATTACAGGAGCAACCGGTACTTCGAGAAGATTTATCGTTATCTTAAATGATGTTTATCAAGCTAAAATGGGAGGCAACCAATGAAATACATTAGAATGAAATATACAAAATGGTTCCAAACATTAAAAAACGGAATCTCTGAATCAAATCCAATTGTTATCTCAGTGTTAGGTATTTGTAGTGCGTTAGCTGTAACAAACCAAGTTCAAAATGCTATCGCTATGGGTTTAGGTGTAACGTTTGTTGTTATGGCATCTTCTGCTTTCGTTTCACTACTTCGAAACTTTATTCCAACAAAAATGCGTATGGTTGCATACATGGTGATTATTTCAACTTTTACGATTTTAGTTCAAATGTTTTTAGAAGGATTCTTTCCTGCTATATATAAAAACATTAACTCCTATGTTGGCTTAATTATTACTAACTGTATTGTCATGGGTCGTGCAGAAGCTTACGCAATTAAAAATCCAGTTCGTTATACATTAGTTGATGGTTTTGCAAACGGTATGGGTTATACACTTGTATTAATCGCTGTAGCGACAGTTCGTGAATTGTTAGGTTTTGGTACATTCCTAGGTATGCAAGTTATGCCAAGTGGATGGATTAACTGGGTTGTCTTATCGTTAGCACCTGGTGGATTCTTCGTACTCGCAATGTTTGCATGGGGTATCCGAACGTTAACGAAGAAATATGAAGAGTAGGTGAATGACATGGCACGTTTATGGGATTTATTTTTAGCATCATTTTTAAGTCAAAATATCGCTCTTATTTTCATTTTAGGTATGTGTTCTTTAATTGCCGTATCAACTTCAATTAAGAATGCCATCAATATGGGCGTTGCCGTTGTCTTTGTTGTAACTGTTACAGCAATTATCAACTGGCCAATTTATCAATTATTAGTTAAGACCGGAACAACTAAGTTATCTTTATTAGTGTTCATTATTACGATTGCTGCAACCGTACAAATTATGGAAATGGTTATTGAAAAGTATTTACCAAAAATTTATAACTCGTTTGGTATTTTCTTACCATTAATTACAGTAAACTGCGTAGTACTTGCTGTATCGTTATTCTTTATGAATCGTAGTTATACATTCGGTGAAACAGCTGTATTCGCATTCGGTTCTGGTTTTGGCTGGATGCTTGCGATCGTCTTACTTGCTGGTATTCGCGGTAAAATGATGGAAATTTCGAACCTTCCTAAAGGTTTAAGAGGTCGTGCAATCGCGTTTGTAATCTTAGGTATACTTGCATTGGCATTCTTTGCCTTTACTGGTATCGGAAGCGCATAAGGAGGATACATCTATGTGGATTTTTATTATTTTAGTTGGTTTAATTGTTGTCGTTAGTGGCCTAATTCTTTTAGTTGAAAAAATGATTGGTGCTCAAGGTGAAAAAACAATTACAATCAATAACGAAACGTTGATACCGGTTGTCGGTGGTGATACTGTATTAAACTCACTTAATGAAAATAAAATTTTCATACCTTCTGCTTGCGGCGGTAAAGCGACATGTGGTACATGCAAATTTAGATTAATTGA
>Ga0209075_1004181_pt1 | contig 11675 bp, 7 predicted proteins | sample Stecom2011_FD_187523 | JGI IMG/M metagenome (GOLD analysis project Ga0209075, IMG submission 187523) | Agricultural soil microbial communities from Utah to study Nitrogen management - Steer compost 2011 (SPAdes) (version 2) | ecosystem: Environmental > Terrestrial > Soil > Agricultural land...
GTTTTACTCGATCTAGCAGAACTATGACAGAACTGACAATCTATTTGGTTGTCGCCTGCGTGAATTTTGTGTGAAAAATGAATCGGCTGCACCGGCTGGTATCCTTGATCAACCCCTATCTGCATTAAATATCCATAGGCAAAGTACATTCCTCCAAAGAAAAGAACAATTGCAAAAACAATCATCAAAAACTGATTTTCTGCAAATGCTTTCCAAATAGCTTTTGGTTTAGCGGGACCCTCATGTAGAGGCACGTCATTCTCTTTAGCAAAACGAACCAAGGTTTTGTTTACCGCATACAGCATAACAACCAACATCAGGAACAACACTGCCAATACAACCAGGATAACATTACTGCTAATCCCAGAGTCCTCTGCAGAAGCACCTGCCAATCCTTCGGCTACAGGAGAAACAACCTCTTTCTTAGGCTGATCTACATAAGCTAATATATTATCGATATCCTCATCTGAAAGTCCAGGAAACGGAGTCATAACAGCTCCATTCCACTCTTGGAACAAATCATTAGCCAATTTATCACCACTACGAATTAACTCTTGGCTATTACGAATCCACTTATACAACCACTCTCTCTCGAACTTCTGACCTGCACCACGCATAGCAGGGCCAATACCTCTACTATCCATTTTATGACAAGCCGCACAGTTCGACTTAAACAATGCCTCTCCCGCAGCAATCGCCGCAGAGTCATCCGACTCTTGCACAACTTCCTCTTGTGCCTGTACAGATTCATCTTGCTCCTCCTGCGCTTGCATAGGAGAAACTAGCGCCATGAAAATCATGAGAGCTAAAAAAGAAAAACGAGTGGAAAAACTACAGTAATCTACCTTTTTCATACTTGTATTTAAATTTTTGTCAAAAAGTATAGCATTTCTTTAACAAATATCTCTAAGCTTAAATCGTTATAACTAGCATAGCTATATATGTTGCTATTATTTCCTGACAAAAGTAAGGTTTTATGTCCACTTAAAGAATTGAAATAATGCGCGAATCCTAATTTATATCAGTTCTAAATAAGTTCTTAAAATTTTTATTGCGTTTATTTATGTACTTTTATCCTTATAAAATTCAATTTATGAAAAGAATCTTAATGTCCGTCACAACTGTAATTGCCACAGTATTAATCGGATCGACAAATATTTATGCACAAGACAACCCAGTGATTGTTCAAGACAGCAAGCTACAAACACTAGTGCAACTCAAAGGAGAATTGGAAAAAGAAAACAAACTTTCTAACGGATATACCGTCCAATTACATAATGGAAACCTAGAAAGAGCACAAGCAAGGAAAAAAGAATACGATAAATCGGATTCTAGCTGGCCTGCATCCATCCATTATGAAACGCCAAACTATAAATTGTGGGTAGGAAATTTTGACACACGCTTGGAGGCTGATCGTGCTTTATTGCAGCTAAAAGATAAATTCCCTTCTGCTTTTATATTAAAGCCTGATAGGAGATAATTTATCGTTGCGTAATAGATATAAAAAATCGGGGGTTAGTTTAAAACTAACCCCCGATTTTTTTATTTGATATGGTATTCCGTTTACAGTTTCTTTTTAACCGATACCTCTTGGAAAGCCTCTATAATATCTTCCTCTTTAATATCGTTGTAATTTTTTATCTGCAACCCACATTCGTATCCTTTGCTAACTTCGCGAACGTCATCTTTAAATCGCTTTAAGGACGACAACTCACCAGTGTAGATAACTACTCCTTCACGTATTAAACGAACATTGGAGTTTCTGAACACTTTACCATTGGTAACAACACAACCTGCAACGGTTCCTAGTTTTGAAATCTTAAATGTTTCACGGACTTCTGCAGAACCTGTTATCTCTTCGCGTATTTCTGGCGACAACATACCTTCCATTGCATCTTTTACGTCGTTTATAGCGTCATAGATAATAGCATATGTACGGATATCGATTTCTTCTCTATCTGCTATTTGTCTAGCATTGCCCATCGGCCTTACGTTAAACCCGATTATAATCGCATCGGATGCTGTAGCAAGCAACACGTCGTTCTCGGTTATAGCTCCTACTCCTTTGTGGATGATATTTACTTGAATCTCCTCTGTAGATAGGTTCTGGAAGGAATCCGTTAAAGCTTCTACCGAACCGTCCACGTCTCCTTTAAGGATAATGTTAAGCTCCTTGAAGTCTCCTAAGGCAATTCGTCGACCAATTTCGTCTAATGTGATATGACGTTGTGTTCTAACAGCCTGCTCTCTTTGTAGTTGCATACGTCTAGCAGCAATATCTCTTGCTTCTCTTTCGTCTTCTGCTACATTGAATTTATCCCCAGCTTGTGGTGCTCCATCCAGTCCTAGAACGGATACTGGTGTAGAAGGTCCAGCTTCTTTTACCGGTTTTCCTCTCTCATCGGTCATAGCTCGAACTTTACCACTGTGCTGTCCGGCTAATACATAGTCGCCAACGCGCAATGTACCTGATTGAACAAGTACCGTGGAAACATATCCTCTACCCTTATCTAAGAATGCCTCTACTACTGTACCACTAGCTAGTCTATCTGGGTTAGCTTTTAACTCCAGCATTTCTGCTTCGAGCAATACTTTTTCCAAAAGCTCTTCTATGCCTTGCCCTGTTTTAGCAGAAATTTCTTGAGATTGGATAGATCCACCCCAGTCTTCTACCAACAAGTCCATAGCAGCAAGCTTTTGCTTTATGTTTTCTGGATTTGCCGTTGGCTTATCCACCTTGTTTATTGCAAATACAATTGGAACTCCAGCAGCTTGTGAGTGACTGATAGCCTCTTTAGTAGTCGGCATCACGTCGTCGTCTGCAGCAATTACAATAATCGCCAAGTCTGTGACTTGTGCACCACGGGCTCGCATTGCTGTAAATGCCTCGTGTCCTGGTGTATCAAGGAAAGCGATTTTCTTTCCGTTTTTCAATTTTACGCCGTAAGCACCAATATGCTGTGTGATTCCTCCGGACTCTCCAGCGATAACGTTTTCTTTACGAATAAAGTCAAGTAAAGATGTTTTACCGTGGTCTACGTGACCCATCACTGTAATAATAGGGGCTCTTGGCTTTAAGTCTTCAGGAGAATCTTCTGCTTGGTCTTCCACCGACTCTTTTATATCGGCTGTAACAAACTCCACACTATAGCCAAACTCATCTGCAACAATTGTCAGAGTTTCGGCATCTAGTCTTTGGTTCATAGTAACCATTAGTCCAAGGGACATACAAGCTGAAATAACCTTGGTTACTGGAACATCCATCATTGTAGCCACTTCGCTTACCGTAACAAACTCGGTTACCTTTAGCTCCTTAGTTGTTGCTTCTAGTTCTAGCTGCTCTTGCTCTCTTTGACGGTGTGTATCTCGCTTTTCACGTCTGTGTCTTGCTGCACCACGTCCTTTTCTAGATCTACCTTCTAATTTCGCTAATGTATCTCTTACTTGCTTTTGCACTTCTTCTGCACTCGGCTCTTCCTTAGGGGCAGCTTTACCTCTTCGTTGTGCAGCAGCTCCTGTACCACGTCTGCGCTGTCCTGATCCTGCTGCAGCAGTTCCTGGCTTTCTCGCCGAGGTTCCTGGTTTAGCAATACGACGACGTCGCCTACCTTTTGGGGCAGAGGCATCTGTCTTTTTAACCGACTTTTTCTTTTCTGGACGCTTGAATTGATCTAAGTCAATGGTTTTTCCAGTAAAGTTCAGTCCGCCTAATTTTTTATATTTTGTTTCTACAATCTGCACTTCTTGTCCAGACTCATCCACTCCAGTTACCGTTTTAGGTCCAGAATGTTTCTTCTTTTCCTTTGCTTCGGCTTCTTTCTTTGGAGCGTCTTCTTTTTTAGCCTCTGCTTTTGGCGCTTCCGTTTTCTTTGGAGCTTGCTTATCCGAAGCTTTTACATCAGGCGTTTTTGGCTTTTCCTTTTTGGCTTCACTTTCGGTCTTAAGTGGCTTCTTAGATTCTTTAGGCTCTTCTTTTTTAGCTACCTTCTTTTCCTCTACTTTCTTTTCCTTTACCTTATCTTTCTTTGGCTCTGCCGCCACAGTTTCCGCAGGTTTAGAAGTTTCGGGTTTTTTAGTGGGATCTGGTGCATCTAAATCAATCTTTCCAACTTTCTTGAGACCTTCCAACTCTCCTCTGGCCTTCACTACTTTCGTGGCTTCTCGTTTTTTTCGCTGATCTTCCAATTCCTTTTCACGAGCCATACGTAATGCTTCTTGCTCTTTACGCTTCTCTTCTCCCACTTCTTTCGACTCTACCTTCTTGCTCTTGTCCGTTTGAAATGCATCAAAGAGAACTTCATACTCCTCCTTGGATATCCTTGTAGTAGGACGTGCCTCAACCTCGTAACCTTCTGATTTAAGGTGCTCTACTGCTCTATCCAAAGAGATGTTAAACTCTCTTAAAACTCTATTAAGCCTCATTTTTTTACTTCCAGCCATATACTGCTTCTCCTGTTATTCTCTTTTTCTTTATAAATAAGATATGCAAAAATAGTTAAACTATTAGACTACTCTTCAAATTCTTTCTTTAATATGCTTATTACTTCTGCAATGGTTTCTTCTTCCAAATCGGTAAGCGATACCAGCACGTCTAAATCTTTCTCTAAAATACTTTTTGCAGTATCCAATCCTACGTTAACAAACTCTTGGATAACCCAATCCTCCAACACATCGGAGAACTCCTTCAACTCCACATCTTCTTCGGCTCCCTCTCGAAGGACATCTATTTCATATCCAGTGAGATATCCAGCCAAACGGATGTTATGTCCACCTCTTCCTATCGCCTTAGAAACCTCTTCTGGCTTAAGGATAACCTCTGCACGCTTGGTCTCTTCATTGATAGTTACGTTAATTACTTTTGCAGGACTCAAAGCACGGGTTATGTATAGTTCTGTATTCGATGTGTAATTAATCACATCTATATTCTCATTCCCTAATTCACGAACAATTCCATGAATACGCGATCCACGAACACCTACACAAGCTCCTACAGGGTCTATTCTATCGTCGTAAGACTCTACAGCCACTTTGGCTTTTTCACCTGGGATACGCACTACATTTTTTATGGTAATTAAGCCATCAAAAACTTCTGGAACTTCTTGTTCAAAAAGTCTTTCTAGGAACTTTGGATGGGTTCTCGACATAATTATTGCCGGCTTATTCCCTTTTAGTTCCACGCTTTCTATGATACCTCGAACACTATCTCCTACCCTAAAGAAATCGGACGGAACCTGCCTATCTTTTGGCAAAATAAGCTCGTTTCCATCATCATCCAGCAAAATTACTACTCTGCTACGTGCATGGTGCACTTCTGCCGTTATAAGTTCTCCCTCTAAGTCCTTAAAGTGTTTATATAAATTAGTACTATCGTGTTCTTGGATTTTAGCAACTAAATTCTGACGCAATGCCAAAATCGCTCGCCTTCCTAAGTCGGATAGTTTTACTTCTTCCGACACGTCCTCATCTACCTCAAAGTCAGGCTCAATTTTACGTGCTTCGGAAAGGGAAATCTCCTGATTAGGATCTTCCACCGCTCCATCTTCTACCACCACTCTATTTCTCCAGATCTCTAAATCTCCTTTATCTGGGTTGATAATGATGTCAAAATTGTCATCGCTACCAAACTTTCTTTTTAAAGCACTTCTAAAAACATCTTCTAGGATAGCCATTAGGGTTACCCTGTCTATGGATTTGTTGTCTTTAAAATCTGAAAAAGAGTCGATTAACGCTATGTTCTCCATGTACTGCCTTAGTTAAATATTATCACCGCTTTGGCTTCTTTAATGTTTGTATACTCTATTACCGCTTCTTTCTCTACGGTATGCTTTCCTTTACCTATCGGTTTTGGCTCTCGCGCTTTCCACTTCAAAGTAATTCCTTCCTCGGTCGCTGCCTCAAGTGTAGCTTCAATTTTCTGCCCATCTAGGGTTTGAACTTTCAACTTCCTGCCAATATTTTTTGTGTATTGCCTAGGCATTAGAATTGGCTCTGTAGCTCCCGCTGTTGCGACTTCTATAGAAAAATCGTGTTCTTCTCTATCTATATTGTGTTCTATTGCACGACTTACATCCACGCAATCTTGCAAATTCACCCCATGATCTCCATCAATAACAATATTGATTTGGTTTGTTGGACTGATTTTTAAATCGATCAAAAAAAGGGAAGGTCTTTCCTCCAACGCTTCATTAAGCAACTTCTCTACTTTTTCTCGTATCATCCTACGGACTTTAATATTAGTACCAAAAAAAGAGAGGGACATTAGCCGCCCCTCCTCCCTGATATATTTTGTCAAAATAATCTGTTGCAAACATACTACTATTTTTCTAATTTAAAAACAAGGGCTTGCTTAAAATTACATAGACCGACTGTTTTAACGATATTTTACGCAAAGAAGCTCCTTATTATTGTGTTCTTTTAAAGATTTTGGATACTTATAACAGACTATAAGGAGACAATATAGAACGGGTTTAAATACTAGAGCACAAAGCCTCTTAAAAATATCTTTGTCGAAAAACAGAACCCAAGGCTCCTATTTTTTGTATTTTTATAGCAATAAAACAATGTAATAAAAAACATCTTACAACGAATATGACAAAGCGAATTTTAATCCCTACAGACTTCTCTTCTCAAGCAAAAGCAGCACTTATGTCTGCTATGAAAATGGCAGAAAAAATGGAAGCAGAGTTATTTGTTCTACATTCCGTGGACATTCACGATAGATTTATTCCGCGTTCTAGCCCCGAAAGCACAGAATCGCGCGAAGCGATTTTAATAAAAAGGCTAGAAAAGCAAATGGAAGAGCACTTAAGGTCGGAAGGCTTGGAAGATCTAAAACCTACTACTATTATAGGTATTAACTCTATTCTTGAGGATGTGATGGAAGCTTGTAAAACACACAAGATAGACTTTATCGTTATGGGATCTAGTGGCACTGGTTTCTTGGAAGGTCTATTTATAGGTAGCAATACCGAACGCGTAGTGCGGCATTCAAAAGTTCCTGTAGTTGTAATAAAGGACAAACCTATTGAATTTGAAAAAGGGAGTAGTTTCGTCTTTGCCTCTAGCTTAAGGAGCAAAGATAAGTCTGCTTTGGAAAAAGCTAAAGCGGTAGCGGCGTCGCTGCATACCAAACTAGAGTTGCTTTACATAAACACCGAGACAAATCATAAGGACACTAAAGATATCTTTGGCTTAATCACTTCTTTCCTTACAGAGGAAGAACGAGCAGACATTAAAGTTATCGTTCATGAGGATAGTACCATAGAAAAAGGAATCTTGAACTACATGAATAAAAGAAATGACGTGATATATGGTATTGGGACTAATGGCAGAAAAGGATTAGCGAGATTCTTTAATGATAGTATTGCCGAAAACCTCGTTAATGCTGCCCCTAACTCTATTATTTGCTTTAAAATTGATTAAACGCTATACTCATAGCGTTTTAAAGAACTCCCTGAACTAATTAAGATTCAGGGAATTATTGTTTACAATTCTTACACAATAAAAATAGTATTCCGTTACTCTTCATTTAAATATCTTTTTTCATTCTGAATTTCCTCTTCTCTTAATTTTACGACTAGCGCTATAGCTTCGCTAACTGCATCACTGCTTAACACTATCAACGATCCACTTACCGCATTATCTATAGCATACTTTATCGCATCCAACTCTGAAGAAACTACCGTTATTTTCATATTTTCTTTATGCATCTTTACTCCGTCTAGAAGCATCTGATTTAGTTCCTCTTTTGTTTTGCCGCGAAGGTCTTTATCATGCCTTATTATGATTTCATCATACATTTGCGCTGCGATACTTCCTATTTCCTGATTATCCGACTCTCGTCTATCCCCTATTCCTGCAATAATGCCAACCTTGGGCGTTGCATCAAAAGTCTCTATAAATTGCTTTAGTGCAAGCATGCCCGCTGGATTGTGTGCATAATCTAATAAAAAAGTGAAGTTTTTAAAGTTAAAAATATTTAGTCTCCCAGGTGTTAGGCTGAACGAAGGAATAAAAGTCTTTAAAGCAATCTTAATATTGGGTATATTTATGCCTTGTATAAAACCAACTAAGATAGCAGGCAGAATATTGTTTATCATAAATCTAGCATTTCCTCCATGAGTAAGTGGAATATTTGAAGCTTTTGCTACTCGCATTTTTAAGTGCCCTCTACAAAGAGTAACATACCCATTTTCATAAACTGCCGTTATTCCACCTTTCGCTTGAAGTTTTTTTATACGAGTATTATTCTCATCCATGGAGAATAATGCTAGATTACAACTTATATTTCGTCGCATATCATATACCAAATCATCTTCTGCGTTTAAAATAGCAAACCCAGATGGCATCACTGTCTCAGGAATAACACTTTTTACCCTAGCGAGTTGTTCTATCGTGTGAATACCGTTGAGTCCGAGATGGTCTGCAGAAAGGTTGGTTACAATTCCAATATCACATTTCTTAAAACCTAGCCCAGCTCGTAACAATCCACCTCGCGCACACTCCAACACTGCAAAATCAACTGTACGATCTTTTAAAACAAACGTGGTGCTTTCAGGTCCAGTACAGTCCCCAGTAACCAAGCGACGATTATGAATATATACTCCGTCACTAGTTGTATAACCAACACACTTTCCGTTAAGTTTTGCAATATGTGCTATAAGTCTAGTAGTCGTTGTTTTTCCATTAGTTCCTGTAATAGCAACTATTGGAATTCTTCCTGTTGCTCCATGTGGAAATAGTTTATCAATAACTGGCGATGCTACATTTCTAGCCATTCCTTTAGTTGGTGCTAAATGCATTCTAAATCCAGGTCCTGCATTGACTTCAATTACTACTCCTTCTGTTTCTTCAAGTGGCTTCGAAATATCGGCAGTTATTAAATCTATACCACATATATCCAGGTCAATAATCCTTGATACTCGCATTGCCATCGACATTATCTCTGGATGTACCATATCTGTAACATCTTCCGAAGTACCACCAGTAGAGAGGTTTGCGGTATTTTTCAAAACTAGAATCTCATCGTTTGGAAGGACACTCTTTAGCGTGTATCCTCTTTTTTTTAAAAGCTTTTTGGTCAAACCATCTACCTTAATTAAGGTAAGGACGTTTTCGTGCCCATAACCTCTTCTAGGATCTTTGTTTACGGTATCTATAAGTTGTTGTATCGTTAACACTCCATTTCCTATAATATAGGCCGGAGTACGCTTGGCAGCGGCTACAAACTTATTATCAATCACCAATAAACGATAATCATCGCCTACTATATATTTTTCTACAATAATATTCTCTGAAATTGTCGATGCTAAATGAAAAGCAACAACTGCATTAGCATAGTTTTGAATATTTACGGTAACTCCACGCCCGTGATTTCCATCTATCGGTTTTATTACAAGTGGAAATCCGAGTCTTCTACAAGCTTCTGCTAATTCATCAAGCTCTGAAATATTCTCTCCAGGTGGCACTCGTATTCCTGCTTGCGATAAAAGTTCCTTTGTGTTTGTTTTATCGGATGCCAACTCTACTCCTATATTACTAGTCTCACTAGTAACTGTTGCTTGAATGCGTTTGATATTTACTCCTTGGCCCAATTGACAAAGCGAATACTTATTGAGTCTTATCCATGGGATACCTCGTGACTCTGCTTCTTCAATTATTGAACTTGTGCTCGGTCCCAAACGTTCTCTTCGGCGAATTTCTCGCATGGTGTGAATATCATCTTCCAAAGGGTAGGGTGCTCCTTTAATCAAAGCTTCGCAGATAGCCACGGCACTTTCGGCAGCAAAACGTCCGACATCCTCTTCCATATAGGAAAAAACTACATGATATACCCCTTTCTCACCATAACTTCTTGTGCGACCAAATCCCACCTCCATTCCAGCTAAGGTTTGAATTTCTAGTGCAATATGCTCTATCACATGACCCATCCAAGTTCCTTTCTCTACGCGTTGAAAAAAACCCCCAATAACACCCTCCGAACAACGATGTTCATACATTCCTGGAAACATCGCTTTTAATCGTTCATAAAACCCTGCCACTTTATTGGTTGGCAAACCCTCCATTTCTAACAAATCCAACACCATAACTATTAATTTATGTCGGCGGATAGACCAATAATTCGGACCACGTATGATATAGATATGTCGTATTTTCATTAAACTTATTTTTATTTAAAGTCACCTAGTTTTTTTGCAGTAATTTATCTAAATATATATATTATTAAATTATTTCACTTACATTTCATATTCCATTAAAACGACAAATCATGAACAATTCTGAAATCAAAGGCATTCTCATTCCTATTGGCGGGAATGTGGATATAGGCACTAGAGATGGAAAAGAAGATGAGTATAAATTGGACTTTGTAAGCGGAGGAATACTTTCGCACGTAGTGCAACAAGCTGGAGGGTTACAAGCGAAAATTGTAGTAATTCCAGCGGCATCAAGTATTCCTGAAATTATTGCCCAAAATTATATGAATGCGTTTAAAAGCTTAGGGTGCAGTAACATATGCACGCTACACATTTTTGATCGAAACGACTCCGAAAAGCCTGAAGCACTTGAATTGATCAAAAAGGCCGACGGCATTCTACTTACTGGAGGCAACCAATCTAAAATAGTGAGCAAAATGCTAGACACTTCTCTACATCGTATCATGAGGGAGAAATATAGAAAGGAGCCCTTTGTTATTGCAGGAACGAGTGCAGGCGCCATGTGCATGTCGCACGAAATGATAGTTGGTGGGAATATTACTGAATCTTTCCGAAAAGGAACCGTCTATATGGGAACAGGAATGGGGTTTATTACGGAGCTTATTATCGATTCTCACTTTATAAGTCGCGGACGTTTTAGTAGACTTGCAGAGGCGGTTGCTAAATTCTCTAATTTAGTGGGAGTAGGATTGGCAGAAGATACCGGATTAATCATTCGCCATAAAAAAGAGATTCAAGTGATAGGGTCTGGGATGGCGGTTGTTTTAGATGCACGAAAGTCTAATCACAATTGCCAAAGTGTTCTACATCGGGGAACTCCAATGACTGTTATGAATATGCACACGCATATATTATCGAATGGAGACCTTTTTGAAATAAGCACCACAAAAGATCATGACTTTGTTAATTAACAAGAACTTTGTCTAGTCTATTTATAAATCAAAACCTCCTTTTTGCCTTCCGAATCGCGACAGGCACGGTACATGCCTTCCGTGTTAAAAGGCATGGCTATATCTCCTTTGGCATTTACTGCTATAAGACCACCATCACCACCTATTCTTAATACGCGTTTATAAATTACTTCATCGGCAGCTTGTGCAAGTGTATAACCCTTATGTTCAACTAAGCAAGATACGTCGTAGGCCACTACCCCACGAATAAAATACTCGCCGCTTCCTGTACACGATACTGCACAAGTTTCATTGTTAGCATAATTCCCAGCTCCGATCATCGGGCTATCCCCTATACGGCCCATTCGTTTATTAGTCATGCCACCAGTGCTAGTTGCAGCAGCAACATTTCCATACTTATCGCAAGCTACGGCACCTACGGTCCCAAATTTTGAATCTTTAGAAGCCGAGTGGTCTAACTTAAAACTATCGGTATCTTTTATGGCTAGCCATTGGTTGTGACGGAGTTTATCAAAAAAATAGGAGTCGGGCTCAAGTGTATAGCCATTTA
>Ga0209075_1004182_pt1 | contig 11674 bp, 11 predicted proteins | sample Stecom2011_FD_187523 | JGI IMG/M metagenome (GOLD analysis project Ga0209075, IMG submission 187523) | Agricultural soil microbial communities from Utah to study Nitrogen management - Steer compost 2011 (SPAdes) (version 2) | ecosystem: Environmental > Terrestrial > Soil > Agricultural land...
GCTTCGTTCAAGCTGACACAGAATTTTGAACACCCTCGAACATGGGATTGCGACAGGGGCTCTTCCGCTGAGCCACAGCCTTATGATGTTAAGCAGCGCAGATGGCCTCGCCGTGATCATGCACTTCGATCAAGCAGCGGTGCAGGCTTTTTACGGCTTCTTCATAATCATCTTCATTCAGTACAAATTGCATATCTACCTGGCGAATAGACTGGTGCATTGCCAAGATGCTGATATTAACTTCTGATAAAGCAGACACTGTTTTTGCCAGCATGCCCGGTATCTTCATATCGCTACCTATCGCCGATACCACCACCACCTTGCGGGTGTTAACTTCAGCATCCGGGTAAGACTCTTCCAGCACACGGCGAATACGATTAACCACTTTTAAGCTGGCTCCCACATAGTGGGTAATAGTGTTGGCATTAATATCCTTGCTCACCACATGCCCTTTAAAACGCGCTATGGCCTGCAAAATGTCGGAGTCGTATTTATGAATATTTCCCATCATGTCCTGATCAAACAATTCGATGGAATAAACATTGCGACGACCGGCAATAATTTCTACCCGTGGCGTATCACTCACATAATCGCCAGTAATTAAGGTGCCCGCGTGCTCCGGCTCAAAGGTATTTTTAACCCGTAAAGCAATATCCGCCTGACGCAGACCTTTAGCCGCGCGAGGGTGGATAGCCTCCATCCCCAGGCTTGCCAATTGGTCGGCCACATCGTAGTTAGTCCTTCCAATAGGCACTACCTTGTCAGCACCTACCAAACGGGGGTCGGCACTACTCAAGTGATACTCTTTATGAATAATGGCCTCTTCGGCGCCGGTAATCACCGCCACCCGACTAAAGGTCATTTCACTATAGCCTCGGTCAAAGGTGGCCATCAGCCCTTCTTTACAGTGGGCATAGCCTGTAGCGATAAGAATCTCTTTGTCGTATTCGGCCGAAGCAAAAGCTTGGGCTATTTTCTCATCCAGCGGCAAAGCTTCGCTGGACTGCCAACCTGACAAATCGACAAATCGAGCATTGATGCCATCGCGCTGCAATAGATGAGACATATTCCAGGCGCTATGTGCCTCGCCAATACTGGCTAGCATTTCGCGAACTGTGTAGAGATGGGCTTGCAGCTCAAAGTGTCCATGCTGACACAAGCGTTGCAGGTCCTTAAGGCAGCGCTCGGCATCATCCAGACGCTCGGTAATAAAAGCATCCGCTTTTCGGCCTAACGAAGACTTGCCAAACAAATCCTTGTTGATGCTGTAAATGCTCTGCTTCAGGTCTGCAAATGCACCCTGCCAATCATCTTGATTGTCAGCACTGGCAAACAACCCATAAACGCCCGGCTTGCCGTTACGCTTATTCTCTAACAATAAATCTGTCATGCCGCCATAAGCCGAAACCACAAAAATGCGATTACTGACATTGGTGTCTTGGCCACCTTCCAGAATGATATTGTCGCGCACGGCTTCATATTCACTCATTGAGGTTCCGCCAATCTTCTCTACTGTATGCGTCATAGCAATAATTACCTTGCTGATACTTGAAAGCTCAAACCAGGCTTTCTATATCAATCGGCAACTTCCTCCGCTTCAAGTTCGTATGCACCCTCAGCATTATGGACTTCTTTTCCATGTAATGGAGGGTTAAAAACACAAGCCATTTTCATTTCCTCCTCGGCCCGGAGGATATGCTTGTCATTGAGGTTCAAATTATAAATAGTGCCTGGGCTAATCTCGTAGACTTTGCCATCAGCTACCGTTTCAACAGTGCCTTTACCACTAATGCAATAAACTGCCTCAAAATGATTTTGATAATGCAAGTGCAATTCTGCATCTTTATAAATTGTGGTGATATGGAAAGAAAATCCCATGCCGTCATTTTTCAGTAGCAGGCGTGTACTCTCCCAGCCCTCTGAAACAATTCGGCGATCGGTTTTTTCTGCATCCTGTAACTGTCGTACAATCATTCAACATCTCCTATTAAAGTAGGGTTTAGGAAGCCTGGCTAAGATCTTCTTTACGCATCACCTTGGCGACGCTCTTCTCCAGAATGTCCAGGCCTTCATTCAAATCTTCTTCGGTAATCGTCAACGGGCAGAAGCATTTTACGATTTGACTATGGTTACCTGAGGTTTCAATTATCAGGCCATTGTTAAAAGCTTCAGCACAGATCTTGCCAGCTAATTCTTCAGTGCGACAATCAATTCCCTGCATCAAACCACGTCCTTTAATACGAAATACCGTTTCACCATAGGTATCGATTATTTTCTTAAAGCGACGGGTAACCAATGCAGATTTTTTCTGAATTTCAGAGGTAAAGCTATCGTCTGACCAGTATTCATTGATCGCTGCTGTTGCGGTTACAAAAGCATGATTATTACCGCGGAAGGTGCCATTGTGCTCACCGGGCTTCCACATATCAGAATCAGGCTTTAACAATACTACTGCCAGCGGTAAACCATAACCGCTCAAAGATTTAGACAGGGTAATAATGTCGGGCTTGATACCCGCTGATTCAAAGCTGAAGAAAGTGCCTGTACGGCCACAACCGGCCTGAATATCATCAAGAATCAGCAACATCTTGTGTTTGCGACACAGCTTTTCAATTCCTTGCAGCCAGCTATTAGTGGCTACGTTCAGACCACCCTCACCCTGTACGGCTTCAATAATAACGGCCGCAGGCATATCGATACCACTGGAAGGGTCAGAAAGCAGTTTGTCGATCATTTTTACCGTATCGACATCGCGACCATGGTAGCCGCAAAAAGGCATGCGATCGATATCGTTGAGCGACACACCTGCGCCACCACGGTGATACTGGTTGCCGGTTGCAGCTACGGCTCCCAGAGACACCCCATGAAAACCATTGGTGAAGGCCAGGACATTGTTTCGCCCCGTCACTTTACGCGCAATTTTTAATGCTGCCTCAACCGCGTTGGTTCCGGTTGGACCAGTAAATTGCATAACATAGTCGAGGTCTCGCGGCTTGAGAATTTTGTTGCGAAAGGCTTTGAGAAAACTGGCCTTGGCTTCGGTATGCATATCCAGACCGTGGGTAATACCGTCATTTTCGATATATTCCAACAGCGCTTTTTTCAGCTTACTGTTGTTATGACCATAGTTCAACGAACCCGCACCAGCCAAAAAGTCGATATATCGCTTACCTCCTTCATCGTACAGGTAAGAGTCTTTGGCTTTGTTAAAAATAACGGGAAAGGAGCGTGCATAAGACTGAACTTCCGATTCCATTTCTTGAAAAATTTTCATAATTGACCTCAAAGCATTGTTAAATGAATAAGCTTAAGCAGAAATTTTGGTTATGGGTTAATTTGGTCATGGGCTAAAAAAGGACCGATCACCACCAGATGTTCATCTTTATGCTGACCGCCAAAATGAGAGTCTTGTTGAAAATGCACTTGGCTATGCAAATCTGCTCCCATTTCCCGCGCCAAACTTTTAAATACGCCCCAGGAAGCCTCATTCTCTGCTGTGATAGTAGTATGAAGATGCGTGACACCGCGACTGCCCTCAGCCTCAAGCTGGGCTCTTACCAAGCGCTTCGCCAAACCCTTACCTCGTGCCCGGGCATCTACCACTAGCTGCCACACAAATAGCACTTCAAGCTTTTCCGGAATCCGATAACCCGAGACAAAACCCAGCATCTCCTGAGCTTCAAAAGCTGCTATGGCAGTACCGGCAAAGTGGCTGCATTGTAAAAGGTTGCAATAAATCGAATTCGGGTCCAGCGGCGGGTTAGCCGCCACCAGCTTGTGAACGGCATAACCATCCTCAGCGGTGGGGTGCCTGAACACAATACTATCAGCGTTACTCATACTAAATGCTTCTTCCTCTATGCATTAATATAGACTCATTCACCAAGATAATAGGCATTATTGATGATAATACTCTTAAAACCACCTGTTCTGGCCGCTTATACCTCTTGACCAGCGCCTTAATGCTTAGTGACCTAAACGTTAATCCATAGTACACTAAGCATATTTTGATGTCTAGAGTAAAACCAAGGAGACAGCGATGGAAAAAAGTCCAGCGAGGATTTATCCGCTTAAACTGGGACTCGATGAGAAAGCTGCCTATAATCTCGATCTTTTGAAGACTATGAACGCCATGGATAAAATTGAAGAAGTATTGGTGGCATTGCGCCGCGTCATCCGTGCTACTGATCTGCATTCCAGACGGTTAGTAAAAACGGCCAACGTCACCGGGCCCCAGTTACTGTTATTACAAATACTGCACAACAAGGGTGGCATGACTATTGGTGAGTTGGCGCGCGATATGAGCCTGTCACAAGCGACTGTGACGACTATTCTGGATCGACTGGAAAAGCGTGAGCTGGTTACCCGAGTACGCTCTCAGCAAGATAAACGCAAAGTTTACCCGCAGTTGACCCACAAGGGCTCCAAGGTATTAGAAAAGGCCCCCACTGCCTTGCAGGAGGATTTTGTGCGCAAGTTTAAATCGCTCAGCGAGTGGGAGCAGAGCATGATTATCGCCAGCTTGCAGCGCGTGGCAGAGATGATGGATGCCAATCATATTGACGCCTCCCCCTTTCTCGATATCGGCGCCCTGGACCGCGGCGAGGTGGTATAAACCTGCCGTACATCAACCTCAGCCTATTCTCAAAGAAAACGGCTATATAAGACTCTCGAAAAATATAAACGGTGCCCTTCGGTCGAGCACAGGGATGTGCGGGTCAATTGGCCGGGAACCGACTCAATGACGGCTTGGTGGTATTTCTCCCAACCCTGGCATTCACAGAAGTGCTGGAACGAAGTAAAAATAGTGGTGCCCGGAGCCGGAATTGAACCGGCACGACTGCATTTAGTCGGCAGAGTTTAAGTCTGCTGTGTCTACCAATTCCACCACCCGGGCCGGGTCTTCGATGACAGTCACCGAAAAGAGTGTGGAGGCGCGAGCCGGAGTCGAACCGGCCTAGCTGGATTTGCAATCCAGAGCATAACCGCTTTGCTATCGCGCCTTTTCAGAAGGGCGGCATTCTAGCCTAGTTTGCTTTAAAAGCCTACCGTCTCGAAGCAAAAAAGCATAATAGCGCAAGCTAAGCAATTGATCTGCTTGCCTTTAGCCCCTATCGTTCGATTATTGATCAACCGAAGCCTTCAATACAGGCTTGGCGGCTTTGAGATACAGAATCATGGACCAGAGGGTCAGTACTGCCGCACCAAACAGAGCGATAAAACCGATAGGTTCCAGCAGCGCGATATCTGCCAATAAAATAATAATCGCGGTCATCTGCAAAGTCGTTTTAATTTTGCCGATATAAGACACCGCCACGCTAGCCCTCTGCCCCAATTCAGCCATCCACTCACGCAATGCCGAAATCACAATTTCGCGCCCGATAATCACACAGGCAGCGACGGCAAACCACATATTGGGATACAGAGTCAGCAGCAACACCAGGGCAATCACCACCATCAGCTTATCTGCTACCGGATCGAGAAAAGCCCCCAGCTTGGTGGATTGATTGTATTTGCGCGCCACATAACCATCCAGCCAGTCGGTAATGGCGGCTACGCTGAAAAGCATGGCGGAAGAAAAGTGTGCCCACTTCCAAGGTAGAAAGAAAACAAACACAAACAGGGGAATCAGAAAAATTCGCAGCAATGTCAGCTGGTTGGCTAGTGTCATAGGGACAGAATTCTCTTCCAATGTATTACTAGTGCCAGAGCGTTACTTATCAGTAACGGCCAATAGCCTTGATCATACACTATGGCTCCGCAGCTGTTAACGGACTTTAGTTGTGATGAAAATATCCATAGATATCTTCCGCCAGTTGACGGCTGATGCCCGTCACCTTGGCCAGGTCGGCCGCACTGGCTTGCTGGATACCTGCCAAGCCGCCAAAATGTCGCAATAATTCGCGTCGCCGGGCCGGGCCGACACCGGGAATATCCTCCAGCGTCGACCGGCGGCGCTGTTTATCCCGACGATTTTTATGGCCGGTAATGGCAAAACGGTGCGCTTCATCCCGAATTTGCTGAATTAAATGCAGTGCCGGCGAATCTCCCTCCAGAACAATTTCCTTGCCGGTATCGGCGCGGTACAGGGTTTCAAAGCCGGCCTTACGAGTGCTGCCTTTGGCGACCCCCACCAACAGGACATCATGAACGCCGCAGTCTGCCAGCACTCGCTCGGCTATATTCAACTGCCCTTTGCCGCCATCGATAAACAAAATATCGGGAAGCTTGCCCTCACCTTGTTGCAAGCGCTGATAGCGACGAGTCAGCGCTTGCTCCATCGCGGCATAATCATCACCACCGGTAATGCCGGTTATATTAAAACGCCGGTAATCCGATTTCACCGGCCCATCGGCATTAAACACCACACAGGAGGCCACCGTCAGCTCTCCGCTACTGTGACTGATATCGAAGCACTCCATACGCTCGGGGACTTCATCCAAACCCAATACTTCTTGCAGCGCCTGCAAACGTGCTTGAGTAGTTTTGTGGCTGTTGAGTCGGCCGATCAGATTTTGCTCAGCCGCCTGCTGCGCCATAGCCACCCAACCTGCCCGATGACTGCGCACTTTATGACTGATAGTCAGCTTTCCGCCACGCGCTTCACCCAGCACCTGCATCAGGGTCTCGCTATCGCTGAGAGGCTGACTGGTAATAATCACCGGCGGAATTTCACGACCCTGCGCCAGATAAAATTGCGGCACAAAATCATTCAGTATTTCTGCCTGCCCCTCTTCCAGCCCGGGCCTTGGGTAATAGCTGCGGCTCCCCAGTATGCGACCCTGACGCACAAACAGCACATGGACACAGGCACTTTCGGCGCGCTGGGCGGCGGCAAGAATATCCAGACTGCCGCTGCCCTCTTCCACAATCTGTTGAGCCTGCACCGCGCGCAAAGCGCTGATCTGATCGCGCAGACGAGCCGCCTGCTCATAGGCAAGCTCCGCCGCAGCCTGTTCCATATTGTCGGCCAGGTCGGCCATCAATTCCGCATTCTTACCTTGCAAAAACATGCGCGTGTGGTGGACATCGCGAGCGTACTCGTCCGGCTCAATAAAGCCCACACACGGAGCAGTACAGCGTTGAATTTGATACTGCAAGCAAGGCCGTGAGCGATTGCGAAAAACGCTATCCTCGCACTGGCGAACTTTAAAAGTTTTTTGCAGAAAATTCAGACTCTCACGCACCGCTCCCACATTGGGAAAAGGACCGAAGTAATCGCCGCGCTTACGTTTCGCGCCTCGGTGCAGGGCAATACGCGGATAATCTTCCCCGCTGGAGACAAACACATAGGGATACGATTTATCGTCGCGCAATAAAATATTATAAGGTGGGCGCGAGGCTTTAATTAAATTTTGTTCGAGAATAAGCGCTTCGGTTTCACTGTTAGTAACCGTCACCTCAATATGGGCAATACGAGCCACCAGTGCGCGAGTTTTAGGTGCTAAGCCGCTGCCGCGAAAATAACTGGCCAAGCGCAGTTTAAGATTTTTGGCCTTGCCCACATAGAGCAATTTCCCCTCGGTATCAAACATTTGATAGATACCGGGGGCATGGGTTTGGCTGGCCAAAAATTGTTTCGCATCAAAGGTATCAGACATAGCAAGCAATAGGTTTAAAAGTAGCGGCTGTGCATCTCGTTAGCACTTGATTTCCGGACTGACAATATTGTATTTAACCGCCAACAGCGTCAGTTCAACATCGCTGTTGATTCCCAATTTCTCAAAAATACGATAGCGGTAAGTATTCACCGTTTTATTGCTGATTGAAAAAATCGAGGCAATCTCCTGGGGTCGTTTACCATGGATAATCAGCACAGCCGTTTGCAGCTCACGCTGTGACAAACAATCAAAGGGAGAGGCATGCGGATCAGCGTGACAATTACGCAGCGCCAGTTGTTGCGCAATATTACTACTAAAGTACTGCCGCCCGCGCAGCGCGGCATGGATGGCATTGACCACTTCCTGCAAGCCACCCGTTTTGGTGACATAGCCCATTGCCCCTGCCTTGATCAGGTGCGGCGGATGAAAATGATCAACCAGGCCAGTCACAATGATAATCTTGAGGCCGGGATGGCTTGCCAACAGTTTGCGGGTTGCTTCCACGCCGCCTATGCCAGGCATCTTTAAATCCATCAGCACCACATCCGGCTTGAGCTTAGGCACCAAGTGCAGACTCTCTTCACCACTAGCCGCTTCACCAACTACTGTGAATTCCTCTCTGTCCTCTAGCAGGCGGATGATGCCCATACGCATTAAGCCATGATCGTCTACTACCAGGATACTCGTCACTGCTTACCTCTCAGAGCCACACCCGATCAATGTGTTCGACCTCAAGCATATCAGAAAATTGCTGAGCAATATTTATTATTGCTCACACGAATGAAGTGCAATCTCATCTCAAAATACAGGAGCTTTTGCGTAAATTATAGTGGGAAAGCGAAGAATCGTGATTTGAGAGCGAGCTCTAGAAGTCGCTGCGCAGAAATGCCAGGAGAGACGCTGGCGAGCAACAAGTATTAATAAATTCGCGGCTCTGTTTCCAGCACCACACCAAAAAGATCGACCACTGATTGTACAATCCGCTCGGCCAGCGCCAAAATCACCTTACCCGAGCTGCGCCCAGGGTTGGTCAATACCAATGCCTGCCGGTCGTGAACCGCTACGCCTTGCTCGGTAAAGCCTCGCCAACCGGCCTGCTCTATCAGCCACCCTGCCGCCAGCTTTACTCCCTGGGGTTGCGGGTAAGCCACCAGACCGGGAAAAGCTTGCTGCAACTCGTTGAACTGTTGCACCGACACCACCGGATTTTTAAAGAAGCTGCCCGCGTTGGGTATTTGTACCGGGTCTGGCAGTTTTGTCCGGCGAATATCAGCCACCAGTTCACTTACTTTTTGCGGGGTGAGCTCACGCTGGCTCAAATGGGCGCAAGCTGCTTGCAGAGCGGGATATTCCAGCCGCAGTTCAGGCTGCTTATTGAGTCGCAAAATCACGTGGGTGATAATATAGCGATCTCTTAACCGGCCTTTAAAAACACTGTCGCGATAACGAAACTCACAGGCTTCACGCGAAAAGGTTACCGCCAGCCCCGAATTGACTTCCAGCGCTTGCAGCTCTTCGAACACCTCTTCCAGCTCCACACCGTAGGCACCAATATTCTGGATGGGTGCAGCCCCTACATTGCCGGGAATCAGTGCCAGGTTCTCCAGCCCCCACCAATGTTGCTGCAGCGAATATTCTACTAACTGATGCCAGTTCTCTCCTGCCGCCACGCGCACATACACATGACGGCTGTCTTCATCCACTTTTTCAATACCTTTGGATTGCAGATGCAACACCATCCCTGCAAAGTCACCGGTCAGGACGATATTGCTCCCGCCGCCCAGCGGCAACAAAGGCCACCGCTTTTCTTGCGCCAGCGTCAAGGCCGCCACGACTTGCTCTGTCCTAGTGGCCGGCACATAGGCTCTCGCCTGGGCAGGCACAGCCAGGGTATTCAGGGTGGCTAGAGAGTGGTCGGGCAGCAAAAGCATGGTTAACTCAGATGATGTTTGCGAATATCGGCCAGCAGTCCGTCGGACGCTTCTTCCAGCAAATCCAGCACCAATTGGAACCCCTCTTCCCCGCCATAATAGGGATCGGGAACACTGACCGGGGCCTGGTCTCCAGCGAATTCCAAAAATAAACCCAGACGCCCCTTCCAGCCCGGTGGTTGCAGGCGCTGCAAAAGGGCAAGGTTATCGGTATCCATCGCCAGAATATAATCAAAGCGAGCAAAGTCTTCTGCTATCGCCTGACGCCCCCGCAAGTGATCAATGGCATAACCGCGTGCATTAGCGGCAGCAATGGAGCGAGCATCGGGTGCTTTACCGATATGCCAATCACTCGTGCCCGCCGAATCTATCTCCACTTGCTGCTGCAAACCTGCCTCTTGCAGACGATGAGCAAAAATACCCTCGGCGGTCGGCGAACGACAGATATTACCCAAACACACAAACAACACTTTAACAGTCATGCAATTAACTCCTTATTGACAGAGAGAGCGCACCCGCACCAAATCTTCAGGGGTATCCACACCTGCCGGAACCTCGGCCACCGCATCCGCCACATGAATTTTTTCGCCCTGCGCCAACACTCGCAACTGCTCCAGTGATTCACATTGCTCCAATGCAGCCGGTGGCCAAGTAACAAAACGGTTAAGCAGTGCCACCCGATAGGCGTAAAGACCAATATGACGGCGCGGCTTCCAGTGATTCTGTGCCAAGCCTTGCTCACGCGGCCAGGGTATAGGCGCGCGGCTAAAATACAAGGCAAACCCTTGCAGGTCGGTGACTACCTTGACCACATTCGGGTTATGGAAATCTTCATCCCTTATCAACGGCTCACACAGAGTCGCCACACTGGCTTCGGGACGAGCAGCCAAGTTAGCGGCCACCTGATCAATCACTGCTGGCGGGATCAACGGCTCATCACCTTGAACATTGACAAGAATGGTGTGCTCCGGCAATTGCAGCCGGCTCGCCACTTCCTGTAAGCGATCGGTTCCCGACACATGCTCAGCCGAGGTCATACAGACCTCGCCGCCAAAAGCTTCCACCGCTGTCACTATACGCTGGTCATCCGTCGCCAGCACGACTCGCGCCGCCCCACTCTGGCGAGCCTGGTTATAAACACGTTCCAGCATGGTTTTTCCGCCAATGTCTGCCAGGGGTTTGCCGGGTAAACGGGAGGAAGCATAACGGGCGGGAATGACAACAATATATTCGCTCATATGATTTACTCTTCCGGGCCAGATCCGGCAGTTTGCATTGTTGGCAAATGGGCTTGCAGAGCCTTATCAAAATGCGGCCAGAAACGTTTGTCGAGAACGGCCGCTACTTCCAGTGCCCACCAGTCTTGCTGGGCAAAGGTTTGGCATTTAACCGCGTCTTTACTGGTCATCACCACCGGATGCGGCTCGCGAAAATTAAGATCAGCGGCACTAAAAGGATAATGATCCGGATAAATATGACACACAGGCGTCAATCCAAGCTGCGTCAAGGTATCAAAGAACCGCTCTGGGTGACCAATACCAGCCACCGCGTGTACATGCGTGCCTCGGGGGAAATCATCAAGGACGCGCGGTCTCAGGTCTTTTACTCTCAGCCAGCGCACCGGCTGCAAGCGCATGGAATAACTATCGACCAGCGATCCGTCAGCATCAGTACGCGTCTGGTTGAGCACCACAAAATCCACCGAGCGCAACCGCGATACAGGTTCGCGCAAAGGCCCCACAGGCAGACAATGAGCGTTGCCAAACATGCGCGCCGCATCGACTACGGCAATCTCTATTACCCGCGGCAGACGGTAATGTTGCAATCCATCATCAGCCAGCAGAATATCGCAGCCGGCTTTTTGTAAAATACGTGCGGCTGCTACGCGGTCGGCGTCGATACATACTGCGCAACCCGTGGCCCGCCAAATACTGAGCGGTTCATCGCCCGCTTCGCGAGCCGTAGACAAGGCAGAAATAACATAGGGGTATTCTGGTGCAGCCGAGCCGTAACCACGGCTGATAACGCCAACTTGCCAGCCACGCTTTTGCAGATGCTGTACCAGAGCAATGATAAGGGGCGTTTTTCCCGTGCCACCAACCGAGATATTGCCCACCACAACTACGGGAATATTTAACGCTT
>Ga0209075_1004184_pt1 | contig 11669 bp, 11 predicted proteins | sample Stecom2011_FD_187523 | JGI IMG/M metagenome (GOLD analysis project Ga0209075, IMG submission 187523) | Agricultural soil microbial communities from Utah to study Nitrogen management - Steer compost 2011 (SPAdes) (version 2) | ecosystem: Environmental > Terrestrial > Soil > Agricultural land...
ATGTGTAGCAATACAACATCTTGCAAGAGCAATCTTGAGATAAATAGTCACAAAGCATTTAAATGCTTACAGAACATGGCTTATGCACCAATTTATATGCAAAATAAAACCACCTTCAAGGTGGTTTTGTTTATTTATGATATACCATCAGTTGTAATATAGTCTACACCCATTTCAATTAGCTTTATAGCATCTTCTAGGTAGTTAACCGTCCATGTTGCAACCCTTAAACCAGCCTGGTGTATCGTTTGTATCATCTTATGATTTAAGACACTGTGATGGATTGAATAATCAATTTGTTGCATTTTAAGTTGTTTTAATGTATCTTTATCAAACTTGTCAGTTAAGTATTGTAGCATCATGTCAGGATAATCTTGTCGAATTTTTATAAGGTTTTCTAAATGAAAAGAAATAATCATAACATGATTTAAATTGATGTATGAAGTTATATGATCAAATATAAGTTCAATTTGATGAGATGTAAATGTTGGTTTAAATTCGATGACTGCTACTTTGTGATTTAACTTAACAATTTTTAAGTATTCTTTTAATGTAGGTATGTGGTATTTCTCTTTTAACTTTATAGATTTTAAGTCATTGTAAGATAAATCTTTAAGATGAGAAGTATTGTTTGAAAGTCTAGCTAAATTATGGTCATGATGAGTAATAGGTATATTGTCTAATGTTAAATGTATATCAGTTTCAATACCAAAAAAAGGCAGTTTAGCTGCGGCTTTATAAGCTTTTACAGTATTTTCTAAATATTTAGATGATAGTCCTCGGTGGGCTATCCATTGAACTTTTGGGTAGTTTTTAATAATCTTTTTCATATATCTATTATACTTTAAATAGTGGATAAACATAAAAAAACAGTCACAATTGTGACTGTTTTATACTTAAGCATTTCTTAGTTTAAGTTTGTTTTGAATGAGTTTAACAAGTTCTACAATAATTAGCGGTAGTACAGAGAAACCTAATACAACCACCCAATCGAGTAATTGCCATGTTAAGACATCATCTACGCCGAATACATTGTTTGCAATAAATGGCACTGTAACAGTGACAAGTTGTAAAGCTAAACAGCCAAAGAATGCAAAAATTAAGTATTTATTAGGTTGTAAACTAAAGGTTGAAAAATTCTCACTGCGCACATTGAATGCATGGAATAATTGAGAAATTGCAAGTACCATAAATGCCATCGTTTGAGCATGACGCATGTCATCACCATTAATTTTATAACCGATATAAAATGCTAAGAATGTAATAAATCCAATCATGATACCTTGCCATGCAATCTTTTTACCTAAACCATCAGCGAAAATACTCTTGTTTGTATCTCTTGGAGGGTAATTCATCACATCTGGTTCTTTAGGCTCTAAACCTAAAGCAATAGCCATAAATGAGTCGGTAACTAGGTTTACCCAAAGAATTTGAGCAGCAGTTAATATTTGTAAATGTGGCTCATTAGGGAATAAGAAGATACCTAATGTAACACCTAAGAAGATAGTAATAATCTCACCAATATTACAAGATAGTAAGAAGTGGATTGCTTTTTTAATATTTGCTAGTATTGTACGACCTTCTTTAACCGCTGAAACAATCGTTGCGAAGTTATCATCTGTTAATATCATGTCCGCAGCACCTTTGGCAACTTCAGTACCAGTAATACCCATAGCAATACCAATATCTGCACGTTTAATACTTGGTGCATCATTGACACCATCACCTGTCATCGCAACAACTTTACCTTTTGCTTTCCAAGCTGTAACAATACGTACTTTGTTTTCAGGTGATACACGTGCATAAACACGGATATTTTCTAATTTTTCATAGAATTCATCATCTGACATACTATCTAATTCTTTACCAGTGATTGCTAAGTGTTCGTTACCTAAGATACCTAAATCAGTTGCAATAGCAACAGCAGTATTTTTATGATCACCTGTAATCATGATGGTTGTAATACCAGCTTGTTTAGTTTCTACAATTGCATCTTTTACTTCAGGTCTTGCAGGGTCAATCATACCAACTAAACCTAATAAGATCAGGTCGTTTTCTAAAGCATCATGTTCTAATTTTAAAACTTCTGGTTTTTGATTATATACTTTATATCCAATTGCTAGTACACGTAGTGCTTGATCTGCGTAAGTGGTATTTTGTTGAATGAATGTATCAATAACTTTGTTATCAATTTTTTTTAACGTACCTTGATCGTTATACTGAGTAGCTCTAGCAAATAATACATCTGGTGCACCTTTTGTAATGGATATGTATTGACCCTTGATTTCATGTACAGTTGTCATGAGTTTACGTTCTGAGTCAAATGGCAGTTCATGTACTCTTGGATATTTTTCTAAAGTGGTAACCGGATTATCACCAACTGCAATTGCTAAATCTGTTAAGGCAATTTCTGTTGGATCACCAATTTTTGTATAATTGTTTTGAGCATCTAATTGTACTTTAGTATCATTACACAAGACACCATAATCAATTAGCTTTTGTAATGTATTGTTTGGCTTTTTAATATCACTTACTTTATAAGTTGCTCCAAATAAATAAGTATTTGTAATGGTCATCACATTTTGAGTAAGAGTACCTGTTTTATCTGAACAAATAATAGAAGTAGAACCTAAAGTTTCTACGGCTGGTAATGTACGCATAATCGCATGTTGTTTGACTAAGTTTTGCATACCGATTGCTAAAACAATAGTAATAATTGCAGGTAGACCTTCAGGTATGGCAGCAACAGCTAATGCAATGGATGACATAAATATTTCCATCCATAAGATATTTTCAAAGCCACTTGTAAACATGCCACGTATAATTTGAATAACAAATATAATGGATACAACGATTAAAGCGATAATTGCTAATGTCTTACCAAGTTGAGATATAGCCTTTTGTAAAGGTGTTAACTCGGTTTCTGTTGTAGATAGCATAGTTGCAATTTTGCCAATTTCGGTATTCATACCAGTTGCTGTAACAACCGCAAGACCACGTCCATAAGTTACAACCGTACTCATATAACCACTGTTAATACGATCACCTAATGCAACCTCATCATCTAAAATAGCATCGGTTGTTTTTTCAACCGGAATTGGTTCCCCAGTTAATGCAGATTCATCAGTTTTAAGGTTAATGGATTCTAATATACGTATATCAGCAGGAATATAATCACCTGCATGTAATACAACAATATCACCCACAACGACTTTATCTACATCAATTACTATTTCTTTTCCATCTCTTAATACAGTTGCATGTGGGTTAGACATCTTTTTAATAGATTCTAATGCTTGTTCGGCCTTAGATTCTTGAACAACCCCTAATACTGCATTGATTACAACGATTGCAATAATTAGAATACCTTCAGTTAATTCCTCAGGTTTGTTTTCTACGATTGCTGCAATAAATGCAATTAACGCTGCAACAATTAATACTAAGACCATAAAGTCTTTAAATTGATCGAGTAAACGAGAAAATATTGATTTTTTCTTACCTTCATCTAAAGCATTTGGTCCATTTTCATCAAAGCGTTTTTGCGCTTCCTGACTACTTAAACCTTTTTTAGATGTTTGATACATTTCTAATGTTTCATCTACACTCATTTGATACACGGCTTTTTCTTTCATTTTTATGTTCCTTTCTGTATATAAATAAAGACCATCAAAACCAAAAAATGGTTTTGAAGGTCTCGTTAACAAGTTATACTTGAAAATTAACCGGGCATATATACGCCGTATTGACGATTAATTTTTGGGAACTACTCCCCTTCTTCAAAAATAATTTTATCATAGTCACCTTCTATAATCAATGTTAAAGTAATGAAAACGCATTAGCAATTCGTGCAGCAAGTTTCGCATTATTATAAATAAGTGCTATATTAGCATCCAATGTATTTAGTTTTGGATTTTCTTGAAGTGTTTTTAATAAAAATGGTGTGAGGTCTTTGCCACTTATTTCATGGTCATTTGCTAAACAAATGGCCTCTTTAATCGACTCATCTAATAGTGTTTTATCAATTTCATGTGTTGTAGGAATTGGGTTTGCAATTAATATGCCACCTTTTAAACCTAAATTCCATTTATGAAGCAGTAGTTGTGCAATTTCTTTTGGGGAATCTAATTGATAAGAAACATTTAAACCTGTTTTATTTGAAAAAAAGCCAGGAAATTCAGATGTTTGATAACCAATAACTTCAACACCTTTGGTTTCTAAGTATTCTAATGTTAACGGTAAATCTAAAATTGCTTTAGCACCAGCTGAAACAACGGCAATTTGTTTTGTTGCAATTTCTTCAAGGTCTCGCGATATATCAAAAGTAGTAGCACCATTTTTATGCACGCCACCTATACCACCAGTAGCAAAAACTTTAATACCAACCATATCAGCAATTAAAATTGTAGCTGATACTGTTGTGGCACCTGTGTAAGATTTTAATACGCAATAAGCGATATCTCTTTTAGATACTTTAAGCACGTTCTTACGACTGCCTAAAAGTGTTAACTCATCGGGTGTTAAGCCAACTTTGATTCGTCCATCGATAATAGCAATCGTTGCTGGTATCGCACCGTTTTGCTCAACAATCTTTTCGACACTTAAGGCAGTATCGACATTTTTAGGATAAGGCATACCATGTGCAATAATCGTTGATTCTAAAGCTACTACGGGTTGTCCTTTTCTTAGCGCATCCAATACTTTAGGTTGAATGTCAACATATTGGTTCATCATCTATATCCTTTCTTAAGTAGGTTATACATAAACTACTGGTTGAAGGTTTGCTTCATTTTTAAGTACGGTAATTGTTTTTATTTTTACATCCTCTAGTGGTTGATCATAAGCATTTGTTGGCACAGATGCAATTTTATCTACAATCTCTAAACCTTCAACAACTTTACCAAATGCAGCATATTCTCCATCTAGATGTGGTGCATCATGATGCATAATAAAAAACTGAGAAGTTGCTGAGTTTCTATCCATCGTACGTGCCATTGATAATACACCTCGAGTATGTTTTAAAGTGTTATTAAAACCATTTGATTTAAATTCTCCTGAAATTGGTCGATTCTTTTTTTGTGGATTGCCACCACCTTGAATCATGAAGCCCTTAATGATTCTATGAAATATCAACCCATCATAAAAATTTTGAGTTACATAGTTCATGAAATTAGCTACTGTATTTGGCGCCTCATTTGGATATAATTCTATTTTTAATGTTCCAAAATTTTCTATTTTTAAAGATAATTGTATATCTGACATAATTAATAGTCCTTTCATAATTTATAAGTTCATTTTATCATAACATGATATAATGGAGATAGAAAGTGAGCAGTAATTTTATGATAGATTTTGGACAAGGTATGGCCACCGGTAAAATCATATTAATGGGTGAACATTCAGTTGTATATGGCAAACCGGCGATTGCACTACCATTTAAGCAAGCACAAATTACTTCTAAAGTGTTCAAAACCACAAATAAAATAACGATTGATTCGATTTATCATGTTGGTTTGTTGGATGATGCTCCAGACACATTATATGGGATAAAACAACTTATTTATATTGTTTTAGTTTATTTAAAACAACCTTTTTTTGGTATACATATTCAAATTGAATCTTCATTACCTGCGCAACGTGGATTAGGTTCATCAGCAGCAGTATCGATTGCGATTGTAAGGTCGCTTTTTGATGCTTTTAAAGTTGAACTTGATCAATCTAGACTAGATTATTTTGTGGATGTTGCTGAACAAATACATCATGTAAACCCATCTGGGTTAGATGCGACAACCATCGCATTTGGCCAAGCGGTTTTTTATCAAAAAGACCTTGGTAAAAGTGTTATTCCGCTTAAAATGGATGCGGTTATCGTTGTTGCAGACACTGGTAAGAAGGGATTAACAAAACAAGCCGTTGCAGAAGTTAAAACATTATGGAAAGAAAATCCTACGGTAATAAGCCCGATTATGGACCGTTTAGAAGCTTTAACCAATGAAGTTAGAATTTACTTAGAAAATAATGAAATCTTACGTCTTGGGCTTGCTATGACAGAAGCTCACCACTTATTAAGAAGTATTAAAGTATCTGATGATTTATTAGAAAAACTAGTTGAAGTCGCAATGAAATCCGGTGCACTTGGTGCGAAGTTAACGGGTGGAGGCAAGGGTGGATGTATGATTGCACTTGCTAAAAATAATGATCAGGCCATACGCATTGCTGATGCATTAAAAAATGCGGGTGCAGAAAATACATGGTTATATGATCTAAAGGAAATTGTCATATGAAACATACAGCTAAAGCTAATGTCAACATCGCTTTAATAAAGTACTGGGGAAAAAAGGATATTACTTGGAATTTACCCTTAACATCCTCTATTAGTTTAACATTGGATGCTTTTTACACTTTAACAACGGTAGCATATGATTCAAAGTTAACAGAAGATATTTTATATATTGATGATGAATTAATTACTGGCCATGAAAATTTACGTGTTACCCGTTATATGGATAAAATACGTCAGCTGTATCATATTCCATATTATGCGAAAATCACATCTTATAATCATGTACCTAAAAAGGCTGGTTTAGCATCATCGTCTTCAGCGTTTGCTGCACTTGCTTATGCAGCAACTAAAGCCTATGGTCTAGACTTAGATAAAAAAAAATTATCAAGTTTAGCTAGATTAGGTAGTGGTTCTGCATCACGTTCTATTTATGAAGGTTTAGCACTTTGGCATGAAGGAAAAGATCATCTATCATCTTATGCAGAGCATTTAACAAATATGGACGATCTAGCACTCATTGTTTGCTTAATTGACGAATCACCTAAAAAAGTCAATAGTACGGATGCTATGAACCTACTTAATGATTTTCCGGAATTAAAAAAACTATGGATTGATAGTACAAAAGATGCATTTGAAGATATGAAAGAAGCCATAATCGCCAATGATTTTGATATGATTGGTCAAATTGCAGAATCTCATGCGAGTTTAATGCATTACATCATTCAAGAAACTGGTGTTAGTTATTTAACTGATTTATCCTTTAAAGTCATTGATTTAACAGAGAAATTAAGGGCTGAAGGTTATCCAGTGTATGCAACAATGGATGCCGGCGCTAATGTTAAAATACTTACAAAAAAAGCATATGTGGATCAAGTGATAAATCGTTATAAAAAATTATCTAAAGTCATTGTAAGTTATTCAGGATTGGGGGTTACATCTGTATGATAAAACTCAAAGTACCTGGTAAATTATTTATTATGGGTGAGTATTCAGTCATAAAGCCTGGTAATGAAGCCATCTTGGTGGCTATTGATAAGTTTATACATGTTCATGTAAAAGAAAATTCAGATTATCAATTTTCATCTGAATTAGGGCATTTTAGATGGATGTTATCTGATCAATTACCAGTTTTAGTTTATGATAATTTAACCCATGCTAAAGCAGCAATTTATACAGCACACCGCTTTTTAAAGTATAAAGGTGTTGCACCTAAAAGTTATAGTATTAAACTGTTTTCAGAACTTTATAAGTCTAATGAAGTAAAGTATGGTCTTGGTTCATCGGGTGCTGTTATTGTTGCAATTATTCAAGGTATATTAAAATTTCATAACATCGAAGCTACAAATATGGAAATATTTAAATTAAGTGTACTCGCTCAAATAGAAATTTCTGATGTCACTTCAGGTGGTGAACTTGCTGCATCCATTTACGGTGGTTGGGTATTTTATCAACGCTATGATCTCATTTGGATATTAAATAGAAAAGGTCATTTCAATGAACTTATGGAAATGACATGGCCGTTACTTAAAATAGAAAAACTAAGTCAACCTAGATTAAATCTTGTAGTATGTTTTTCAGGTTTTTCACAATCAACTAAAGCCTACACTGATAAACTTGCTGCCCTTAATGGTAGTAGTTGGTACTCAAACTTTTTAAATAAAACGAAACTCATTGTAACTCAATTTAAAGAAGCTTTGATTCGTTCAGATCTACATACCATTAAATACATGGTAGAATTGTATCGACAAATGTTATTAGAACTAGAACAACAGGCAAATATTACAATCGAATCAGAACCATTTAAAAAAATGATTCAAATCGCCAATGATTTAGGACATGCTTCCAAAACAAGTGGTGCTGGCTATGGTGATTGTGGTATCGCAATTGTTAAAAACATGAAAGAAAAAAGCGCCTTACAACTTGCATGGCAAGAAGCGGGATTAGATGCGCTAGATTTAAAGGTATGGTATAAGGATGAGTAAATCAAGAAAAGATGATCATATTAAGCTTGCACGTATGCAAGATATAAAGTCAAATAGATTTGACGATATGATATTAGAAGGTACAGACCTACCTAATTTAAGCATGGCAGATATTGATCTATCCACTACATTTTTAGGTAACAAGATACCTTATCCAATTTATATTAATGCGATGACAGGTGGCAGTGATGAAGCGTACCGAATTAATGAATTTCTAGCTAAAATCGCAAACCACTTTAACATACCAATGGTAACTGGTAGTCAATCCATTATGTTTAAAGATCCTAAAGCAGTTGCTTCATTTGAAGTCATTAGAAAACACCATGATGGGATATTGGTCGGTAATATTAACCCAAATATGACACTTCAACAAGCCAAAGAAGCAGTCACTGGTATTCAAGCTGATGCATTATCAATTCACTTAAATGTCATTCAAGAACTTGTGATGACAGAAGGTGATCGTGATTTTAGACATTGGTCCGATAACATTGCTCAAATTAACGAAAGTTTAAATGTACCTGTTATTGTGAAACAAGTAGGCTTAGGATTATCTAATAAAACCATAAAAGAACTTAAAAAAATTGGTATAAAATACATCGATGTTGCAGGTAGTGGTGGCACTTCGTTTATAGAAATAGAATCTAAAAGAAGTGGTAAGAATTACAGTTATTTAAATGATTTTTCAATTGACACATTGGATGTGTTATTGAATTTACAATCAGAAACATCAATAGTATACTATGCATCCGGTGGTATTAGAAATCCACTTGATGTTATTAAATCACTTGTATTAGGTGCTAAAGCTTGTGGTTTATCTAAATGGTTTTTAGATTTAACATATCTTTCTATGCAAGAAGCACTGACTGAAGTTGAATCTTTTATTGAGGATTTAAAAAAGATTATGATCATTTTGGGTGCTAGGTCACTTAAGGATTTGAACCATATTAACTATAAATTAAAGTAAAACATCACTCATCTAAAACTAGAAAAGTGATGTTTTATTGTTTTATATTGATTTATCAAACATTTTCTATGTTTCGTTACGCTGAATAGATTTGAAAAATTCTAATGCTAAAAAGACAAACGCAACCGCTAATGTCACTAAATTAAACCAAATATTAAAACTTTGACCTGTATTATTACTAAAAGCTTGAACAATGGTATGTAACGCCAAGAATAAAGGCGAAATAGTTACATACATAGCATAACCAAGGGCAGCAACTTTACTACCTAATAGTAAGGCTAAAGTAACAACCAGCATGACTAATAAGGTACTATTAAAGCCTACTCTTAGGTAATAGACAATAGCAAATACTAGTAGTGGTAATGAAACTAAAGTATTTAGTGAAGCAGTTTTTGGTCGATCATATAATAGATACGCAGCTACAACACCTAATGTATATAGCATAATAAGTAGATTAATAAATGTTGAACCATCAAAAGCACTTGATGGTGTGTTACTAAATAAAGCACTGATAAATCCACTTAATGCTGATGCAAATAGATAAAGCAATATACCGTGAGATAGTAAAGCTTTCGATTTAAGCTGTGACCATATAATGACAAATAATAAAGTAGCGAGTGATAATAATCTACCTATCGTCATAAAGTTGATGGGTGGGAAATTTTGGATCATTCCTAAAATATCCCAATGCCATAATACAATCACAACGACAACGATTGTCCCTAAAATGGATGCAGCAAACTGTTTTAAGGCTAATAAAAATGCCTTCATAATATTGAATCCTCCTTTAATTTATAAGTTCATTTTACTTGATTACATAAAAAAATGCGCTAAATTTGCTATTTAACGCATTAAAGTTATTTTTTACGCTTTTTCACCTTTTTAGTTTTTGTAAACCAACTAAACGGTATGATATTGACCAGTGCTAAGGCAAGTACATAATAATACCAGTCAACTAAAGGTTGGATTAAAGGTATTGAAGCACTTGGTGTATTTGAAGTTGGCACTAAATAAATTTTACCATCTTCATAAAATACTTCAATATATATTTCAGGTTCACCTAGTTCAATAATATAATACCCATCTGCTTGACTTGTTATGGGTGGCCTTGAAAAACTATAAGTTTCTATTGGGTTTAAGGAAATAAACTTAAAGTCTAAAGCGAAAAAGAAAATGATTAAAATAGATAATATAAATCGATTTAAGATTAATTTAAGTAAAAGTTTCATGTCTTCTCCCAAAAATGATTGAAATATACTATAATAATTGTATCATAAAATAATGATAAATATAAGCATTAAAAAAGGTAAAGAGGTAAGAACCTATGTATAAAGAAACTAGAATCATTCAAGCATCAGAAATAGGTTTTAATAATCAAATTAGAATTACTGATCTCATCGATATAATTCAAGATGTTGAAGGTGCACATATTGAATCATTAAGCGCATTAGCTAAAGCAAGTCGTGATGAGAAATTTGCGATTATATTAAACTTTAGATATGTCCATATTAAAAGTTGGCCAAAATATAAAGCCATGTTAGAACTGACAACTTATCCATATGAAACCAACCAATTCTTTGGTTATCGTAATACGATCATTCATGATTTAATGGGTAATTTAGTTGTTGAATCCTATTGTCTAGGTTCATTTATTAATTTAGAACATAAAGTACCACACCGCTTAAGCCGGGAAGTATTAAATACACTTGGAAATAAAAAGAAACATGAAATGACTTATATGGGACGTAAAATTAGTTTGAATCGACAAATCGCTTTTATAAAAGAAGTGAAACAAATGGTTTTACCATCGCATCTTGATTATTATAAACATTTAAATAATGCAGTATACGTTGATTTTGCATATAATATGTTACCGATTGATTTTGAGTTTAATACCCTCATATGTGAATATAAAAAAGATTTCCAATTATTTCAAAAAATGGTGTTAAAGTTATATCAAACTGAAGAAGGCTATTTAATACAGTTTTTAGATGAACAGGATACTTTATATACGATTATAGAATTTAAGTAATCTCATTAAATACTTTTGTCGCAAATAACCTTTAAATATGATAATATAAGTTGGCAAGTAAATTAAGGAGCGTGAACATGAAAGTTTTTGATTATGAAGATATTCAATTAATTCCTTCTAAAAGTATTGTAAACTCTAGAAGTGAATGTGATACATCCATTCAGTTTGGGCCAAGAAAGTTTAAGTTACCTGTGGTTCCGGCAAATATGGCAACCATTATTGATGAAAACTTGGCACAGTGGCTTGCAGCCAATGATTATTTTTATATAATGCACCGTTTTGATGAAGCATCACGGATTCCATTTATAAAAAAGATGGAAAAACTAGGTTTATATACTTCCATTTCTGTAGGTGTTAAATCTAAAGAATATGAGTTTGTTGAAACTTTAGCGAAACAAAAGCTAATACCAG
>Ga0209075_1004186_pt1 | contig 11667 bp, 11 predicted proteins | sample Stecom2011_FD_187523 | JGI IMG/M metagenome (GOLD analysis project Ga0209075, IMG submission 187523) | Agricultural soil microbial communities from Utah to study Nitrogen management - Steer compost 2011 (SPAdes) (version 2) | ecosystem: Environmental > Terrestrial > Soil > Agricultural land...
CTGGCACAGAAATAAATATAATCGTGTTTTTCAGGGTTTAATACCGCTTCAATCGAGCTGATATCGGGCATTGCAATCGGTCCTGGAGGTAAACCTTTATTTCGATAAGTATTATAAGGACTTTCAATTGCCAGATCTTTCAGATACACCCGTTTAATGATGGTATCAAAATCATTGAGTTGCAGTTTTTTTGCATACACTACCGTAGGATCTGCCTGAAGAAGCATATCTTTATTCAACCGGTTTAAATACGCCCCTGCTACTTTTGGTCGTTCATCTACTTTAGCCGTTTCTTTCTGAACAATCGATGCCAGATTAGAAACCTGTACAGGAGTTAATCCGACAGCTTTGGCTTGTTGTTGCCGCTCTTCGTTCCAGAAACGGATGTATTCTTTGTGCAATGTATTGCGGATCTTCAATGCTGATACATTCCAGTAAAACTCATAGGTATTGGGCATATACAACGACAATGCCTGTGCTGCCGTAGCATCGTTTTCTTTTAAAAAAGCTTCCTCAGAAAAAACTTTCAGTATTTCTTCTTCAGAAGGTTCGAGCTGGGTTGCAATACGTTTTGCCAGCGCTTCTAAATTTTCCTGATTATTAAACGTCAGTTTTACAGGAGTATTTTTTCGCAATGCCTGAGCTATCTTAAAATTGGTCATTCCTCTTTTCAATTCAAATCTGCCCGGAATAATATTTTTGTCCATTTCAAATTGTGAAAAAACGGCATCAAACTGCTCCCAGTTTTTTACATATTTTTTGATGGAATCTTTGGATTGCTGCAAACTTGCGTCCGAAGGAATCAACACATAAGCTGTTTGTGACTCAAAGTTGGTATTGGGCGTAAACATTTTTCTGTACACCGTATAAGCGTAAATCAACAAACCGGTCATTAATAAAACAGAAAAATAAGTGATTGCTTTTTTTAAATTCATTTTTGTGGTTGTATTAACTGATACATAGCTTCATTTTTGAATTGGTTGCCTTCTTTGATCCAGTCTTTTTTTACGCCTGCCAATTCGAAGCCAAATTTAGAAAAAAGCCCGATGCTGGGCGTGTTTTCTACCAGAATATTAACAAATATTTGATGCAGTGACAGATGATGAAATACATAATGGATCATCAATTTCAAAGCATCGTTTCCGTATTGTTTGCCCCGATCTTGTTGCGCAGCAATCACTATTCCCAAGCCTACACGACTGTTTCGGGCATCAAAATCAAACAAATCAATAAAGCCTATACATCTGCCTTCAACTGCATCACAAATAACCCAGCGTTGCTGCTTCGCTTCATAAATATCCTGATGAGCCTGTTCGATGTACTGTGCCAGTGTATAATCAGAAAAAGGCTGAACGGTCTGGCTGATGGTCCAAAACTCAGGATTGTTTTCTACCTGCCGTAAAAAATTCAGGTCAGTGGGTTCCAACGGTCTTAACTTTACCAGATCAGTTTGAAGTGTTATTGCTTCCATATTCCTTTAAATACAAATTGTGCCGCACCTGTTAAATGCACATTGGTATAATGATTACCGGTCGTTTCAAAAGAAACGGTCAAAGCACCGCCAGGAACCTTAACAGACACTTTATGCGTGGTTGTTTCTCCAATATAGTGCATTGCTATGGCAACGGCAGTCGCTCCGGTACCACAAGACAGCGTTTCATCTTCCACACCACGCTCATAAGTACGCATCTTAAAATGATTTTCGCCGGTTTTTTCCACAGCATTTACATTAGTTCCTCCGGGTTCATACGCTTTTGAATAACGTATTTGTTTTCCAAAATCGTAGATCGGAAAATCATCCGTTTGGTTTACCATTGTTACATAATGTGGTGAACCGGTATCGAGAAAAAGACTTCCGTCCTCATTTTTAATAATTTTATGTACATCAATCATTTGCAAAGAAACTTCATCACCAATAACCGCAGCGTGATGAACACCATCGATTGCCATAAAAACCGTTTTATCGGTAATCAATTTTAAATCAAAGGCAAACCGTACAATACACCTGCCTCCGTTGCCACACATCGTACTTTGATTGCCGTCGGAATTGTAATAGACCATTTTAAAATCGTGTTGCGGATCGTTTTCTAAGAGAATCAATCCATCGGCACCGATTCCAAATCTGCGGTCACACATTTTTTTGATTAACGTGACATCATCCTTAGGAAAGAAAAGGGTGCGGTTGTCGATCATAATGAAATCATTGCCCGTACCCTGATATTTATAAAATATGATTTCCATTTCTTGTAAATTTTGACTGTAAAAGTATGAAAAGATTTTAGCATTTTTTTCACTGTTAACAGGTCGTTAAACCTATTTTAATATATTTACGCATACCGTAACTTTACTGTTAAATAAACTTACTTAAAATGAAATATTTCGGAACTATTCTCTTAACCTCTTTGGTAAGCGGAGCAATAACTTTGGGTGCATACAAATTATTGTTTGAGAAAACAGTATCTGATTCACACGCCCCGCAGCTTACCACTACAGCACCTTTAAAAAATGTGGCAATGGATTATGCTTATAATACCAATGCTTTTACCGAAGCCGCAGACAAAGCCATACATACGGTGGTTCACGTAAAAAATGTATCGTACCGCACCACTCCCTCCAACCCTATTTTGGAATATTTTTATGGTTATAAAGGCGGGCAGATGCAGGAGCAAATCGGAACGGGATCAGGTGTGATCATTTCTGAAGACGGTTATATTGTGACTAATAATCATGTGATTAAAGGAGCCACACAGATAGAAATCACACTAAACGACAACCGTAGTTTTCCGGCAAAACTGATCGGAACAGACTCAAAGATGGACATTGCATTATTAAAAATAGACACCAACGAAAAGTTGCCCTATACCGTTTTTGCCGATTCTGATGCGATTTTGGTAGGTGAATGGGTGTTGGCAGTGGGTAATCCGTATAATCTTACTTCCACCGTTACTGCAGGAATCGTTTCAGCCAAAGCTAGAAACCTTTCTACTACAGGCATCCAGTCGTTTATCCAAACCGATGCCGCGGTCAATCCCGGAAATTCCGGTGGTGCTTTGGTCAACAGCAATGGCGAACTGATTGGTATCAACACGATGATTTCTTCTACTACCGGTTCTTATGTCGGTTACTCATTTGCTGTTCCGTCCAATATGGTACGCAAAATAGTGACAGATATTATGGAGTTTGGTAAAGTACAACAAGGAATTTTGGGTGTGCAAGGTTTTGAGCTCAACACACAGATTGCCAAAGAACAAGACATTAGCACAGGTAAAGGATTTTACGTAAATTCGGTCAATGAAAACTCGGGCTCGGCAAAAGCCGGACTTAAAAAAGGGGACGTTATTACCGCTGTAGATGGTAAAAATATTTCAAACTTTATGGATCTTAATGGCATTATTTCCACCAAACGACCCAACGATTCTGTAACGGTAGATTTTGTCCGAAATGATCACAAAAAATCAGTCAAAGTACAGCTTTCTCCGAAAGAAATCGCTCAATTGCATTTCAACGGTTTTGAAATCGAATCTTTGAGTATGGAAGACAAAAAAGAATTGAGAATTGATTATGGGGTTAAAATCAAAGATGTGAGCAATGAGAAATATGCCGCTTATACCAGTGAATTAAAAGGAGCAATCATTCTGGCAATCAACGGTACAAGAGTGGAAGATATCGAAACAGCACAGTTACTTCTCACCCAAAATAGCCAACAAACCCGATTGCGGTTAGATATAATTACATCAAACCGCGAACGCGTGCGCCTTATTATGTAAGATAAAGAATGTTAATAAAAATTGTTTTATAGGAAATAGCCTAAAATTTAATATTTTTGTACCAAAATTTAAAACAACACATTTTTTTTACTCCTCATGGAAAACAATTTATACGAAAAGGAATTAGCCTTTCAAGCTGACAGAAGAAAAGCTTGCGTAGAGCTTATTAAGATTGTTAACGATTTATGGTATGATAAATCGATTGAATTGGTCATTTTCCGCAACCAGCTCTTAGACCGTAGTGTCAGTGATTTGATCAACCTGCACGAATATGCAGCAAGGTTTGTTGAAAAGCCTATCAATGTTTTTGATACGGTCGAAATTGCTCATGCAATCCTGACTTCTGATTTACCTCCTGCACGTATTGATTTAGGAAAATTGACCTACGAATACCATTTGGAAGACGGTAAATACAACGATGCTTTATCTTTTGTATTAGATAAATTAAAAGACGCAAAAAGTTCGACCGACATCGTTCCGAAAGACGTTGTTTTATACGGATTTGGGCGTATCGGGCGTTTATTGGCTCGTGAGTTGATGTCTAAAATCGGAAAAGGGCAACAATTACGTTTAAAAGCGATTGTTACCCGTGATAAAAACGATGAACAATCATTGGAAAAACGTGCTTCTTTACTACGTTTAGATTCTATCCACGGTGATTTTGAAGGTTCGGTAAATATTGATGTGGAAAATGAATCTTTAATCATCAATGGTTCGCCGGTACGTATGATTTCTGCAGCACAACCCGAAGATATTGATTATACACAATATGGTATTGAAAATGCACTGATCATTGATAACACAGGTGTTTTCAAAGACGAAGAGGCTTTATCACGTCATTTAAAATCAAAAGGTGCTGACAAGGTTATTCTAACCGCTCCCGGCAAAGGAGTTCCTAATATCGTATATGGTGTAAACCACGAAAATTATAATGTTGATGAAACCCTTATCTGGTCTGCGGCTTCTTGTACGACCAACGCTATTACTCCTGTTTTAGCAGCAGTTGAAGAAACTTTAGGCGTAGTAAAAGGACATTTAGAGACCATTCACGCTTATACCAACGATCAAAACCTGGTGGATAATATGCACAAGAAATACCGTCGTGGCAGAGCTGCAGCCTTAAATATGGTTATTACCGAAACAGGTGCCGGTTCTGCGGTTGCAAAAGCATTACCTTCATTAACAGGAAAACTGACCTCAAACGCTATTCGTGTTCCTGTTCCAAACGGTTCATTAGTAGTACTGAATTTAGAAGTAAGCAAAGAAACTTCTGTTGCAGAAATGAATCAGATAATGAAAAAATATGCATTGGAAGGCGAACTGGTAGAGCAAATTAAATATTCACTCAACACTGAGTTGGTTTCTTCAGACATTATTGGTACTTCGTCACCGGCTATTTATGATTCCAACGCAACGATTGTTTCTGCCGATGGGAAAAACATCGTATTGTACATTTGGTACGACAACGAATACGGTTACAGCCATCAGGTAATTCGCCTGGCAAAACACGTGGCTAAAGTACGCAGATATACTTATTATTAATAGATTAGATTTTTCATAAACAAGAACCGGCTTTTTAAGTCGGTTTTTTTTATCTCTTATTTTAGGCATTTAAGCAATAATCATTGTATAATGTCGTATTTCAAAATTAGGTAAAATGATATAACAATTTGACTTTAAGTCGCTGTTCATCGTATTACATCTTTTGACTTTAAGACTTTTAAGCTTTAGACTTACTTATCCCTCTTTGAATTTAAAAGCTGTCAGTAATTATGATCAAAAGAATAAAATCACTTTTTAGAACAAAAACTTGTCAGTATCTTTGAAGGAAATTTCAGAACGTAAAAATGATCATTCCCGAAATACCTTTGGCACAAAGTATTTTACAGCTTTTCAAAGTCAAAAACATTCAACATATCATCATTTCTCCGGGATCCAGAAATGCACCATTGACGATTGGTTTTGCTTCTGACCCTTTTTTTAAATGTTACAGTATTGCCGACGAACGCAGTGCGGCTTTTTTTGCCATGGGAATTGCCCAGCAGCTTCAACACCCCACTGCTATTGTATGTACATCTGGTTCGGCTGTTTTAAACTTTTATCCTGCAGTTGCCGAAGCTTTTTACAGTCAGATTCCTTTGATTGTGGTTTCAGCAGATCGTCCCGCAAATAAAATAGATATTGGCGACGGACAAACCATCCGTCAGGTAAATGTTCTGGCAAATCATACTGTTTTTAACGCCAATCTGACCGAAGATGCTAACGTTAACAATGATCAATTGATCCAATCGGCAATTCAATCGGCAATTGATTTAAAAGGTCCGGTTCATATCAATGTCCCGTTTGAAGAACCTTTGTACCGCACACAACATAACTATTCTTATGTACCTGGGATCATACCTAATCATCACGAAAAAACAGCAGAACCGGTTTCTGAAGAAATGATTTCGCAATGGCAGCAAACTGCCAGGAAATTAGTATTAGTCGGCGTTCAGAATCCCGGTGAATTGTCAGAAGAAACTGTAGCATTGCTCGCAAACGATCCTTCGGCTTTGGTAATGACCGAAATTACAAGCAACTTGCATCATCCGAATTTCATTGAACATATCGACACGTTGATTACTTCATTTAACGAACAGGATTTCAATGATTTTCAACCTGATTTGTTGATTACTATCGGCGGAATGGTTGTTTCAAAACGTATCAAAGCTTTGTTGCGAAATCATCCTGCCACTCAACATTGGCACATCGATCCTTTACGTGCTTACGATACTTTTGGTTATTTGACCCATCACATCGAAACGACACCGGAATTGTTTTTTACAGCCATTTATAAAGAAAAACCGGTAAATTCGGACTACCAATCAAAATACGTCCATCTTTTACAACAGAAAAAAGATAAACAAACAGCCTATCTGCACCAGGCTCCTTTCAGCGATTTAAAGGTTTTTGAACTTTTGTCACAATCCGTTCCTGCAAATTCACAGTTACACATCAGCAACAGTGCGGGGATTCGCTATGCAATGTTGTTTCCGTTTCATCCGGGCATCCGTGTTTTTTGCAATCGCGGAACATCCGGAATCGATGGTTGTACTTCCACAGCAATCGGTGCTGCAACTACCACTTCAGATATCACTACACTGATTACAGGTGATGTCAGTTTTTTATATGACAGCAACGCTTTGTGGAATCATTACCTCCCCAAAAATTTAAAAATCATCGTCATCAATAATGGCGGCGGCGGAATTTTTAGAATTTTGCCTGGTCATCAGGAAAATGCTGTTTTTAACACCTATTTTGAAACCGAACATCAATTAACGGCACAATATTTGGCAACTATGTACGGATTGGATTATGTGTCGGCAAAAGATCAACAGCAAACAACCGAAGCTTTGCAAAAAATATATGCTTGCAATGAAAAACCGGTTATTCTGGAAATTTTTACACCAACAAAGGAAAATCAAAACATACAAAAAGAATATTTTAAAAATTTAGAATTATGAAAAAAATCATTATCCCGGTAGCAATTGTTTCTTTTGCTTTAACAGCTTTGCCGGCATGTACAGGTTTACAGGAAGTTGCCAATCAGATTGGTCAGGCTTCAACAGGTGGAACAATTGGTCAAACGCAGATTGCTTCGGCATTGAAAGAAGCTTTGCAACAAGGCGTGGACAAACAAGTAGTAAAACTGACCAAAACAGACGGCTTTTTAGGCAATTCATTAGTTAAAATAGGTATGCCGGAAGAGCTGCGAAAAGTAGAAACAGGATTGCGTGCAGCCGGTTTAGGAAGTCTTGCAGATGAAGGTATCAGAGCATTGAACCGTGCGGCTGAAAATGCGGTAAAAGAAGCGACTCCTATTTTTGTGGATGCTATTACAAGTATGAGTATTTCGGATGCAACCAACATTTTGATGGGAAATAAAAATGCCGCAACACAATATTTAGAAAAAACAACTTCGAAATCTTTGTACGGAAAATTCAATCCGGTGATAAAAAGCTCTTTTTCAAAAGTAGGAGCCGATAAAATCTGGACGAATCTGATCAGTAAGTACAATACGTTGCCATTGGTACAGAAAGTGAATCCGGATTTGACGGACTATGTTACAGAAAAAGCTTTGGAAGGGGTCTTTACAATGATTGAAAAAGAAGAACTCAACATCCGTCAAAACGTTTCGGCACGCTCGACGAACCTTTTAAAATCGGTGTTTGCCATGCAAGACAAAAAATAAAAAAATATTTAACATCTGAAAAACAACAAATTACATTAATTTTTATACTTTTATCACTGATTTCATAAAGTTTAATGGTTAGTTGTGAATTCATTTAAAAAGGATTGGTCTTTGCCAATCCTTTTGTTTTTATACGGTTTTTTCGTAATCTGTTTTGTAATCTCCGATGTGCCTTTTTTGATGGTCGATCCATTTACGCTGTACAATAAAATGAGCGATTCCGTACACAAACAACAACACCGAAAAAAGATACATAACCATAGCAACTAAATGATTTTTGTCGAAATCCAATAGTTCATTGATAGACAAACCTGCTACAAAAAAATACATCGACGTACGAAAAAATGCCAGCAAAGTTGTTTGATTTGCCATGTGCGTACGTTCAATCGCGAGCTTTTCTCTTAAAATTAAATCTTTGTTCATATCAATTTTTCTCTTTCAACCGTTCCTGCAATGCTTTAAAATACTGAAACGCTTTGAACAAACGGGTTCCGTACCAGGAAAACATTTCTCCGTCCACAAAAACAGTTTTGGCGTGATGCGTGGTTCTTCCAACTTCAAAAGCATGCTCTTCTTTAAACGGATAAGGCTCAGAAGATAAAAACACTAATTCAGGATCGCCCTGAATACGCATTTTACGGATTTCAATTTCCGGATAACGCTCTTCCCTTCCTGCATAAATATTTTCAAAATGATTCATTTCTAATAAATGGTTAATAAACGTCCGTTTTCCAACTGCCATATAAGGTTCACGCCAAATGAGATATGCTGCTTTTTGCCATGGAATATCTTTCATATATACGTCAAAATCATTTTTGGCAAAAAATAGTTTTTCCGTCCATTTTTGCGCATCAATTTTACGTTTAAAGATTTCCCCAAAATCTTTAATCATTTTAATAGTGTCGTCAAACGTTTCAATATCAGTAACCCAAACCGGACAAATTCCCTGCAGCTGATTGACAATTTCTTCGGTGTTTTCTTCTTTATTGGCAATGATAATATCGGGATTTAAGGCTTTTATTTTCTCGAAATGAACCTTTTTCGTTCCGCCAATATTGATTTTAGTTGATTTCAGATGATACGGATGTACGCAAAATTTGGTAATTCCAATCAACTGTTCTTCCAATCCCAATTCGTACAAGGTTTCAGTAATCGACGGAACCAACGAAATAATCCGTTGAGGTATTTTGTCAAACGTATGAAAAGTCCCTAATTGATCTTTTAGTTTCATTGCATTTCTTTTTCTTCTAAAATACGCTGCATTTGCTGTTGTAATTTCAATGCTTCAGCACGTGCTGCTTCGGCGAAATCATGATCTTTCGACGCATAAATAACCCCTCGGGAAGAATTAATCAATAATCCCACATGATGGTTCATTCCATATTTGCAGACTTCTTCCAAACTTCCGCCCTGTGCTCCTACCCCCGGAACCAACAAAAAGGAATTGGGAATAATCTCGCGGATTTCTGATAAATATTCGGCTTTGGTTGCTCCGACGACATACATCAACCGATGAGAATTTTTCCACTCAGTCGAAGTTTCAATGACTTGTTTGTACAATTCCCGTCCGTCTATTTTCAATGTTTGAAAATCAAACGCCCCTTCGTTGGAAGTCAATGCGAGCATAATGGTATGCTTATCTTCAAACGCCAAAAACGGTTCTACCGAATCTTTTCCCATATATGGCGCAACGGTTACAGAATCAAATTTTAAATCCTCGAAAAATGCTTTGGCATACATCGAAGAAGTATTACCGATATCACCGCGTTTGGCATCAGCTATCGTGAAAATATCCGGATACTTTTCATTGATATAGTTAATCGTTTTTTCTAACGATTGCCAGCCTTTTAAACCATAAGCTTCATAAAAAGCGGTATTGGGTTTGTAGGAAACACACAAATCGTGCGTAGCATCAATAATGGCTTTGTTGAACTCGAAAATAGGATCTTCAGTTTCTAACAAATGCTGCGGAACCTTATTTAAATCAACATCTAATCCAATACAAAGAAAAGATTTTTTATGTTGAATCTGTTCGTATAATTGTTGTGTAGTCATTGTGTTATGATGATTTCAGGATTGATTTTTAATAATTCGTTAATTAATGCTTCGTTATCTTCCGGTGCAACATAAACTTCGTCAAACCCGTATCGGATAATCAGACCTTTGGTTGCCATAGCCGGTTTTATGCCCGACCATAATGTTTTGTTATTTTGAATGGACTTAATTTTAGCAACAGGTATTTTTCCTTTTAAAAATGCCGATTGATAATGAAATTCTTCATTAATTAGCTCATATTTTGTCGAAAAATAAATCCACATGAATAAAGCAAAAGGAATTAATGATGGTAAAAGCCACAGAAGGTTATCAATTGAACTACCTGTTATTACCCACAAAGAAAGAGGGAATAACAGTGATATCAAAATGTAAATAATAAAGTATCCTTTTTTAGCTTTAAACATTTTCATTTCTTTATTTAAAAAAAAGCCTCTAAAAAAGAGGCTTTACAAATATATTAAATTAAAATACTTCTGATTCTTTTAATTTCTCGGTATTGGCTACTAATTGCAATTCGTCGATTACTTTTTGAATGTTTCCGTTCATTACGCCGTCCAAATCGTAGATTGTTAAACCGATACGGTGGTCGGTTACACGTCCCTGAGGATAATTGTAGGTACGGATTTTTGCCGAACGGTCGCCCGACGAAACCTGTGAATTACGCTTTTTAGCATCTTCTTCCTGTTTTTTTGCCAATTCCATTTCGTACAAACGTGAACGCAATACCGATAAGGCTTTGTCTTTGTTTTTGTGCTGTGATTTTTCGTCCTGACATTGAGCTACCAAACCTGTGGGAATGTGTGTCATCCGAACTGCCGATTTCGTCGTATTTACCGACTGACCTCCCGGACCTGACGAACAAAACAAGTCGATACGCACATCGTTCATATCAATCTGAACATCAAATTCTTCCGCTTCGGGCAATACCATTACTGTTGCAGCAGATGTATGTACACGTCCTTGTGTTTCGGTTTGTGGTACACGTTGTACGCGGTGTACTCCTGCTTCAAATTTCAATGTTCCGTAAACATCCTCTCCGGTTACTTCAAAAATAACCTCTTTAAATCCACCCGAAGTTCCTTCATTCATATCCACGACAGAAGTTCTCCATCCTTTGGATTCGCAATATTTGGTGTACATACGAAACAAATCTCCTGCAAAAATAGAAGCCTCGTCCCCACCCGTTCCGGCGCGGATTTCGACCATTACGTTTTTCGCGTCTTCAGGATCTTTCGGAATCAGCATAAATTTGATTTCTTCCTCCAATTGAGGTAAGCGTTCCTGTGCTTCCTCCATCTGCATTTTTGCCATTTCCACCATTTCAGCATCACTTCCATCTGCAATGATTTCCTTCGCTTCGTTGATATTTCCAACAATATTTATATACTCTTCGCGTTTCTCGACAAGAGCTTTTAAATCTTTATATTCTTTGTTTAATTGTACATAACGCTTTTGATCTGCAATAACATCGGGCTGAATAATCAAATCCGAAATCTCATCAAAACGCTGTTTTACATATTGTAAACGATCTAACATCATAAGTTATAGATTTTCAGGTTGCAAATTTACGAAAAATGCCAATGCAAAACGCTTTTCAAAAAAGAAAAAATGGTT
>Ga0209075_1004187_pt1 | contig 11663 bp, 11 predicted proteins | sample Stecom2011_FD_187523 | JGI IMG/M metagenome (GOLD analysis project Ga0209075, IMG submission 187523) | Agricultural soil microbial communities from Utah to study Nitrogen management - Steer compost 2011 (SPAdes) (version 2) | ecosystem: Environmental > Terrestrial > Soil > Agricultural land...
TATAGATATTCTTCAAGTGCAGACCAATATTATCCGTTGAAGTATCAAACAGATAGCTCATCTGCGCCTGACTTAACCAAACCGTCTCCTGCTCAAGCGCTACCTCAAGCTGTGCTTGGCCATCTTGGGTGGTGAAAATTTTAATATTTTGGTCCATTTTTCTGCTTGCTCTAACTTATAACAACCATTCAACACGTTTGCCAGAGGCTGTAAGGGCGATTTGTAATCGCCCGAAAACATCACATATTCCGTAAAGGCGATTTGTAATCGCCTGCATCCGTTTAATCTAATTTAACAAAACAGCCAATCTCTTTTATACTCGGCCAACTTAACAAGCGCGCTCAAACACGAGGACTTTAAATGGCTTTTGATCCAAATTCTAAACTGTCTCAGTTTGCGTGGTCTTTACTTAGCGGCTACAACCATCAAAAATACTGGAGCCGCCGTCAAAAAGTTATAGATAGCAGCTATAAAAACTCAATACTAAAATTGTATTTTTTAATATACATAAAACGCATTGATGCAAAATTTAACTGTTCTTTTGGCACCAACTATAATGCAGGAGCAACGTTTGCTGCCCCCCCCCGAACTGCCTCATGGGCCTAAAGGCATAATCGTCGGCCATGATGTAAGTTTTGGTTGCAATGTGACGATTCTTCAACACTCCACAATAACGCATGGCGGCAATACCACAATCGGTAATAACGTTTTAATTGGGGCAGGCGCTGTAGTTTTACCTAGCTGCCATATAGGCGACAACGCTAAGATTGGTGCAAACGCAGTGGTAACCGAAAGCATCCCTTCAAACGCAACCGTTGTTCCACAAAAATGCCGTATCCTTCTTAAAGGAGCAAAACAAGAAAGCGCTAAGTTCGAATAGTGTTATTGATAATCCTTACTTATAAGCCCAACATATTTAAAAGCCGTTGATTAACCTTAGCCACATCAAACTTCTCCTGCGCAATACGGTAGCTTTCTAGGCCCATTTTTTTTATCAGCTCTGACTGTTCGATAAACTTAATCATAGCCTCAGCTAAAGCTTGCTCATCCCATTTGGGCACGACAAAACCATTTACTCCGTTTTCTACGGTTTCCCTACAGCCTGGCACATCCGTGGTAATAACCGCACGACCAATGGCCATAGCTTCTTGGGTGCTGCGTGGCACCCCTTCACGATAAGAAGGCAGTACAAACACAGAAGCCTCAGCAATCCAATGTGGAACGTTATTTACATGCCCTGGATAGATAACAACATCCTCTTTTATCAAAACCTCTAGCTGGGCTTTTTTAAGCCCGCCAGGGTTGCTTTCATCCAAACCACCCAGCACCACAAACTCGGCATCTGGGTATTGCTGCTTAACCAACCTTGCTGCACCGATATATTCGTTAATGCCCTTCTCGGCCAGCAGGCGACCAATGAATATAAAGCGATGCTTTGACGTATCTGGTTGCACAAAAGCGTAATTGGTTAAATCCAAGCCGATAGCCCCAAGCACCTCCATTTGTTTGGCTTTTATACCGTATTTTTCAAGAAGGTCTTTAGGGTCATCAGGGTTTAAAAAAATAATTTTATCAAGCAAAGGTACAGATAAACGATATAACTGCACCTGTACCCAGCGGATCAGCTTGGTTTTAAACGGCAAGGGAAAAGGCTGTTCGGTAAAGGTAAACCCCAACCCTTCCAGCATACCTACGCGCCTAGGCACGCCCGCCAACTTCGCTGCCAAGCTGCCATAAATGACAGGTTTTGCAAAAAACGAAAACATTAAATCAGGATTAATTTCTTTCAACTTGCGCGATAACGTCCAAGTGTCGCGCACATCACGCAAAGGGTTTAAACCCGTTCGATTTAAAGAATAATCCACTGGAATGCCACCAAGGTTTTTAACCTGTTCGCGAGTGGCATCGGTAAAATCAATCGCAAAGCAATAAACCTTATGGTCTTGCGCGGATAAGGTTTGGATAAGCTCTTTGCGGAAGATGATTAAGCCAGGGGAGGCGTTTTGGGAAATAAGGGTGATTTTCATTATTTAACGCCGTAAATTTCCAGCCACTTTGCAACCGTGGCATCCAAACTAAAATGATCAATAATTCTTTTACGCGCTTTTTCACCCAGCTCTTGTGCTTCTTTGTCACTCATATTTGAAGCCTCTATCATCGCCTGAGCTAAAGCTGCAGAGTCTTTGGGCGGCACCAAAAAGCCAGCATCACCAATTACTTGAGCGACGCCACCGCTATCAGTACCAATCGCTATACGTTGACAAGCCATTGCTTCGGCAACGACCAAGCCAAACCCTTCCCATGCGGAGGGAAGAACAAATATATCCGCCGCCGATAACAGCTGTGGTATATCACGGCGAATGCCTAATAGCGTTACGCAGCGAGTGAGTGCAAGTGAGTTAATTTGGTCTTCTATATCAGCTCGCAACTCACCATCCCCGACGATAAGCAAATGAGTATTAGGAGTACTCTGCACTAATTTGGCAAAAGCATTTATTAAATTTGGATAATCTTTCGCTTCATGAAAACGGCCAATGGCAATAAATATTTTTTTATCTTCTAGCTTCAGCTCGCTGCGTAGTTGCTGTCTTGCCTGTGCAGAAAGTTGAAAAAAGTCGGTATCAATACCATTGGTGACCGCTTGCATTTTACCTTGAGCAACCGCGCCGTTTTGCTCGAACGCCTTAACCGCATCATCACTCACATTGGTAAAAGTATCGGCCAGCCAATTACTAAGGCGATAGCTGAGCATTCTTAATTGGCCACCTTCGTTATTACTGTGAGATGTGCAAATAAGCCGTGGCATTTTGGCAAACAATCGTGTGGCACGTGCCAGTATATTAGCGTGATACATGTGGCTATGAACCACATCAGGCTTGGTTTGCTTAATTAAACGCACTAGGTTAATTAGCGCTTTTAGCATGCCAACAGGGTCTTTAGTACCGCCAAGCCATACAAGATTTACATTGGGTTTTTTGGGCTTCACTAAATCAGGCTGTAGCATATAGGCAATGGTTACCTGATGGCCTTTAGAAGCAAACTTGTCGGCTAAGTTAACCACTTGGTTTTCCGCTCCGCCCATGCCAAGGCCGGTGATTGTGAGAAGGATGTTAGACATAACGTTAGATTCTTTGCATATAAGAGGATGAATAGTTAATTTTTATGGCCAAATTGTTTTTAATACTAAAATGACTCAACACTAGCATTAAATATGGGATAGAGAAAAAATAGCTAACAAAACCAACACGATTAGAAAAGACAGCAAGGCTAGCAAATATAAGGTTAATAATTGCTGTAATAAAAAAAACTTTCATTAACTTACTTGTTTCACCATGCTTAAAAATTATTACCGAGTGAAGAGTAGCAGCCAAGCAAATAACACTTGAATTTAGTATGGATGAAACCCCAATCAATTCATCAACCTGCATACTACTAATTTGGCCTATTATTTTACGATTAAAATCACCACCCAAATCAAAACTAGCAAGCCACAAAAGTAACTTCATCATTGACTCTTGCCAAGTAAACACAGTAATTTGTAAAAAATATAATACAACTGAAGCACCTGAAAGCATTAAGTATCCAGACCTTTTTTTTATATTTATTAAGCTAAAAACCCAAAAAATAATAGCTGACAAATGAGTTAGTATAGATAATAACAACAAAGATCTACCAGCATACTTATGGTTATTATGAAAATTAAAATAAAGAATAAGAAAATAAAAAGAAAGATACTGCCTCAGTAAAAAAACATTATTAGGAACAAACCAAATAATAAAAAACAAAAAATAAAAAATACGAAATTTTATCTTTATATGATTCGATAAAATCAATATTGGAATTAAGTAAAAAATACTGTAAACAAAAACAAAATCGTAAAAATTCAAACCTAACTTTTTTGTCAAAAAAAATAAGATTGGGGTTACCACCTCTAAACCAAAAATTAAAACCCCATCATCTTGATAGTAATGCTTGTAGTACTGTCCGATATCCGAATACAACTCAAATGGAGTAATATATATTCTAGAAATCAAAATTCCAATATAAGAAATGATAAAAATAAAACCAATAAAATATTCAAGCATGCCATTTTGTTTTAATTTTATCATTTGACATTTACTCGCTTGTGGCCATGAAACCTATACCATAAAAGCTTTAATTCTTTGGCAAATCGACGTATTAATAAACTAAAAACATCTTTAGAAAAGACCTTCCGCAAAAGGCTTCGCTGAACTATCAAGCGCTCATTTTCAATACTGCTATTAGACAGATCAATTGGATGAGAAATAACATCTAAATAATAAACATCACCCCGAAATTCTTTTAACAGGTCGAACCAAAAATCAGCAACTGTAATAAAGTTATTATTATGAAAATCTAATATTGTCTGAGCAGCTTCACGTGAAACGACATAAGCTGCCGCCCTCGAAAACTCCCCACGATTAGTATGGGCGACCTTTAAAAGACTTTCAGTGATTGGCTTGCCATATTTATAGCGCAGCAATAAACCTTCCTGGCAGCCACAAAACATAATCCCATTTCCCACTTCTTTTGTTGCAGTTGTTTCTATAAAACGGATATCAGTATCTTCGCCAATAATATCATCCTCAATTATTAGTGCGCATCTTGCATCTGTAGATAAGAATTTCTGTAGAGCTTTTATATGGCTTAAAGTGCAACCTAATTCTGCTGGCGTCATAATACGTTTGTATTTATTAAAAAACCCTCTGGTTTTATCAAAATACTCTTTGGCTGGTAAAACTCTACCGTCTATAGCTTCGATATGTCGAAATGAAGCATAGCTTTGTGGAAATCTTTCTTTTAATTTTTCACGTCTGGCTACATCTTGATTCAAAGAAACAAGATATATAGGCATACCGCTAATATTGTTATGCATAAAAAACAGGCCCTTTCTTTCAAATATCTTCAAAAATCAATAATTCTGCCCGAACGACTGCTTTATTCCCACTCATCAAATTCTAAAATGTTGTCCATAGAAACAAGTTCAACTTTTCGACCTAGCTCTTTTTCCCAAAAATTTTCCCTTTCTGAGCGTTCGCCGCTGCCAATCCATTCCACGACACGGATGTCTTTATTACGACCATTTATATTCAATAATCTATTTAAGTGTTTATCCAAACCAGAGTAACCAAATATTATTACCTCTTCCGCTTCGTTTAGCACTAAAGGTAGGTAGCTCCAGTATGTAGATAGGATGCCTGATGATGCGATAACACTTGGCTTTCTAGAGAAGTGGGTAAGCACTATATGATTACTCGCAAAGCTATCTCTAGAACTTAAATTACCTAATGATTTTTTACGGTAATAGCCGTTATTGCTATAGAAAAGAGGTGAACCATGTAAGTGCAAGTAGTAGCCAAAATCATTGCTATATCTTCTCTCTAAGCTATCAGAGCCAAATCCGCTATGAATCATTCCATCAACAAGTTTGGTACTTCTATAATCTCCCGTAACAACATTCATGCCGATAAAAGGGCTATATAAGAGCTTATCATAATTTAAAGTTGCCACATGGGATTTAGAGCACTTTATAAAATCCGTTAATGAGTTTAGAAAATCATCCGGCAACTCTTTATCATATAAATGAAGATTAGTGGCTACGGCATGAAAATATTTTGACGTTATTTCGGGAAAACTCTGACCACAACTAGTTAACCAATGCTCTGATTCTGTATCTCCAATATCAGACAGTCCTTGGCAATGAGTTATAGCCTGATAAAGCGTTTCAAGCTCATGTTCACCCTGCGGTGGGCCGTCATGCTTATAACAATATTCAATCAGCGTTTTATGTTCTGATGTAAGGAAATCAGCATTATTCCAAACATCTTTAAGCGCGCGCTCTAATGAGAAATGACTTGGATCTAATGCCATTCCAAGACCGTTTCCAAAAATTAATAGTTTTCTCGTCATTTTTTTACATCTAAATAAAATCGGATAACGGTTTTCAAGTGATAAGAGTGACATTAGCTATCAAAAGGAAGCCGTCTAAACATCCCACTAAATTCTAGCCACCGTGCGTTATCTACATCTTTAGTGAACGCAATCAAACCTGACAAGTGATTATGAAAACCGATTAGCGAATCAAAGCCTTCATTTTCTGAAACTGCTTTCATTCCAAATTTATTGCAGCCATACAACAGTCGCTCTATGCGTTTATATGTTTGCTTCGATAATCTTGGCACATCGCCATCAACAAGCAGGCCAAGAACCTGTTTCTTCGAACCTGGGCCAGCAATATGGGTTTTCTTTTTGTTAGGCTGAAAACCATGGCCTCTTATAATTTTATTGACCCTTCTACAAACATCACTTATATCAGTACCTTCGGGTAATTCTGTTGAGCAAGACAAAGTTATGTCGTCAGCATATCGTGTATAAACAAGCCCTAGCTCGCAGGCAAACCTAGCCAGATCTTCGTCCATCCCTCTGCAGGCCAAGTTACTCAGCATTGGGCTGGATGCTGCCCCTTGAGGCAATGCTCCTATTTGTGTATGCGGTGTTCTATAAAAGGAATAAGTTTCAAAATAATCATGGCTATGCCTTAATAAATTTCGCTGTTTGAATTTAGGTAACCTAGTGGTAGTGCAAAGTCTTGCCATTTCAAAAGCTAGTAAAGGGCGATAACCTAGTTGCCTAAATACCTCATACACACCCATCTCATTAATCGAATAAAAAAAGTCTTCTATATCAAACTGAAAAAGCCATCTAGCACCACAATGCATCTGAGCACACTCACGAATCCCACCACCTGAATGAAAAGCCTGAGCCGAGAAATGAGGCTGTATGTTTTGTAAAATCGTTTGATTAATGAACTGTTGCACTCTATGCAAGTGTTTATGCACTGAATGAATATGCCTACGCCCACCACTTCTTTTTTTGATTGCAAATAATTTGTAATTGCTCGACTCCCTTCTTCTTTTCACTGTATTGAGCAATATTAAGTAAGGAACACCCGTTATCTTTGCTAGATGATTAAGAGTGAAAATAACTGGAAGTTTTTTAGATTTTAAAGTGTATGCATAGCTCTTTAAGCTAGATAGCTGAGTGGCTTCTAACTTGTTTTTCCCTTGCTTCATGAGTTGGTGTGTTGACCAAGTTTCCATTTACCTTACCTTTAGGCACTTGTGCCGTTGGTATCTGGCTGCAGCTAGGCCACGCAGCAAGCAGCCAGCGCGTTCACGTAGCCAGATACCAGTGGGAGACGCAAGTCTCCTTAGCGTCAGATCTTTACAGAGATATTCATCCAATATCCCCATTCAAATAAAGCATTTGAATTATGCCACCTAGAACCAACTAAGCAGCAGTCTAAATGAAGGCCTAGCCAACACACCAAGAATCGGGAATATACAGGTCATAGTTAAACTCTTCCACTAAAAGCTTGGCTTTTTCCTTTCTTAGCAAACTTAGGGAGTAATCCGTTAAACGATTATTAGCTGAAATCAACCCTAAATGAACTGCCTGGTCAATAAGCGCTTGGGCATAACATAAGTCTGTGTTTAAGCGCAAAGCCAGTATCCGCTTAGACCTAACCCCCGTTTTAACAAGCATTAACAATTCTAAAAGCTCAGGCGTTAAAGCGTTTACTTTCTTGCCAGAGGCATTTACTTTGTTCTCAGATAGCTCTAGCAAGCTTATAAGCCAAGTAGGCATGCTTCGATACGGCATTAGGGCTTGCCATTGACTTGACTGAAACCATAAGATACCCGGAATATTATTGGGCACGCTATGTAGAAATACGATATTTGAAAAGGAGTTTTTATAGCCCAAACGATAATTTTTAGAAATTACTGTTTTCTCTTCGCACAAGCTTTTAAGCTCTTTATAACTCTCACCCCAAGCCTGCTTTAACCAATCTTTTTTATAGACATATAAGCTTTTAAACTTAATTTTGTCTTTAGCTTTAAATTTCCTATTAGGTGTAGATTTATTGGATAAGCTAGAATAAATAAATTCCTCAGCTGCAAGATTCCTTGCATAGCTGATAATAGTTAATTTTATCCAACCGAAATTCCACCAGCTGCGAAAGGTTTTATGATTAAGCATTGACCTTATAAAGCCTGCTACTCGGCTGCCACTGCCAATAGAATCATCAACCAAAACTACATGTCTTATTCGATTTTGTCGCATGATATCCAAGCTTGGATGGTTGAATAGTATCGCACCTAGTGACTTATCCTTCATTAAATTGGCAATCTCGGCATTAATAAAATCTTCACTTCCCTGAGGACCAGCAGGCCGCTTTACTATTTCTCCTGCCTCATCAAAATAACTATCATTATTTTGATCATCTTCATCTAGTTTTCTAATAGTAAAAACGGCATGTTTATCATTTTTTGAAAACTCTAAGAGGGAATGCTTTAGCCAACCAGCAAATATATCTCTTCCTACAAACTTCAGCCGCAACAATAGCTGTTTAGCTATAATTCTCTCTCCATCCTCGAACTGTCCAAGCCAACCGTTAACTTCAGGAGAAGAGTCTATTTTAGAAAGACTCAAAATTTGAAATTTATGCATATAAAATTCAACTCTTTTGTACTGGTCAAGCCCAAGTGGACACTTTAATTGATAATTTTCATACTCAACTGGGGTCATGTCACCATTAGACGTATGAAGCCTTTTTAGGTTGTAATATTTCATATATGCAGCAACATCGGCTGCCATAGATTCGTAAGTTGGGTGTTGAGCTTTGAGTATCCAGTCGTGTTTTAAGCTACCAAAAAAGCGTTCAAAAACGGCATTGTCCCAACAAGCACCAACATCACCCATCGACTGTTTTATACCTAGCTTAGTCAACGCATTTTTTAACTTCTTACTGGTGTACTGTGAGCCACGGTCGCTGTGGAAGATAACACCTTTTGGGTGCCCTCTAAGCCAATAAGCTTGCTTAACCGACTGCAAAACAAGGTTGCTTGTCATGCGTTTGTTAATAGACCAGCCGATGATTCGGCGAGAATACAAGTCCATAACAACGCTTAAATACATCCAACCTTGCCCAGTTCTTAAATAGGTAATATCGCCTGCCCATACTTGATTAGGTTGAGCTGGATTAAAGTCCATATTAATCAGGTTAGGTGCCGCTAAATGGCGCTCGTCACGCTTGGTCGTTACCTTGTAAGCCACGCGCTGGCGTACCACCAAACCTAGCTTACGCATGATTGTGCGTGTTTTATAACGGCCTATAAAATAACCTTGTTTACGTAAAGCTTTCATCAACTCACGGCTTCCTAAGCTGTAACGACTTTCTTTAAATAGTCGCTTAGCTTCACGGTATAACATCAGCGTATCTTTAGTAATAAGCTGTGCTGGGCGCTTTTCCCAAGCATAATAGCCTGAACGACTTAAGCCTAAAGCTTTGCAACACAGACTTACTGAGTAGCCTTCTTGCACCTTGGAATGAACAAACTTAAAACTTATTTCATTTCCCTGGCGAAGAAGGCCGATGCCTTTTTTAAGATGTCTTTCTCCATCTTTAAACGCTTATTTTCAGCACGGAGCTTTATCAGTTCGGTACGTTCGTTGTCGTTCAGCAGGGTGCCTTTAACTTGCTCTTCTTGTTGATTCTTCCAATTATAAATCTGGTTGGGGTTTACCCCGACCGCTTCAGCTGCTTCACTAACGCTGTAACCCTGATCATTGACTAGAGATACCGCTTCTTCTTTGAACTCTTTAGAGTAGGTTTTATATTTACGCTTCTGATTCATCGTTCACCTCAAGCTAGACTGGGTCTATTGTCTCTCATTGAAGTGTCTATTTGAATTAGACCAGAACAGAGTTTGGAAGGCCGGGGGCATGTGGCACTGACTTTAAATAAATGAAAAAGTAAAATAGTAAATTAGCTTTTGTTTGATTGTACACGGCTTGCTGTATTTAAATCCGGCTCTAGATAATAAAAAAGCCTCAAAAAATTTATTCTTACTTATTAGTCCTTTAACACATGTAATATGAGCAGCCATTTTCCTATAGTTTAAAACTTCTAAGCTGTAGAAATTGTTTTTTTCTGCTTTCTCTAAAAACTGCATCACTGCATTAAAAGCTTTCTTTGGATCGTTGGGCCTAGAGAGTGAATCATGCCTAAGATTTCTATAAAATCCTGCATCAGTAGAACCTTTACAATATTTCTTAGCTTGTATTAGACGTATTATAATGTCGTAGTCTTCATTACATTTAAGCTTTTCATCAAAACCACCAATTTCAATTAAAGATGCTTTATTGAAGAGAAAAAATGGTGACCCGCCTGGGATACCTTGGCCTTGGGCGTCTAATAAATCGGGGTTGGCTACACCATCAAAACTTGGAAACACCTCTATTTCACCAGTAGAACGTACTGCACCACCAAATACACCAAAATAGTTCCCGTCTAAATTTTGTATTAATTCATATTTCTCTTGTAGATTTGAAGGAAGCATTCTGTCGTCAACATCCAAAAACGCCAAGTAATCTTGCTTTGCTTTTTGAATTCCTAAGTTTCGCGCACTAGAAGCACCGCCATTTTCTTTTCTATAAAACCTAACAATAACCCCTTTAGAGTTATCCACAAATTGATCTGCAATTGCTTGTGCTTCTAATTGCTCAGACCCATCATCAATAATAATTATTTCTGAGGGCAAGAGAGTTTGCTCAAGCACAGATTGGATAGCTTGCTCTAAATACTCAAAGTCATTGTAAGTAGTTATCACAACTGAGATAGGTGCTTTTATCATTTGATTATAAAACTTCTATGTTGAATTTAACGTTTAGTACGAATTTTCACAGCTTTAATAGTTAACCATATAAATATTTAAAATATAAAATAACACTATCAAATCGATTAAAACCTGCTTACTTAAGGCTTTCTTAATCCCAGTCGTGAAAATCTAAAATACTATTATAGTGTTTTACACTAATATTTTTATCTAGCTCATTTTGCCAATAATTTTGCAGTACCCGAAGCTCACCACTCCCTTCCCATTCAACAACTTTTATTGGTTTTTCTTTCGCATTAACTCTTAAAATTTATTCAGATGTTTATCTAGGCCTGAATAGCCAATAATAATAATTTCTTTAGCTTCAGCGGTAACGAAGGGGGGCCGTGAATTACTTGCCACACTCATTACTCTCTTATGACACACTGTATTATTTAATAAGTTACGTGTTCGTTATAACGCTCAAAAACTACTTTCGTTTAGTTTTAAGTCTGATTTATATCCTTTAGATAATCTAAGGAGCGCAGCCAGCCTTAAGTACTTCTTTTGAATGACTGCGCAGAGCGTCCAGCTTCTGGTTTACGCCATCATAAGCAATAGCTTCTTCTATAAGTGCTTCAATGTACTGTTGATCAAAATCACTGGCCAGTCTTTGCATAAGATCAAACTCACCCAATATGGACTCAAACCTTGATGCACCACGGCTTACATTAACAAGGCTGATAAAGGGCTTGTTGAAAATAATTGAGAATACTGTGCCATGGAAAGAGTCTGTCACCACAAAATCTGCATCGGCAAAGCCTTTTATCCAGCTTTCTATGCTGGGTATTTTTTCGCTGTTTACGGTGTGTTTATTGTGCTGGTTGCTAAACTGCGGCAAGCCAAGTGTTTCTTTTGCAGTTTCTACTACTTGGGTTTTCCAGTCGCTGTCATCGAGTATATAAGTATATATTCCTTTATTGT
>Ga0209075_1004188_pt1 | contig 11660 bp, 8 predicted proteins | sample Stecom2011_FD_187523 | JGI IMG/M metagenome (GOLD analysis project Ga0209075, IMG submission 187523) | Agricultural soil microbial communities from Utah to study Nitrogen management - Steer compost 2011 (SPAdes) (version 2) | ecosystem: Environmental > Terrestrial > Soil > Agricultural land...
GAAATATGTTTATTGGCAAATTCCAAAAACTTTTCTTTTGTGAGAAATGCTTTTTCTTTTATTGCATTTAAAATAATATTTTCATTAATCCTTGGGTGAAGTCCGTAATAATAATTATCAGGATTTGCTGCTTCTACTTTATTAAATGTATTATTGTTCGAATCATATTCTAAATAATAATACTTATAGTTTTTTAAATATTTACAGGTAATTGACAATTTCTTACTATCTAATAAAGTTACAGCTTGTAAGAAATTAATTTCTGATTCTTTAGAATGTTCTTTTAAATAATTATTAATTGTATTGATCATATTCCCTTTCCGCCTTCAAATATTAATGTTTGTTTAAATTAATTATATCACTAGATTACATATTTGTATATAAAAAGACAAGATAGATATTTTTATAAATCTATCTTGTCTTAATCTATTTTAAGATTTCACTTAATAATATTTTATTTAAATATTCATCCATTTTATTTAATCCATAATATGCAATTGAAAAAATAAGAATAAAAATAATTGAATTAATATATAAATAACTAATTTCTTTATTGCTTATAAGGAGGAAAAGCAAATATGAAGGAAGTAAAATCATCCAGATCTTTAAAATACATTCTTTGTTACTAATCGTTTTATTTAGTAATACGAAGTTGATTGCTTGTAATGCTAAGAATAGTGTATTAATGCTTGAAAATTTCAAAAATGAATATTCAGACATTTGCCCTATAAAAAAAGTAATATAAAATGCATTAAATAATATTAAATATTTTCTATTTTTATTATCAACATTTTTTATTATTGCATTATGATTTCTTATAAATAAATATGCAAACCAACTAACAGTAAATATTAATGCAAAAATACCTAACTCTGCAACTACACCAATAAGTAAATTATGAGGAGAAATTATTTTACCAAATAATTCGTTGTAAACATATGTAAAATTGCTATACCCAATACCTTTGTACAGAAAATCTTCTATCATAGAAAAAGTGTTAAGCCAAATAGGTACTCTTCCTCCGATATCATTATTTGATGTTAATCTATTTAGAAAATAGTCAAATTTTCCTGAAATAATAATATTTATTCCTATAAATAAAATAATATTTGAAACAATCAAAATAATCTTAGATTTTTTATTAAAGTATATAAAATACAAATTAATAATAATAAATAGAGCAATCACCATAAAAAATCCAGTTCTACTACCCGATAATATTATACCGTAAGCTAATATCGGAATAGGAATTAAACTTAAAATCTTATAAATGTACTTTTTACTTATTATGGATAAAAATAATGAAATAAATATTCCAATAAAAGCATATTCACCTAATACATTTGGATTATTTAAGATTGATTGGTGCCTTACACCATTTACTATTTGGTATGATAAAAATGTTTCAAGACCTCTATGTTCTTTTAGAATCGCTAACAGGGAATAACCTACCATCATTAGTAAAACTAAACCTAAACCAATTATTAAGGCTCTTTTATCAATTAACCGATATACAGCTAAGATTACTAGGAATGTAGGGAAAGCATCTAGGATTAATTCTCTTGATCTTTCTCCCATATCTACTACAGTTCCATTAAAGTTAAATAAGATGTTATAAGAATTATATAATCCCAAAGCAAAGATTAAAAAAAAGAATATATTATCTTTAAAAAAACTAAGTGGATTAAATCTATAAGCATTTAAAATTAATACAACTAACAAATAAATAATCCATCTGTGATAGATATCATATTTGTTTACTTCTATACTTGGATCATTTAAATACCAAATAAAAAAATTCATGACTAAAAAAATAATTGTAACAATATCTAGTGCTCTTTTTAATACTAAATCACTAATAGATAATATTTTTTTAGTCATGATAATTACCTCACTTAATATAAGGATTCGTATTGTTTTGTTATCTTTTTAATATCAAATGTATTTACAATTCTATCTCTAGCATCTTTTCTTAAATTTGCTTTTTCTTCATCGTTTAAATTTACTACTTTAAGAATTGCTTGATAGAAGCTTGTAGGATCTTGTTTTTTTACTACTTCTCCAGCTTTTCCAACTATCATTTTACAATCCCCAACATTAGTTACAACAGGGATTAATTCAGATGCCATTGCTTCACCTAAAGCATTAGGAAACCCTTCACCTAAACTTGATAATAGAAAATAATCAGCACCAGTTAAAAGTCTTGCTACATCTCGTCTTATGCCTAATAAGATTACATTTTCACTTAAATTAGCATTTTCAAGTTTTTCTACTAACTCTTGATTACTTTCTTCGATACCCATACCACATAACACAAGTTTAAACTTTTGATTATGTTCTTTAAACATTTCTAATGCCTTAAACATTGTTTCATGATCTTTTTGAATATCGTATCTAGCTACATTTATAAATACTATTTCATCATCATTAATATTTAACTCGCGTCTTACTTCTTCTCTTAGGCTTGGATCATATTTAAATAAATCTAATTCAAAACCGTTGTAGATTGTTACAAAACGCTTTTTCGAGTAACCCAACTGTTGATGAGCATTTGTAGTTTCATCAGAACAACTAAGAATATAATCAGTTAGCCAAGAGAAATATTTTGAGATTCTCGCAATTTTCATAGTTGATTTTTTATTATGTTCATAGCTTACATCAGCTTGACGAACACCCCAAATTATCTTATCTATTAAAAGAATTCTTCCTACAATTACACCAAGTAAATTTGCATGATATAACCAACTTTGTAAGACATCTGAAGTTATTATATGTTTAATTAAATTATAAATTGAGATAGGAAGTCGTTTAATGTTTTTAAGTTCTAATGCAACTACTTCAATTCCTAGTGCTTCTATTTTATCACCATAGAAGCCTTTAGTATCTAAAGAGATAACTTTAAACTTAAATTTTCCTTGATCTCCATACTTTAAAACTTTATAAAGCATGGATTCACTTCCACCATTATCTAGGCCTGTAATTAAATGAGTTATCTTTTTCTTATAAATACCTTCTTCTTTTACACTTCTAATATCTTCTATTAATAACCCAAAGATTATAAAAATAAATGTATTCATTGAGCCAATCTTAAAAAATGTATATTCAAAAAATTGACCAACTAAGAAACTAAATAAGAATATTCCTGTTAAGATTAAATCAACTCGATATTTTTTTGTATATTTAATATATCTGAAACTATCAACTATTTTTTTAATAAAATACAAAATCAAGATTACAAATGGTAAAAAGCCCATTTCATAAATTAAACCTAAATATAAGTTATGAGCTGAAGTTAAAGTTAAAACTCCATCTTTAAAGATTAAAAGTGCATTATTACCATAACCCATCCCAAACCAGAAATAATCTTTAATATGTCTAATCATAAACTCCCAGATCTCATTTCTTCCGGTTAGTCCTTGAGTTAATCTAAATAGTTTTAAAACAAACTCAGTATTAATTATAAATAAAGCAATAACTCCAAGTACTGCTGCACTTAATCCTATTATACAATATTTCTTAATGAAATTGTCAAAGTTTTTAATAAAGATTAAGATTCCAAGATATAAAAGCATTGCCATTAATATTGCATTTCTTGACATTGAGGCAATTAATGCAAGACAACTAAAGGCAATTAACACTAAATAAATTAGTCTTGGAAGCAATTTATCATTTTTAATCAAGAAATAAGTTGCAATATATAAACTTATTACTGCAAATTCTCCCCAAGCATTTGGATTGGTAAGAATTGAGCTATAACGATAGTTATCAATTAATATATTTGGAATATTAAAGAAAAACTGATCAAGCCTAAATAACGCACCAATTACACCAACAACATTATAGAAAAAGAATAAACCTAGTAAAGCATGAAAACCATAATTAATAATTCTTTTTCTTTCAAGTTGAGATGTTAATTGGTAAACCATAAATACTGGTATTACTGAATATATAAATGATCTACTTCTAGCACCATTTACAATAAACCAACTATTAAATGTTAATAATAAAATAATCAATACATAAATAGCTATCGTCTTTAGCCTTTTTTCTTGAATAATTCTATCAATATTCAGAAGTAGGGCTAAAGCAAATATTCTTGTTGAAAGTTTATAGATAGCACTATTGTTTGCTTGGAAAAAGGAGATGTTTACATTCCAAATGATAAACATCATCACTAAGTAAACAATAGAGACAATAGCTAAAACTAAGGATCGATTTTCTTTATTTAGTATAGTTTTAATTTGCATCCTCTCCACTCCTGATAGTATGTATAAAGTCTCTTATGAAAGAAACTCTTCCCACAATTAAGGCTAACACATATATAACTAAAACACTTAAACCAATTATTATTAGATAAACTAATTCCATTAGTTTGTTACTTGGTAAAGTAATATGAGGTAGAGTAATAAATAATAATCCACCAATTATTATATTTATAACAAATATTATAATAGTATCTTTCTTTGCTTTAAATAAATTTAAATAGCCTAATTTTTGTGTATAAATAATTATAACACAAACAGAAATTATTTCAGCAATCGCTAGTCCTAAAGCGATACCATTTACTCCCATCCACTGTTTTAAGATAACACTAAAGATTATATTTAATACTGCACCAATTGTAGTTACTACTAGTGGAAGTTTTGTATTTTTTTGTGAAAAACAAATATGTACCAAAAACTCTTTTAAAGCATAAAAAGCAATTCCAATTGCATAGTAGAATAACACACCACTAGTAAGCAGGGTTGCTTCTGTACTAAACTCACCACGTTCAAACAAGATTCTTACAATTGATTCACTAAACAACATTAATATAATAGTAATAGGAAGAGCAATTGCCCAGAGTGTATGAAACGTATTCTTTCCAACGGCATTGTAGGACTTTACATCATTATTGTTTTTATGTTTTAAAAGAATTGGATAGATTACTAAAAGGATTGTAGAAATGATAACAGTATATAAGACATTTCGAATCATAAACCCATAGTTTAAAGCTGATATAGCTCCATCACCTAAGTTAGATGCAATTATCTTATCAACTGTTGCATTAATTTGAATTATTCCAAAACTAATAAACGTTGGGAAAAATAATTTCAAAATAGTTTTCCAATGTCTATCATTAAAGTCTAAAACTGCTTTATTTCTAAATCCAATTCTATATGCAACTAATTCAATTACAATTAATTGGAATAGATATGCAAATAAAACAGAATATACTAATCCTTCAATTCCAAATTTATCTGCAAATAATAATAGATAAAGGATTTGGAAAATATTAAATCCTAAATCAATAATTGCAACTGTTACAAACTTATTATTAACACGTAGAATTGATGCTCTTATTTGATATACAGGTAGGATGATCATTGTAGGAAGTAAGATCCGAGTTAATTTAACTGTTAAGTTGAATTTTTCAGGATCAACAAACCCTGGTGCAATTACTTTTATAATTGCAGGAGTAAAGATAAATGAGATAATAAAAACTAAAGATGATACTACAAGTAAGATATTTGATACATTACTTGCAAGTCTATTTTCTTTTGTTTTATCTTGATCATTCTTTACTGCAGTAAATTCAATCATAAATAGATTTTGAATGGCTGTTCCAATTGAAGTAAATAAAAGAGCAGGAATAATTAATGCTACATAAAAGGCATCGGTTTTTACACCAACACCAAAATATGAAGCTATTCCCATTTCTCGGAGTAACCCTAATATTTTTGATGTAATTGAAACTATTGTTACTGCACTTACAGTTTTTATTAAGCCAGACAAAAATCTAAATTTATGATTTTTCATATTCTACCTCTAACGAATTAATAATTTTAGTATTTTATATTTTATATATTGATAATCATAACAAAGTTCTTTTACTTCGCCACCAAAACCTTTTTTAAACTTATAAACTGAATAACTACTATCAGTTTCCAAGACTGGAGGATTTGGAATACCACCAAAATCATATGAAATAAAGTTTTTATCTATTAAGTACTTAATAATTTCATAATGTAAAAACTGACCAATTGGTGGAACTTTTTCTTCTGTTCTTAAACTTGCACCATATAAATATCTAGCTTTCCTACCTACAGTTGATATAAAAGCTATGTTATGAATAACTCCGTTGAATCTTGCAACTGCAAAAAACCCCATATTATGAAAAGTTAATTCCTTAAGCACATGGCTTAAGAAATTAACTGGGAGAGATTCAATAGCTTTACGATCAACCATTTGTTGATACAAATTTAAAAACTCATTTATAATTTCTTCATTTTTTTCGATTGTTACAACTACTCCATCTTTAGCAGCTCTTCTTGTACAATTCCTATGTGTCTTTGAAAAATTACTAAAGATTTCATCTAATCCTTTACTTAAATCAAGCATTAGAGTAGTTTGAATACCTTTATATTTAAATCGATTGTTTTCTAACTTTTGATTTAGTGATAGTTTTATCACTAAACCTTTTTTCTTTAAATAGTTAATAAAATTATCTACAACTTCATTTGGAATTATTTCTTCCTTAGATACTACCCCATATGGAATTGCATAAAAATAACGATTTATTAAAGGGAACTTCTTCTTTTGCACTGGTAAGGCATATTTTAAGTTATCATTTTCAAATATACCTAAAATTTCAAAGTCATAACCTAGTAGTGATAAACTAGTTAAATAAGGACGTGTTTGAAATATATATGAACTATTTGCAGTTTCTAATAACTCATCATACATATACATTTCATTTACATCTAGCGTCTTAATAACCACTTTATCACTCCTCTTAATTTATTTAACCATTTTAATTTTCGTAAGAAACGGTGAATTCCAAATAATTTTAGTTTAAACATAAACATAGAGTCACTACTACTAATAGTTTCTCTCTCTAATAAATATGGATCTTTATTATTATTTGGAAAGTCACTTCCTCTTGAAGTAATTACAGCACACTCAAAATTATTTCTTACTATCTCTACAGCCTTTTCATTGTACATACCTGCTGGGTAAGCAAAAGTATTTACAAATATATTTAATCTTTCTTCAATTAATCTTTTTGATCCTACTATTTCTTCTTCAATATTTACATCATCATTAGTTAGCCAGATATGGTTTAGAGTATGTGCACCAAGTTGCATTCCTCCATTAACCATTTCTTTTGCCTCATCCCAAGTTAGTAGTCTATTTTCTTTTCTTTTATCATTCTCATCAATTGGCATAAATTCATTTTTGTCAATTATACCTGCTGTTAAGAAAAAAACAGCTTGGAAATTATACTGTTTTAAAATCGGATAAGCAAATTCATAATTATCACTATAACCATCATCGAAAGTAAGATAAACTGTTTTCTTTTCTTTATTAATTATCTCCTTACTTAAATGCTTTGTTTTGTAACCTTTTTTCTTCAAATATTCCATTTGTTTATTAAATACATCAACTTTAACTTTCATTGAATCTAAGTCTAAAGTTGAGCCTTTATGTTCGATGTATCTAAGCTCTTTTGGTTTTACATCATCAGTAACCCTATGATACATCAATATAGGTACAAAGTTTCTTTTAAATATTATAAAGGCTATTAAGTGAATAATTATAAATAAGCAAATAAAAATAATTAGTCCATATACAACATAAATCATATTTGTTTTCCTACTTCAAGTAATTCTTGGTAAGTTTTTTCATGTTCATTTACCATATTTTCTTTTGAGAATTTATTTACTGTTTCAAGTGCTTTTTCAGCTATCTTATTTCTTAAATTATCATTAGTTATAACGTCAATAATTAATTTACTTAATAAGTTAATATTATCTACATCAAAAAGAAGGCCATTCTCATTGTGGGTAATGATTTCTGGAATTCCACCAACTTTAGATGCAATAACACAAACCTTAGCTGCCATAGCTTCAATTATAACATTACCAAAGCCTTCTTCCATTGATGGTAAGATAAATAGATCTGCTTCTTTTAATATGCTTGGAACATCATTCCTACTACCAAGAAGTAAAACTCTACTTTCTAAATCTAATTCTTTTATATAATTTTTTAATTCATTATATAAAGGCCCATCACCAACTAAGACAAGCTTTGCATTTACTTTGTGTTTAACTAGATTAAATGCATCAATTAAGAACTTTTGGCGTTTTCTATGTTCAAGTCTTGCAACACAAACAATAATTTTTTCATCTTTTGCTTTAGGAATACTTCCTACTTTTTTTGCATTTATAAATGGTTTTAAATCAATCCCATTATAAATTACTTTGTATTTATTACTATCTATATTGGTTGCATTTATAGCTGACAATTTAGTTGCATTTGAATTAGTAATTATTAGATTAGTTTTTTGAGAGAGTCTATTTTCAATAATTCTATCAATAAATGTATTTCTAAATAATGATTCTTCGGTAGATATTATAACTTTAGTTTTAGCCTTTATCGCAGCTAGTCTACCCCATAGTTTACCTGTACTAGTAAACACATGGACAATATCAATTGAGTTTTCTTTTAAAATCTTGCTAATCCGCTTAACCACAAAAACATCAAACTTACTCTTTTTATTAACACAATAAACAGGTATATTAAACTCACTTGCTTTACCAAGTAGTTTTCCTGTTTTAGTAATTGTAATAATAATTGGTTTAAATAAATTGCGATTTAAGCCACTAGCAAGATCTAAAACCTTCTTTTCAGACCCACCAATATCAAGACTAGGTACAATATAGGCAATGTTAATTTTCTTCATCTTCTATCTACCTTCTATTTTTTATTTTTCTAAATATTCTTTATATCTTTCTGTAACTTGTTTTAGTACAACATCAAGTGAAAACTCACTTGATAGTTCTCTTGATTTTTCACTAAACTCTTGTCGTAAATCTTTGTTTTCGTAAAGTGTAATAAAGTAATTTGTAAAAGATTCTAAATCATTCGGTTTATATAAAAAACCATTTTTCCCATGGATAACAACATCCCGATTACCACGAACATTTGATACTAATAATGGTTTTGGGATAGCTAGCGCTTCAAGTAATGCTCTAGGTAATCCTTCTCTTAAAGATGCTGAAACAATTAAATCAGCAATATTTGTAAGCTCAATAATATCTTCACGGTAACCTAGTTGAAATACATTTTCTTCTAACTTTAAATTTTTAATCATTTGTTTGTAATGCTCTTCTTCTTTTCCATAACCTACAAGTAATAGCTTTACATTTGGATAGTTTAATATAATTTCATGCATGAACTTTATTAAGAATCCTTGATTCTTACCCTTAGTTTGTTCCGCAACACATACTAATACAAAATCATCTACTTTTAATCCTAGTGTTCTTCTTACCTTTAGTTTAGTTTCATTATCTATTTCTTTATATTTATTTAAGTCTACTCCAACACCTGGAACATATGTCACTTTACATCTTTTACTAAACTTGTTAAGAGCAAGATTATAATCCTCATCATTAATTGTAATTATCTCATCAGTGAATTTTGATAAAAATTTTTCAACTGGATAATAGATTAACCAACTAAGTTTAGATCCACCTTTTAAAAAGTGGAATCCATGCGCTGTATAAAACACAGTTGTGTTAGTTTTTCTAAAGGCTAATCTTGCAAAAAGACCGCCCATAGGTGTATGAGCATGCACTAATTCAAAATTATGTGTTTTTACTAATTTTTTAAATTGTCGATATGCTTTTAAGTTTTTTAAAGAGAAAGGCGAACGATTAAAATCAATCTGATGTTTTACATCACAATACTCTATCTCTCTTGTTCTTTCTAAACTATTAGATGCAACATGAGTTTCATAACCTTGTTCCTGAAACCATTTTAAATATGGTAGATGGAAATTCGCTATATGGGAATCCATATGCGCAACAAACAAAATTTTCTTTTTCATATTACTTCTTCTCGCTTATTTCTAATCCTAAAGGAATAGGAGTTGCTAGTAATTTTTTCTTTTTTAAGTATTCATCAAAGGGAGGAATACCTAAAGTTGCAGATGAATCACGATCAAACACAGCTTTGATTGTTAAAAATAGGATTTTAATGTCTAGTAAGAAACTATAATTTCTTATATAAAGCAAGTCAAATCTTAACTTATCATCAGGTGTTGAATTATACTTACCTAATACTTGAGCAAGGCCAGTTATACCTGGTTTTACATTAACCCTGTATTTAAAATCCGGATTTGATTCACAGAACTTTTGAATAAAGATTTCACGCTCAGGTCTAGGTCCTATTAAAGACATCTCACCTTTTAAAACATTTATTAACTGTGGTAATTCATCAATTCTTGTAGCACGTAAAAATTTACCTACTTTAGTTATTCTTGGATCATTTTCCATTTGCCATACAGCACCAGTTTCCTTTTCCGCATCCACAATCATTGTTCTAAACTTAATTAGCTTAAATGGTTTATTTCCACGAGTTATACGCTCTTGAATATAAAACACAGGACCTTTGTCATGTAACTTTATAATTAAAGCAATGATTAAAAATAGTGGAAATGCAATTATTAAACCAACTATTGATACTACAATATCCAAAAATCTTTTCATAAATCTTTGAGTAATGGTAAGATGTAGTGATTTAGATGAAAATACTGGTGTATCACGTACTTGATCAAATTCTGAATTTACTATATTTATCTCATATAATTTTGGAACTAAATAAACAGTAATATATATCTTAGATAAACAATATGTAATAATATTGTTCTTATAAACTTCACTTAAATTTTGATGAATAATAACATCATCAACTTCATCAATTAATTTCAACAATTCATTAACACTTGTGATTTGTTCTTCAAAGATAACATATTTTAAATTTCTACGATATTCATCTTCCATAAGAAATTTTGTAGAAAGTTCTTTGATACCTTCCATTGGACCAATCATTAAAACTTTTTTCTTACTAAATCTTGAAATCAAACGATGAAATAAAAATTTATAAGCTGAAAAGAATGCAACCTGAGATATAAAAGTAAATACAATAATTTCAGGTTTTACTAGTGATTTTCTAAGCAAGAATGAAAATACAATAATAACTGCATTACTTACAGCTAAAGCAATAATCATACTTGACATAGTTCCAATGTAAGTTTTTCTTAACACAGATACTTGATATATAATAAAGAAGAAAAACACTACTACCACATATAGTATTTGCGTTGTTAGCACATATATATATGTATCAAAAAACTCATTAAATATTTCTTTAATTGTTTCAATAAAATCTCCTGAAGTAACAAATCCATCTAATTGAATAACTATTAAAAAAGATAATACTATAAAGAATAAATCTAATAATAATTCAGTTAATCTTAATATGGGATAATACTTCTTGAAAAAACCTTTGTTCATACCTGGCCCCCAAATTTCTACAATATTCTAGTGTCTACATATATAACAATCTTGTACCTTATTTTTTTATAAATTGTCAATCTACATTTAAAAATTATTTTATCACAATATTCGACATAAAGCAATGAAATTATATAATGGAGAATTTATTGGAAAACAATAAATGCAGCCAAAGATGGCTGCATAATAATTTGGGATATGTTAAAAATTTAGTGGTTTATATATAGCTGTTAAATCTTTAGTGGTCACCACTAAATTTTTTACAGGTATAAATTGATTAATAAAAAGAGCCTCAAGTGTGTTATAATTTTTTTGATAGAA
>Ga0209075_1004189_pt1 | contig 11658 bp, 6 predicted proteins | sample Stecom2011_FD_187523 | JGI IMG/M metagenome (GOLD analysis project Ga0209075, IMG submission 187523) | Agricultural soil microbial communities from Utah to study Nitrogen management - Steer compost 2011 (SPAdes) (version 2) | ecosystem: Environmental > Terrestrial > Soil > Agricultural land...
AAGTGATAAATGGAGTATTGATATTTTAGGAAATAGAGACGAAGATAGAATTTTATGGTCTGGAAAAGTAAATGGAGCATTAAAAGAATGGCGTGAAATCTGGCACTCCGGCAACTTTACACCCGAAACACAATCCTCCGATATCCGTTTCAAAACTGACATCGACTCAATACAGGATCCCTTAAAAAAGGTAAACGCCCTGAAAGGAATCTCTTTCAATTGGAAACACTCGGATTTTCCTGACCGGCATTTCCCCGAAAGCCGACAGATCGGTGTAATCGCCCAGGAGGTAGAAAAGATTTTGCCCGAAGTAATTCGAACCGACAAATACGGGTATAAATCTGTTGCTTACGACAAGCTTAGCGCGATTTTGATTGAAGCAGTTAAACAACAACAATCCTTTATCGACTCATTGAAAAACGACCTGGTAAAAACAAAAAAAGATCTCGAATCAAACAACATTGAACTTATTAATTTTAAAAACCGACTCTCTAAAATTGAAAACCTGATATACTCAAATGATGGTGAATAATCATGAAAACAAACAAAGCAAAAAATTACGCGGTCAAAAGTAACGGGATTCCATTATTCCGTTTAGTGAAAATACCCTGCAAAAAAGTATCTCATATCAGAACGATAAATAAAACTTTTTTCAGATTGATCCTTTTTACCTTTATGTTAATACCTGGGGCATATAACAAATCGTTTTCTCACGAAATAACCGGATCATTTTCAAGCGGATTTCAAACCGGTGTTCATGAAGAAACCATACTGTACTCTTTTATTGGTGGAATAATTCCAAAAACATTAAAAACCGATTCGTTGATTATTGAAAGCGGTTTTTTCAATCTGCCACCTGTTAAAAAAGCGTTGTTCAATGATCCCCCACATGTTACTTCCGATTCGGTTGTCATGGCTCTGATGGATACAAAATTCAAATATGTCGGTACGGCAATTGATGATGAAACTACTCCGGTTATAAGTTTTAAAAATTACCCTTCATGGATGAGCACGAAAAAGGATACTATTTCCGGAACTGTACCTTCAGGCTGCCCGGATACTTCATTCCTTGTAATTGCCACCGATGAAGGAGGGCTTGAAGATACACTGAAAGTAAAGGTGATTTCTGTTTTCCAAAACAGAAAACCTGAAATTACATCTCATACCGAAGATTCATCATTTGAAGGATCGTTGTTTCTATATGTTGCCAAAGCTGAAGATCCAGATCTGACAAATCCTAAAATCAGTTTTCATGATTATCCCTCATGGTTAACAGTATCAAAAGATACAATAAAAGGAGTTCCACCAGAGAATGGACTGGATACTTCGTTTAAAGTTACTGCAACTGACGGATATCTTTCCGATACAATTACAGTTACGCTCAAGGTGATAAGTGTAGACAACCCCCCTGTTATAACATCACCTTCATTTGTTGAAACTAAAGTACTCCAGGAATTTTCCTATACATTGTCTGCAGAAGATCCGGACAGCAAACCATTACTGTATTTTCACACTTTACCACCCTGGCTTAAAGTCGACAAAGATGACAGCACCACTGTCAGAGGAATTCCAGACCAGGCAGGCGATTTTACTTTTATGGTAGACGCAATTGATGCAATTAACAGAACTTCACTCGAAGTCACTGTCAGGGTTAAACCAATTAACCAGGCTCCGGAAATAAAGTCTGATTCACTGCTGCTTGCAATCATAAATTCGCACATCGTTTATCCTGTGATTGTTACAGATCCTGAAGGAGATCCTGTAACTCTTTCCATTTCTGATCTGCCGCAATGGCTTGAATACGAAAACGATACAATAAAAGGAACTGCACCTTCTGAAGAAACGGAAGTGACTTTTACAATTAATGCCTCTGACGGTGAGAAAGAAACATCCCTGAATGCCCGCATCATAGTCAGAATTTCAAATAATCCACCAAAGTTTGTTTCTGATGATGAAATGGATATATTCGAGGATCAGTATTTCTCACATCAATTCATTGTTGAAGATCCGGATTCGACTCCATTGACATTTAAATTCATCACTCCTCTGCCGGAATGGATCTCTTTTTTGAATGATTCGATTTTCGGCATGCCTGCTCTTCCGTTACCTGCCCCACTCGGTTTGAAAATTGTTGTTTCGGACGGACAGCATACAGATACTCAAACGGTTGTCTTAACAGTAATTCCGGTAAATGACCCACCTGTAATACTGTCTCAGCCGGATACAACTGGCCAGGTGGGAGCACTCTACAGCTATCAGGTTAGAGCCGAAGATGAGGATGATTCTGTTCTGGTTTATAAATTGACCAATCCAGTTGATGGTATGAGTATGGATTCGATAAACGGTACGCTTACCTGGACTCCTTCAGATACTCAAACCGGTTCCCATAATATCATGATTGTGGTTTCGGATGAAGAAAATGGTGCTGATACTCAAAAATTTGTTCTCACAATTTACCAGGATACAAAACCATGGTGCGAAATTGATGAAATAGAGCAATACTCCCGAAAAGATATCAAAATATCTTACCAAATTTTTGATAACGATTCAGATAAAATCAGTATGGATGTACTCTATCGATTCAAGGGTCAGGAAAGATGGAATCCGGTTACAAAAATTACGGGAAATCTGAAAAATATCATTTATGAAAACTACAAAGGATTTTTTATCTGGAATTCACAGGAAATGTTTCCCGATACAATTCTGGATTCAGTAAAAATCCGTATTGTACCTTCTGATACCAGAATCGGCTACTCTTCTGAATCGAACTTTTTCAAACTTGATAATTCAAAACCATTAAACATTAAAGAGTTCTCTCCTGAAGGTACTGTTTGCGCAAATGAAATCGACAAAATTGAGATCAGTTTATCCGGTGCCAGACCTGATAAATCAACTGTCAACAATACTACAGTAAAGGTTAAGGGAAAAATTACTGGAGAACCGAACTATTCAGTATCAGTATCAGATTCATCCATTACTATTGAACTGAAAGAACGTATTTACACAGCGGATACGGTTACTGTTACGCTGGCACACACAATTAAAGATGAATACGGGAAATCTCTTGATGGAAACAGTAATGATATTTTTGAAAATAATGCAAGTGATAATTTTACGTTCAGTTTTGAAACCGCGTTACCTGGAGATTTTGATAAGGATGGTGAAGTCGGTTTTGGTGATTTAAGTTACGTTGCAGAATACTGGCTCGAAAGCAAAGGTGGAAAGATATCATCAGACAAGATCCAGGAGTCTGGTCCTGCAAAAGACGGTACTGTCCCTAATTTTATAATGGATACAGACAGCTTGTTTGATTATGAAGATCTTGGGGTTTTTATTCAGATGTGGCACTGGTGTTTTTACCAGGAAAAGAGTAAAGATAAATCTCTTGCCAAAACAATGGCTGGACACGCACAAACCGCAAAACATGGATTCGTTAATTTAAAACCTGATTTGGTAAACAGAACCACTGTTCTTGAAATGGGTGTAAAAAGTATAAACAAACTTGTATCATTCAGATATTATGTAACTTATGATCCGATGGAATATCGGTTCAATAATTTTGAATCTGGTTCATCAGGTTCAAATACAAACCACATGGTTATTTCAACACAAAAACATGAGTATGGAGAGTGTGAGTTTGAAGCTGCATACTTATCTGCGACACAGTCCGGGTTATCCGGAGAATTTACTACTGCAGTACTGGAATTAAATGGCATTCCTCAGGAAAATTCAACAATAAGTGTGCATTATGAATTTGTGGGATCAAACCACAAACCAATTGAACAGGGTATTATTGATCTGTTTCCTGATGAACATGGGTACAATGATTCAGATACAGTCAATTTTGTTAAAAATTTCACTATCGTACCAAATCCTTCACAGATTTCTGTTTATGATAAAGCTCTTGAATTCAGTCATGATCCATCAATAAAAGACAAGGTAAAAAACAGCAAAAAAGGCACAATTTTTATCGTTCCGGTAGAACAGAATGCAAAAACAGTTTTTGGGGATATAAGAATCTATGACTGGTTTGGAAACGAAGTAATAAGAACTTCAAAAAATTCAATTAAACTGCAAGAAATGCAGAAAGAGATTCACATATTCTGGAATGGAAGAAATAAAACCGGCATACCCGTAAACAAAGGAATTTATAATGTAGTGATAACCTTGAAAGAAAACAGGAGCAACAGAGTTTTAAGAGGTAAGGTTGGAATAAAATAAAAAAATCTATATTTCTGTATATCGGGGGCATGTGGAACCCTGTAAATAGATTCGGTTTACAGGAATTCTCTTCAACACCAGTCCCCCTTTCTTTGGACCTTTTCCTTTATTCTACATAAATTCCATTCTCCAATCAATTCTCCCTGCCCTATAGAGGAAGATTTAGTGGAAAAGGTGCCATCTGTGGAGTGTTTTAAATCGCACACCAACAAATTCAGGAGGTAAAATCTTAAAACATAATGATATATGGAAATATGATTTTTTAATATTTTTACACCCAGTCATTTTCTTCATGTATCACTTTTCCAACTATATATTTTCCTTCTCTTTCTTCAGCCTCTGTGTCCTCTGCGATCTTTGCGTTTTACTATCTCCCTATTCTATACCTGTGTATCAAGAGTCTCCCTCCCGGAGAGTGCCAAGGATCACCAATTTCTATATCAAATCGATTTCAATAAAATATTACCAGCAATATTCTACAAATGAGAAATGGCCGAGTTTTCACAAAAACTATAAATCTAAAGAGCCCTTAATCGTAATAACTAATCTGATAATCTATCTAACCTATTAATCTAAAGAGAGTTACATTGCCAATTACAATATCTCATCCTGCTGCAGCCATTCCGTTCAGACGTTTCAACCTTATTTTGTCCGCATTGATTGTTGGGAGTATGATCCCTGATTTTGAATTTTTTCTAAAACTGTCTGATGGCAAAGTTATAGGACATACCATACCTGGAATTTTTATTTTCTGTATACCACTGGGCTTAATCGTACTATTTGTTTTCCATAAACTTATAAAGTTTCCCCTTCTATCCCTGTTACCATGTAAACATCAGGCAAAATTATACCCATTAGCAAAAAGGTTTCATTTTTTTCCTGCAAGAAGGTTTTTTCAAATAATTCTTTCTCTTTTAACAGGAATCGCTTCCCATCTGATTTGGGACAGTTTTACACATCATGACGGGTTTATGGTAAAATTATTCCCGTTTTTAAGTAATACCGTTTTGTCATTTCCACAAGGAGATATACGTTTATATTTTATTCTCCAGTATGCTGGATCATTACTTGGTTTAATAATGATTATATACTGGTACAGAAAATGGTTTTATCATGCAAAACCAGTGGATAATTTTGTACCATATAAATTTCATTTACCCCATAGATTAAAAATTCTTTCCGGAATTCTGTTTTTCAGCGCATCAGGTGGACTGACTTTTGGTTATTTCACCTTTGATGGTAAAAATTCAACTGAATTAATTAAGAGCTTTATCACTCAATCATCGATTGCTTCATTTTCCGGTTTTCTATTTGCACTTTTAATATTCGGCATAATGTGGCATTATTTTTTACCACATAGTAAAAATTCATTAAATATTAAAAGTGAGATTTAATTACATTGTATCATCATATTTTAATATCTCAAACTCATCAAAATCAGAAAAAAAGCTGCAAAAAAATATAAACAGAGTAACCTGGTTTATAGCTATTGCAGCTTCTTTTGTTTTTATGGTTTTAATCAATTTAAAAATTCATTATAAGTTCTATTTATGCTAAGAATTTATCTGATTTTTTCTCAAAATAAAACTATAATGGGAATAATTTCTCCCATTTTGAGAAATTATTATTTCAACTTTTTTATTTTTTCTAAAATCACATAAGTTTAGCAGGTTTAATCAGGTACATTTTTTGCTTAGCAAAGAAACTTAATTAAACAGCTTTTACTTATTATGCCTGTTTATCAGAAATTGAAATCAACATTGTATCTCTTGAATGATAAAACTATCTGTCTGAATCAGAAACGTCTGTTTTAACTTTTTACTCTGACAGACCTTGCTAAATAAGCATGCTTTCCCACTCAAATTTCAATTTACTTTATTTTAAAGCGGTTAAGTATAAAAAATTTAGAAAGGAGAATAATATGTCTGTACAAAGATTTTTTTCTTCTCTTTTAATTACTTTGGTGTCTCTTCTCAATTTTTGTGGTGTTACCCCCGATTTACTTGAAGTTATTGAAAGCCATCTGGAGATAAATGCAATATTTACCAACAATCAAAATCTTTCAAAAATAAAAGAAACTTCTTTTGACAGTCTTATAGTTGAAATAAACGGGGATGATACCGAATTGATAAGAAAATGCATTAAAATAGACCCGAATAATCTTGTATTAAAAGACACTATTATAAATGTTCCTGCCGGAAAGAAACGGAAAGTTAATGTATACACAGTTAATAAATCAGGTCAAAAAACACATGCAGATTCTGTCAAAAACAGGGTGATTGATATTGAACCAAAATCGGTTAATATTTTAAATGTAACACTGATTCCTGTCAGTGGTTCAATTTACATACAAATTGGAGGCACTCCAGCCGGTATTAAAACAATTAAAGCAAAATTTACCTCCAAAGACAAACAGATATGGGAAACTGAAGTCAAAAGGAATAATCCGCGACCGGTTATAAGTTTAGACAATCTACCAGATGGAATAAGCGGCGTTGTTGAAATTTTTGAAATCGACTCAACTGGTGATACACTCTATTACGCTAAAAAAGATATAAAAATCGATGTAAACAATTCGGAGATTATTAATCTTTCTTTTAATTCTTTTGATGGTAGTTTCCTATTGGACATTATTGTTAAAAAACCTGAGTTAACAATTATTTCCATTGGTAACGAAGTTTTTATACCTGCTGACACAGAAACCGGTGAACTTGTTATTACTGAGATAATGTATGCTGCTGATGGTGACGAATATATTGAAGTTCATAATGCAGAAAACACAACACAAATATTTGATTCTTTGTATATCGATATTGATGGAAAATATTACTTATTTACAGATATTATAATTAAACCCGACAGTTTTTATGTTTTTGGAAGAAACGATAACTTATGGTGGGTTAATCAGGCCAATCCGGTAAAATCTGCATTAAATCTTTCCTCAAAAGGAAACTGGATCACATTAAGGAATAAGGATTCTACAATAATCGACCAGGTGATATTCACAGGGAGTAACAATGACCTGGAATGGCCAAAAACCAGTGGTAAACAGTCAATTGTTCTGGTAAAAGATAAAGAAACTTGCGGTTTGAATAACTTTGGTCGCAACTGGATTCCAGCAGAAACATTAATAGACAGTACTTTGGATATGTACGGTACACCACAAAGTTGGTAACTTTAATACTCTGATCTGCTCTTTCAGAATAACCTTCCCTGTACATCAGAAAAAACAATGTGATGTACAGGGAAGAGATAAAACAATGTATATGGTTTTAAGATCAAGACAGATCAGGATTATCAAGTTCGACATCTACTGGATTTACATTCCAGATCTCTTCAGCATATTCCTTTATTGCTCTATCTGAAGAAAATGTGCCCATGTTTGCGACATTAATAATCGACTTTTTTGTCCAGACATCAGGCTCATTAACGTAAAGCTGTTCTACATAATCCTGGCATTTCATATAAGATTCAAAATCTGCCATTATCATATATTTATCACCATGTTTTAGTAAAGAATCGTAAATTGGTAAAAACATATGTGGTTCTTCAGGACTAAAATAACCCGACGAGATTAAATCTATCACCTTTTTTAGTTGTTTATTGCTGTTATAAAAATCCCAGGGATTATAACCTTTTTTCTGAAAATCATCTATTTCTTCTGTATGTAAACCAAAAATGAATATGTTATCATCCCCAACCTGTTCCTTTATTTCGATATTTGCTCCATCCATAGTACCAACAGTCAAAGCACCATTTAATGCAAACTTCATATTACCGGTTCCGGATGCTTCTGTACCAGCTGTTGATATTTGTTCAGATATATCAGTTGCAGGAATTACATACTCAGCTAATGAAACCCGATAATTCGGAAGAAAATGAACTTCCAGCAAACCCTTTGTATCCGGATCGTTATTAATCACACCAGAAACATTATTAATAAATTTTATTATCAATTTGGCCATATAGTACCCGGGTGCTGCTTTACCTCCAAATAATATTGCTCTTGGAACAAAATTCTCTGTTTCTCCAGATTTTATTTTATTATACAAGGATATCGCATGAAGAACTTTTAGCAGTTGACGTTTATATTCATGAATTCTTTTTACATGAACATCAAACAACATATTCGAATCAAGATGAATACCTTCCCATTTAAACATTTTTTCTACAAAAAGTTTCTTACAGGAAATCTTGGCTTCACGCCACTTTTTTAAATATTCCGGATCATCTACAAAAGAAAGAAGCTTTTTTAATTCAAACAGATCTGTAACCCACTTGTCACTAATTTTGCTGCATATCAAATCTCTCAGAAATGGATTTGACTTATAAAGCCATCTTCGCTGCGTAACCCCGTTTGTCTTACTGTTAAATTTCGAAGGCCACATATCAGAGAAATCACGCACAAGCCCGTTTTTTAATAATTCAGTATGCAGTTTTGAAACTCCGTTTACAGAATGACTACCAACTATCGCAAGAAAAGCCATCCGTACCTTTGGCTCACTATCTTCTTCAATTATTGACATCCGACGCAAACGATCGGTATCACCCGGAAATTTATATGATACCTGACGTAAAAATCTGGCGTTTATCTCAAAAATTATTTCCATATGCCTTGGAAGAAGCGTTTTTATTAAAACAACCGGCCATTTTTCAAGTGCTTCAGGCATAAGTGTATGATTAGTATATGCAAAGGTTTTAGTAGTAATATCCCACGATGTATCCCAACCCAAATTATGCTCATCAAGCAAAAGCCGCATAAGTTCAACAATAGCTATTGCAGGATGAGTATCATTAAGCTGAATTGAAACTTTCTCGGGAAAATTATTAAAATCATTATTCAATTGAAAATATCTACGAATTATATCCTGAAGTGATGCAGAGGAGAAAAAATACTGTTGTTTCAATCGTAATTCTTTACCAGATACATTGTTATCATTAGGGTATAAAACTTTTGATATATTTTCACTGTTTATTTTATCCTGGCATGCACCAATATAATCACCATTGTTAAAGTACTGCAGGTTAAACTCTTCTGCAGCTCTTGCAGACCATAACCGAAGTGTATTCACATTGTTAACACCATAACCAGGAACAGGAATATCATATGGTAAAGCAATGACATCCTCTGTATCTATCCAGGCAATTTTCAAATTTCCACCCTCATTGTAAAACATGGTTTTACCGTAATATTTAATTTTAACCTTATATTCAGGTCTTTCTATTTCCCACGGGTTAATATACTGCAGCCATAACTCGGGTGTTTCAAGTTGTTGCCCATTAATAATTTTCTGATTAAAAATACCAAAATCATATCTTATACCATATCCAACAGCAGGAAGTTTTAAAGTTGCCATTGAATCGAGATAACAAGCAGCTAATCTGCCGAGACCTCCATTTCCAAGACCAGCATCATGCTCCTGATCAATGATATCTTCAAAATTTAATTTCAGATCATTTATGGCTTCTTTACATGACTTTCCGATTTTAAGATTAAGGATGTTATCGGCCAACAACCTTCCAAGCAAAAACTCCATTGAAAGATAGTACACCCTCTTTACATTATTTCTGTGATATTGTTGCCTGCTGGATATCCACCTCTCAATTAGGCGCTCTCTTACTGAATATGACAAACTCAAATATTCATCGTATAGAGTTTGTGAATACCTGTCTTTTGCAATATTATACTCTAAATTGCTCAAAAATGCCCTGCGAATATCCTCTGATAACATACCTTTATGATGGATATACCATTTGGGTAAACTGTTTTGATTATCAGATTCTCTCTGTTTTTTTCTTTTTGTTGGTTCATTCATTAGAATATCCTGAAAAATTAAATTTAAAAAAATTAAGTATACCTTAAATATAAATAGAAAGAAATAAAAAAATTAATCTGTTAAAAATTAAGGTATCAAACCTAGATCTGTTTAAGAATTTTAAAGAAATAACTAAAAATATTATTTTTTATCCTGATTGTTCTTGATACATAAAATATTAAACCGGAAATTCAGTTATTCTCTTTTAACGAATAATATTAAATTTCCCTTAATATTTAATTGCAAAATGATTAATCTAATTTAAAATAGAGATTTTATAAATGACTCTTATTATAGTTTATTACCGAATTAATTTCTTTTATATATCTCAAGTAATCCAACTACCATGTAACCACAATTGCTATATAAAACAATAATCGCACGAGTAAAGGATAATACATATTAAAGTAATTAAATGAAATATTTATAATTTTATAAATTAAAATCATCTCAAAATCAATATCTCATCATTTTCATAATAAAATGTTACTTCCGAGGATACTTTTAATGATCTTTTTTAGACAAGTTTGATACCATATAAAACATTTTGAATATAAATTATACAAAAGATAATGTGTTTTTAAAAAACTGAGATGTAAAACCTGAATATATTACTCAAAATTTAAAACTAACAACAGGAGCATCAAAAAATAATATTTTAAGTTATTGTTTCAAAAATATTTTCTAAAGACTCTTTTAACATATGAGTACTATGATCCTTTGTGTTAAACCAAAATACCAGGTTCTTTTCATTTATAGTGAAACATTCATAAAATGATTCTTTATTACCACATGGATAGATATGGTTAAATAATTTTTTTGCCTGAAGAATTAATTTTAATTTTAAATCATCCATAAAAATCATTATGGTTTAGTAGCAATTATTATACCAAGTATAAAAATAGAATTTATTAACATTTATATATGTGTAGTGGAAATATTTTCCTATAAATTAACTTTTACATGGAAAGTTTGTCTTCATATATTTATGGACAAAATTAGCATAAGAGAAATAAGTAAATCGGATCTTGAAACAATTTTTAATATTGAAAAGCATTCATATTCTAATCCATGGACTTTCAATGATTTAGAAAAGGAAATTCAGAATTGTTTTTCAAAGAATTATCTGATCAAAAGATCAAAAAACATAATTGGATATGTATTTACACACATAGTAATTGATCAAATGCAGATAAATAATTTTTGTATTTCAGAAAAATATAGAAGATATGGATACGCAAAATATTTTTTGAATAACATATTAGCTTATATAAAGAGTGTAGATATTAAATACGTATATTTAGATGTACGTGAAAGCAATATTGCAGCTTTTAAATTATACAGTTCTTCAGGATTTAAAATTGATTGTATAAGAAAAAAATATTACTCTGATGGAGAAAATGCAATTTTGATGTCTATTGATTTATGCAGTTATACTGATACACTTTCTACCTGTTCCATAGAACAATTACCGTGAAAAACTGCACCTTCATTGATTATCAGATCTTTTGTATTTATATCGCCAATTAATGAAGAATTGGCTTCTAATTCAACTCTGTCTTCAACTGTTAAATTTCCAATAACTTTTCCACCAACAATGGCACTTTTTGCAATAATATCA